>UEXM01003118.1_pt1 | contig 10945 bp, 9 predicted proteins | sample 1796661 | NCBI WGS metagenome assembly UEXM01 (sample SAMEA4772469, study PRJEB27181) | metagenome
TTCTTGAGATGTGCAATATCAAAGCGGTTGCCTTGCTCCAACCAGCTGGTGGACAGATCCTCAAAGGAGCTGTCGTAAGCATCTCTGTTAAATCCCCCACCTGTCATTGTTGCGGTGAGATCCTGCTTGTCAGTACGACCAAGAGTACTATCGTACAGGTCCGCATACTCAGCTAGCTTTGATTGAGGTGCCCCGGGGCCACCAGATTTGAACATGTAATCTTCTGCGAAATATCGTTTAGCTTCACGCGCATTCGCAGCAAGCGCATCGCCGCCTTCTTGCTCAACAAAGTCCAGCATGTCGTTGTCGATAAACTTTATAAATTCCCGCACTTTGGATCCAGCTAAGCCGTTACCTCGCGTGTATAGATCTCCAGCCAGCTGCCCAAGCTCCTGCCGAATTTGCTTATAGAAAAACCCAAAATTAAGCTTCGGATCATTGTCTATAAACAGCTGTACCCGATCTATAACTTCCTCCGGTGTTTCACGGCGCATTGCCCCTTCTTCACCAGCTTCATCAGCAACCAATTTAGGTTGTACAAGCTTATGCAATGTTGCTACCGGGCGATTACTTCTAAGCAGATATTCGGCCTCGGTTATGCTGCCTAGATTAATCTGTTCAAACTGATCGATAATTGCCTCTGCATCAACTGGTCCGCCGCTTACAGCGGCATATTTGCTATCTTTAGCAGTTTTTTGCGAGACATAGGCATTTTCAAGCAACGCTTTTATTCGGTCCCTTGTTGCTGTCGCAGGGCCTTCTAAATCTGTACCATATTGGGCGGTCAACCTATCAAGCATACTTGTAAATTCTAAATCTTGATCAAAGCCTTCCATAATCTTTGCATAGTCTGCATCATACTTTGCTTGCGCTTCAGCCACACCACCGCTCACATCATCCACAGCTGTTCGCGCAGTATCTGTAAGAAGCTCAGCTCCCTCTTGCAGCTTGGCAGTCTGCTGAGCAGCTGTCTCTCCTCCCAGCTCTTGAGCCTGTAACTTTAAGTCTTGCTGCACAGCTGCGATAGGCGCATCCACAGCGTCCACTACAGGTGATCCCGGAATATTCATGGCCCCAGCCCTGACGCCCAAGGCATTGCTTCGATCAGCTTGATTGTCAGTGCCCTTAAGAAGCGCACTCACCGTATCAATTGTGACCTGTTGGTTTTCATCCATGCCACGAATAGATTGTACTAGGACTTCCTTATTGTCCTCCACAATCTTAGCTACGCGCTGACGTGCCTCGGCCAGCATTGCTTCGTTAGCATCAGGTGGAAGGTTAGCCAGCTCGAGTGACAGCTGCATATAAACAGCTCTCTCTGGCCCCTTGGCTGCAGTCACAAATCCGCTTAGAAGAAACTGAGCTGCAGTGGTGGTAGCGGCCTTTGTTGTAGCTATCGCCCCTAAAACAACCCCGCCAAGGGCCATGCCTTCAGTCAGCGTATTTAACCTGTGTTCGATGACCCTGTCTGCTTCCTCGTCCCCTAGATCAACTAAGTCAGGGAAGGCTGGAAAGGTAGCGTTTGGGCCCATTACAAATGTGCCCTCGTCTGTGCCTGTAGTCAGCGTTGCAGCCGTTTCCCCGGTGAGTGTCGCAGTAAGACCTTTAAAGGTATTGAGCACAACATTGGCTACTTTAGATGTTGCTTGCGGGATTACAGATAAAGCACGTACTGTGCCCATCCCAGCGGGAAGACCAGCAATGATGGCAGGGCCAGCGTCAGCAATCAGCGCATCAAAAAAAGTACCGCCAGTATCGACATTCACTGCCTTTTCTTGAGCGCTCTCAACAAGGTCATCTGGATATTGATCGCCAATCGGAGAGGATCTGAGTAAATCAGCTCCACCTGTTTTCTCTAGAAAAGCGGCGTCTGCTTCTGTCAAATCAGACACGCTTTCTTGAATACCTTTACCTAGAATTTGTAGACCACCAACCTTGGCAGTAACATCATAGGGGTCTGCCCCAAAGAGCATCCTTGCCCCGCCCATCAAACTGGTTTGGGGTTCCGGGATTAGTGAGTCACTGCCATCCTCCCTTACAAATCTGTGGGAGTTACCAACCAGCTTAATATTCGGGTTCAGTTCTCTGGTATGTTCCCCGTTTTCGTCTTTCTTATAGACAATGTCCTTATATCGATCCATCGCCTCTCCGAGGCTGAGTCCATCGTACATATTGGTCGGGAAAGCAGCCTCAAAGGAAGGTTGGGACACTGCATCCTTAAACGGATCATCTTCGACTAAGATTGCACCTTCAAATGGATCGTCGTTTACCGCATCAGCAGCCATTATCTAATTCCCTTTTTTTAAGCTGTCACCCACTAATGAATTTTGTAGCGTTTGACTGTTAGGGTATGCATCTTTGAGCGCTTGTGTGACTATAATTGTTTGCCCGTTGTTATATGCAGAAATTAAATCATCAGGGCTTTGTCCTTCAGGAGGTGGCTCGACTGCAGATGTAGTTTGAAGATTAGTTTTGCCTTCAAGTGCGTCATATAATTGCGCGGATTTCACAGGGTCATAGTTTGGCGAAATATCGCTAGTAAATGCTGACTTAGCATAGTTATTAAAATTTTGCCCATATGGGTACTTTCTCAAACCATCCGTAATTTCTCTTTGGGCAATGATTGAACCAATCTTACCATTACGTTTAGTTTCAATGGTACGGATTGTGCTGGAAAGTAACCTATTTATAATTGGTAACGCTTTTTCTGGAGACAAGCCTTGCCCAACTTGTTGGAGGTTCATCGCTAGTTCTTTGTCAGATAGACCTTGGCCCGTAGATCCCATCAAACGCGCTTGGTCGTAGGCTGCTCTTAGCTGCATTGCAAACAGCAACTTGTCGTTTTCTGTACCTAGCTTTTCAAATATTGGTGTAGCAGCTGTTTCAATTCTCTCGTAACTAACGTCATCTTTGCCGAACATAGATGCAAACGCCGTGGAAAACTGATTGATCTCCTCATTAGCCCCACCAATCGCTGTAAGGTAAGTGTTCATTGCGCCGGGGTTTTCAGTGACTAATTTACGGTAATCGAGCAAGTTATCTATAATGCTGATGCCGTCTTGTACAAGCTCAGACGCTTCTTGGATTGGTGTATTATAGACCTTAACCATGGTGGCTACATCACCTTCTGGAGCAAGGAAGCCTTTTGTAACGTCTTCTATCACCTGACTTTCATCAAGCGCATTCACAAAGACTGATGCAGTAACCATTTCACCTTCTGCGCCACCTTCTTTAGGCACTTGTTTCGAAACTTCTTTTATGAGAATTTTACCGCCGAGATCGATCATACCGTCTTCGCCTACTGGGTAGTACGCTATAGGATCTTTTTTCTCTCGCGCAGCTTGAACAGCCCGGTCATTGTACATATCCATGACATCGGTCAGCTGGGCGATATAATCATCTTTAGCGTCTTTAGGAATATTCTCATTGTTCTGGATAGTGAGAATGGCTCCTGTGGCGTCTCCCGAATTTTGTATGCGTGTTTTGTCGAGGAAATCTGCAAAGTCAAATACGTCCAGCGTTTTCATAAACTCTTGCACTTGGGCAAGAGCAGCATTCTTTTCTGCTTCACCAATGGTATTATCAGCATTAATCGTTGCAATAAGCCTGTCTGCATCATCGACAGTTTCAATGCTTGAAAAATCAAGATCAAAGCCAGCTGGTTTCATTGGCTCCAACGTAATTACGTTTTCTTGATAACCGCCTTCAGTGCCCTCGAAGGGCTGAGATTTATCCCCAGCAGCCCATTCTTTAAACGCTTGGCTGTTGCTAATATTATCAATGGTTTTGTCTGCTGTTCCTGTATCGATCTCTGCAATGAGCTTATCGACATCTTCATCTGAGGTCAGGTAATTGCCGTCTTTATCTTTTCGGTCTAAAAACTCCCAAGTTTTTCTTAGGATGTGACGCTCAAATCTTTTTCCTGAAGAGGGATCGAGGTTTTTAGACCTAGCAAATGCAAGCCGTTGTTGAGCATAGCCGATAAAGAGCTTATCCTGAGTTTTCTCATCAAATACGGTATCATCCGTAATACCTAGCTGCTCAAAAAGACCACCTTCCCCCTCAAAGTCACGCAAGGTGCTGCCTACAAACTGATACTTACCAACGGGAGTACTGGCCAAACCCCTGTCATAGGCTGTTGTTTTCGGCGGCATATTAAGCTTAGACCAATTGAAATATTTTCCATTAACTTCAGTAAGCTCTATCAGCTCTTTCTTAGTCATCTCAGACACAGGTTTGTCTGTTTGGAAGAAAGTTTTCTTACCGTCTTTTTCACCAATCAGGGTTGCATTGATGTCCCCGGCAGATTCACCTTGGACAAGCCTATCCATTTCGGGCATGTCAGAGCGCGGGATATCTGGTATAACTGGACCAGCAAACTCTTCAACATTTCTAGAAATGCGGTTTTGTTTAACTGCTGTCTCATAGTTTGTTTCAACTTTTGTGGCGTCCCCTTTAAACGTCACTAGCTGGTTAAACATATAGTTGATCGTACCATCATCTCCCTCAAAACCTACGTTCCGGGCAATCTGTTGGGCCTGTTTAAGGTAAAGGGCGTTTTCTTCTTCTTGCTCCTCGCGCTTTAGTTTCAGACGTGTTTTTTCTGCTTTAAGATCAGCTGCTTTAAGGGCGTCAGCCTTCAGTTTAGCATCCTGTTTTTTGCTCATGAGGGGCACGTAGGTTTTTGCAAACCCCTCCAGAAAACTGCCAAATTTGTCAGGCTTCTGAGCGTAATTAATTCTACCGCTGGCTACTCCAGCCTGTACATCACGCCAACCCATCAACCATCTCCTCTTCAACAGGCTCCTCATCCATGCCGAGCATGGATTGTTGTTCGTCCTCAGATGCTACTAAGGGCTCTTCTGGCATTGCCATAAGACCGCCTTCTGGCGGTTCCTCAATCGTCTGCTCAACAGCTTCTGGCGCTGGTGTTGCGTCTTCAGCGTCCACTAGGCCGAGTGCCATTTTTAATGATGTTGGAGTGATCGACACACGGTCTTTATCACTAGCACCCATCTCGTAGGTTTTACCCTCAGCCTTCGCCATAATCTCAATATACCGAGCGACAGGCCCCGCCATGAGTATGGCAAGGTCAATGGGGATCTTTCCCCGGCTGATGCCCTGCAGCATAAGGCTGGCAGTTATAACTGTGATCGGGGTCTCTAAATCTATCAGAGACATAATCAGGTCAGTCTCCCGGGGCTCATCCATCTTAGTGATGAAATATTCAACGCCCTCATCGTAATCCACAATGTCCGGGGGCCTATGCCAGCCGTAGTTACGGGTGTCTGTCGTGTAGTTGGCTCCGGGGATTGGACTACTGAGCTTCTGCATCGAGCATCTCCTCTTCAGTAGGATCAACAGCTTCTGGCTCTGCCATCATCGCCTCTTCAAGATTGTCCATATACTCGGGCGTATACATCAGACCTTCCTCAGACATCTCTGCAATGTTGCGGGGCACCTTGCCTTCGATAAATCCTTTTATGGACTTCTTAATGGCATCTTCAAACTTCATTTCTACGCTCCGCTATTAATTGCGCTTGCTGTCTGATTTGTTCCCGTTGCCGCTCCAATTCTTTGAACTGGCGGTCAACAGCACTTTGCTGGGGAAAGGGTATTACTGTATCTGAGCTCACTGAGGCAGCGCTCCGTAATTTACCAGCAAGTAACCTTGTGGGCCTTGCACAACTGCTTGGGGATGGGTCTTCTGGACCTCTTGGGCCATCACGCCAAAGGTGGGCCCGGTATTTAAACCCACGCGCTTAGCTTCGGCGTTCCAATCCCAAGTGTAGTACCTGATACCGTCCACAGTTTCTAAGTGTTCAATGTTTTCTTTGAGGCGCATATCTGACGTTATAATAGCCGCTGTTATCGCGCCAAAGGCTCCCCATTTACCATCTGAGCTGCTTCCGCTGCCAGCTTGAGCTCTGATTTGAGCAGCTAGGATTTCAGCGTCTCTGGTAGCCTCATTGTCAGCGCCTTTGAATATGTAGTCCAAAAGATTATCTACGCTGTCCCACAGCCTGTTTTGCGCCTCTGTAGAGATATCGAGAGCGTTCTTAACGTCCTGACCGACAGCCTCAAACATCATAGCTGTGTCAGTAGTCTCGACTGTCTGTCTCCATTTGGCATTTGCGACATCGATGTTGTACTGCATTTCGGAGTAAAAACGGTCTCGGCTATCTGACATTTCAGCATTAAACTGGCCAACGGTATTAGTTTCCCCAGCGTTGAACTTAGCTAAAGTATTCATCTCTGTGGAGTTGTGCCGAGCAATTGCTGAGTTTAGCTCATCATAGAACTTGGCCATCTCGTTTCGGCTTTCTGCCGTAAACAATCGCTGGCTGTTCATAACCTTTTGGTCCTCAAAAAGAGCTTGTACGACTGCCTGTTTATTAACGACCTCGGCTTGCTGCTCATTGGTCAAGTTTTTTAAATCCATCTCCAAAAAAGCTTTGGCGTTTGTAACCGCCGCTGTTTCTCGAGCGTTAAGATTACCCAGCTCAAAATTAGCTAGGATCTTTGCTTTGTTAATGATGCCTTCTTGGCGATTGTCGAGGTTCTTAGTGGTTATTGTTTGGAAGAAAGCAGCCTCTTTATCAGCCACACCCAATGTCGCTTCCATCACAGCATTCGCATAGGCAGCGGTTGCCGCTGTCCCAGTGATACCGCTGAAAGCAATAGTCTTCTCGGTCTCTCTGACCATTGCTTGTGCCCAAGGCGGTATTTTTGGATTACCGTTGCTGTCCTTAAACTCAGCAGAGATAATATCCATCTGCCCTAGAATGGTTGCTTTGTGGTCGGTGTAACCGCCCTCACCAAGCTTTTCAGCTAGCAGCTTACCAGCTGGCGTGGATGTATCGATAATTGTGGAGATGTTTTGAGTGGCGAAATCATTAAGAGAGTTGCCCAGTACGCCTGTGCCTTCAGACTCTGCAGCTACATCGATCTCAATATCGCTAGTATCAACAAGATTATCGTCATCGATGGTTCCTGTCTCAGCATTTACCTTAGTGCTTGCATCTAATTTGCCAGTAACTGTTGATCCTGTGTAAGTTTGCGCCCCTGGATTCGTGACTCCAGAAACAGCGTTCACATCATCCACAGTCGCTGTGGTCAGGGTAGGATCAGCACCAAGGTCATACCGTGTGTCGTATGGGTTTAGATTTGTGCCAGTGGCATTAGGATCCATAGACGGGATTAGATCGGTAATGGTCATGCCTCGAGTGGATAAAAAGCCATTTGGATCCGCGACAATGGCTTCCATGTCTGCTTGAGATTTTACAAGCCCAGCGTCTTCAGCCATCTTGAGAATATCTGCAGCGCTGACGTTACCGGGGGATCTGGTTAAGACAGGAGCTGCAGGGGCTGGGGCACTTACGAAGCCACCTGCAGGACCATCATCTCCACCAGTATTTAAGCCGTATACTAGCTCCCCCTTTTCGTTCATTGAACGACCACTGTGGTAATCCGCCCACCCAGAAGCCCCCTGTTCTTTAGCTTTTTCTAGATTACTATTTTGCCAATTACTAAAGTCTTCCTTGGCTTTACTTACAACAGCCCCAACTTTATCCCCAATGCTTTGTTTTTCTGTATTCGTGTCAGCGTTAGACATCAGAGCTTCTCCCTTTCGCTCGCACAGACAGCGAGCTCATCGCGCAGCGCTATATAATCCCCCACCGCCGTGAGCACGTAAGTGCTCTGGCGCGGTAGGCTATCGAGCTCATTTGAAAGCCCTGTATTAAATTCATCGGAGTAAACAACAACCGCTGGGCAATACGCCTCTAGCTGTGTTCTATAGACCGTTCCGCACCCGATTAATGAGACCATCACGGGTACTAAGAGCAGGATCTTTTTCATGATCAGCCATCGCCTTATAAAAATCAGTTTTTTTGTTTGCGGCCTGTAGATCGTCCTTAAGGACTTTCTGCTTTTCTTTGTTCGCCCCAGCCAAGCGGCCCATCACATAAATGATTGGCATGGCCATAGCTAATGCAGCTATTATGTACATCTTGATTTTACCGAAGATAAACATTAGTGAACCCCATCCTTATGATCCTTAAATCGTGCGTATGCGGCGAGTCCTATGCCGCCTATGGCGCAGATTAAGAACAGTACTTTGAGGCTGTCTGCATATGGCAATAAGCCCTGCAGCTGGCCTGAGATCTCGTTCATCGCAGTGGCAGCTCCAGCAATACCTGCTCCTGCCATTGTCTTGGACTTAGCTAGGGACTTAGGTGCGGCTGCAGATACCTTTTGAGGCATTTCTGAGCCGCCCTCATCGGAGGGAAGAGCAGCATCTGAGGAGAACAAGGAAGCCTCTGCAGCACGTCTGCGGGTAAGGCCGTTAAGCGGTGTGAGCTTGCCGTCTACACGAGCCTTATTCCAGCGCATTAGCTGCTCAGGCACCTCGTCGTATAGCCCTTGATTGAGCTTCTTTAAGAGTGTGGAGCTTCTGAAAGCACCTGACCCAAGATTAAATACAAACGAGGTGAGAGCGTCATATTGGTATTGAGATAACGGGACATTAACGAGGCGTTTAACAGCTTTGCCGTGCTCATTTAGATCTTCTATAAGCCGCTGCTCGCAGTACTCTTTAGTCCACTTAGTGCCTGATCTGACGCCTCTAGTGGCACCAAATCCGCATGTGTAACGGTTTGCAGGGCATCGGTAGCTCGAAACCATGCCATCGGGCTGCACACGGTGCAGACCCTCAAACTTCTTTACTAAGTTTATTCCTTGGGCGGAGATTGATTGTGGGTGCATGTTTATCCTGTTGATAGGTAAGGGGCAGCAAAGCCTGTGCTAGCAGTGTTGTTTCTATTCAATTGTTCGAGCACACCTAATGACTGCGCTATATTGATACTCTGGTTACCAATTGGTTGACCCAGATTGTTGAATGAGGTCAGGACCAAATTACCTTGTTGGTCTATCGCTCGATTTACCCTATTCCCCGCCCTATCGACAGATGAGGGAATTAAGTTCCCTGAGTTGTCGAAGCTTGTAGTTAGATTAGCGAAGTTCTGCCGTGTCCCAGCATCAACTCCACCATTGTTAGCGACCTGCATAGCCAAGTCTTTAGCTTGATTGATCTGTACAGCCTGTACTCGGCGAGCTGTTTCCGCTGCCTGTACGTTGGCCGTGTCGGCTTGCCTACCTATGTCAGTACGCAATGCCAAATTAGCATTAGCATTAGCCCTTTGCATATCTGCGCGAGTATCTTGAGCTAAACGGGTGTCATCGCTGTAGCGCTCAACATAATCATCGAAGTTGCTCTGGAATGTATCCTGTGAACCTTGCAACGCTTCTTGATTACCCAGTACGGATCCAGCGTAAATATCTTGATTAGCAGACATTGTGCTTAGATCCGTAGCCAGACCTCTCTGACCAGCCATCACATCATCAGAAACGCCGCTGAGCTGGGTGCTAGCTGTGTCAGCAGCGCTAGTAATCCCTGCCTGTGTGTCTGCAAAGCCCCCGGCCATAGCAGTATTAGCATCCGCAAAGCCGGTATTAATATTGGCGTTTGTATTGGACAAAGTTGCAGCGGTGTCTTGGAAACCAGTATCAACAGCGGTCTGCAGATTAGCTCCTGCAGTATCTACGGTATCAAAACGGGTGCCCATGTTATTAAACCCAGCATCTTGGCTTGTTTGAAGCGTTCCAAGGCCAGTATTTATGTTCGCTGCATTGTCAGCCATTGCAGTATTTACTGCACCGAATTGGTTAGTTTGATCGGTTTTGTATTGATCAAGTAAGGTGGTAAGATCAGCAAAGCCTGTATTAACGCCTGTATTAACACCAGCTATACTGTCTGTGATATTTGTATTTACCCCAGCAAACCCGGTGTCCATATTATTGCCGATTATTGCAGCTTCATTGTACAGCCCTGTTGCGGCTGTAGGGTCAGCACCATCAACTCCTGCGATTGTTGGAGAGCCTATGCCACCCATAAGGTTTTGGTATTGCTCGTCTGTAAGACCGCCATCTACCACAGTAGGAGGTACGATTTGCACTGGCGCAGGAGCGCCACCGCCGCCTTTATATACGATTATACCCGATTGCCGTGGGTGTAGGTAGCGCTCAATACCAAACGGATTAGTTAGTGTCATTTGTCGATCTCCATGTCGTAGACATAATATAAGGGTTTGTAGGATTTGCCTGTCTGGCTGGTCACTTTAGCCAGCTTGCGGCCCCATCCTTTGCGGCCCCAAATTTGTATGGATGAGCAGCCGTTGTTCTTGCAGAAATTCTCAAAAACGTAATTGTGATCTAGCCAGATATCCCAATCTTCTACTGCACCGCCGCAAGTCATTATTTGCAAAGATTTGCGGTTTTCGTATTGCAGAAATCTGGTGCTTAGAACGGCTGTGATCTGCGTATTCTCATCTAGATAAACCCAGACATGAACCTCACCAGACATCGTTTTTTTAAACAATTGGAAGGTGTTCATTTCGCCCACGGAGTGGGCAAGAGCGCTATCTATATGGGGTTTAATTATAGGCCATTGGGCCAAAACATCTGCCGGGTTAAGCAGGTATAAGTTATTCATATGTGTGGGGATTTTTGATTGTTGTTATGGGGTAATATTATACCACATAGATGATTAAAGCAAGGGGTTAACTGGGAATATTAGGCCAATCGCCGCCCGTACCGTCCATATCTGGATACGCTAAATTAGGCCAGTTAGAGTGACCTGTAATATTACGCAGAGCGGTGCGATAAGTAACCCAATCACTAGGCACAGACCCACCGCTCTCAAGTGCCTTAGTCACAACCCAATCACATGCAGCTAAACGTTTATCTCTCTCTGCTCTGTTACGTGTAGCTACTTCAGCATTAGCAGCAGTGACTACAGCAGCACGTTCCTCGCTGGTCATGTCAGTGACACGCCGTGTATATACTTTACCGTCCTGCAGATATGGCGTGACTGCCTCGTTCTTCT
>UEXM01003120.1_pt1 | contig 10942 bp, 18 predicted proteins | sample 1796661 | NCBI WGS metagenome assembly UEXM01 (sample SAMEA4772469, study PRJEB27181) | metagenome
GAGTTGAAGGACAGGTTGGACAATCTCTAAACTGTCACGGGGGGCATTGCCCCCCTTTTTTATGGGTTATAATTACGGGGTAAAGCAATTCTTCTATTCGTGTCCCTCGTCAACATCTACTTCGACAGTTTTAAGGGTAATCAGAATATCCTGAATGTTGGGCAGACAATTTTTTGCTGGGAACAGCGGCATAAGAACAGAGACTATGGTAAGCAGAAGCAGGCAGTAGTTGCTCTGAATTCTGAGTATATCCGCTGTCGTTGGTGGGAGGATGTATCTACTCGCGATGATGGTAAAGATGGTGGTCATGATAAGATTATTCATTCTTGGTTAGTTAAACAACCTGGTATTAAGAGGATTGGTGCTAAGAACTCTGAGACTTTTGAGTATGATCCAAAGCGATACAACTTGGATATCCTCGGTGAGATGATCCATGAACAATTCTTCTCTGGTAAGGAGAAGGTGTATAAGGAATTCAAACCACGTCCATATCAGCAGAAGTTCCTTAGTAAGATTGCATGGTGTACTAGTAAAGAGTTCCTGCTGTTCGCTAAGTGTCGCTCAGGTAAGTCTGCAATGGTCTTGAAGCACATTGTTGATACTGACTATAAAGTATCCCTGGTTTGCTCTCGTCAGAAGTCTCCTGAGGCATCCTGGGAAGACGATTCAAACAAGTACTTCCCTTCAGTCAAGTACGTCTCTCTCAAAGATCCTGGTTGGGAGACCTTCCTTGAATACTGGCGTCAACGTGATGTGAACGTTGTTCTCTGGGGTACGGTTCAGACTTGCTTGAAGCGTCTGGACAAGATTAAGGACGTTGACTTCGTTGCCTTTGATGAGGCACATATCGGCGGCACTGCTGATCAGTTTGTCAAACTGCGTGAGGCACTTGATACTCGGGTCTGCTATATCTCTGGAACTGCCCACAAACTTTGTTGGATGTTCCCCGATGATAATCAGAAATTTGTCTATACTTACTTTGATGAGCAACTGGATGTTCAACGTGGAGTCTTCAAGGATAGGCGTCCTAAGATGAATGTTGCCTTTGCTAAGTATCAAACTTCTGCATATCAAGAGATCTTTGGTAACGATCCTGATGCAATGAAGAACATCTTCACCATGAAAGGAGATGAGTTCCTGCATGAATCACTTGTGAGAGAGTTTATTCATAATTACTTTGGACCACAACGTGGTATCCGCATTGGTGATCGTTTGCTGAATGGCAAATACCACATGATGGCACTGCCCAGTGTCAAGGCATGTCATGCATTCCAAAAATTAGTTGATTGCTACTATCCTGCACTGGTAGTTACCTCTGATACAAATAAAGATCAGGAGGATATTAAGCTCTTCTTAGAAGAGCATACTAAGGCACTCATCATCACTCAGTCTGCAAATGTTCTGGGTGTGACTGCTAAGAAGATTGATACGGTTATCAATTGCCGTGGTGGAGAATCGATTGAGTTCTGGACACAGTTTGCATTCCGTGGTGGATCTGGTGAACATGATTGGTGGGTGATTGATTTTGATGCTCAGAGGTGCCTACGTGCTCTTCATACAGCGTTCCAACTTGCATGTGATAGCAATCCTTCACTCTCCCAATTCAGCGTTGTAGACTTCACCAACATCCATGAATGGAACGATGGGTTCCAGGAACTGAGTAAGGAGGCATTTGAAGATGCTTTAGCAGCAGATGTTGAGAGCAGCATCTCTACTGTGACCAGCATTGTTGAGTCTCTTGATCTCAGTGGTCTGAGTGACTTCAACTTCAACCTGAAGTCTGCTCTTACGACAGTCTTGAAGGAGACGCAGTTAAATGACAATGGTGCTAACAATCAAAGTTGTGTCGTGATGGAGACCGATCGCGTAAAAAAGTCGATGACCTTGACACGCTGAAGAAGCAGACTGTCAAGGCACTTTTAGAATCTATCCCTCTGACCATGTTTTATATCATCCGTAGTGGTCGGAATGTATACTCCATCAACGATGTGATTGGTTCTGATGTTTATTCTTCTGTAACTGGTGATAGAGGAGGAATCCTCTCTGAGGTTATCTCTAAGAATCCTCGCAGTGTAGAACTTCTGACCCGTCGCATCGGTTTGGTCTCCAACAGCATTCAGAAGAGTATGAGGCAATCGATCTCTGAGACTATTAATGGTCTATCGGTCTCATCTGCTATTCAGCAATCGATCCCCACTTCTCTCCTTGACACGATGATCAATGACTGTCAGGACATGAGCAGCACATATATGTTTGGTGATCCTAGTGGTTCTCATTCTGCTCGACTCTTGGAACGTGGAATTGATCCCAACTGTCTCACTGTATGGGAGAGTTGCGATAGTCATCGTAATCGTGTAGGATATATTGACAAGCAGATCAAAATCGTTGCTACCCACCCAGACATGAAGTTCACTGCCATTCTTGCCAATCCTCCATATAACGATCCGACCAAGAAGGCACGGAACAACAAACTGTGGACAAAGATAGTGGAAGAGCATCTAGAGATGGTTGCTCCTGGTGGAGATATGTGTGAGGTCACCCCTGCATCTGTATTGGGTAACACTGGCAAGGGTAAAAAGTTTATGAAGTTGTTCTCTACGATCTACAACCTTAAACTGATTGACTATACTGCTGATGACTTCTTCAATGAAGGTGTTGCAATATGTCGTTGGCATCTAGTAAATGAACCCTACAAGGGTGAAACTACCGTCATCACTCAAAACGGATCATTTACCTGGGATCTCCGTGATGGTTTGCCTCTCTTTGGTGATGCTGCTCTTAAGCATTCTATTTTAGATAAGATTGCTAACTCTAACCATCCTCGTATTCCCCTGAAGATGGGTCAGGTAATTGCTAATGATGATTACACTCCTGATGGTAAGTATGAGATTTATAAATCTGCAGATAAGATTGGTAGAACCGATGTTCTTCCCAATACTAGTGATGTACTAAAATTTATTGTACCATTCTCATCAACATATAAAAAGAGGTTCATCTCTAATGGATATGTGGGTATGCTTAATGCTTGGTGTCCTATTACTTCGGAAGAGGAAGGGACGCGCCTTAGCAAAATCTTTGATAATTCAATTATCAAGTTTTTTGTGGACAATTATAAAAAGACTGCGGGATTTACTCCTGCTATTAAGAATGCGGAAGTACCTGACATCACAAACTATGAGAATTTATCTCACCAATTTGGTTTTACCGTCGAAGAGTTAGAATATTTGGGGAGGCAGAATGTCATCTAAGAATCAACATAACAAACTTCATGGATCGGACATTGATCGATCAGATGACAGGATTAAGCAGACACAGGAGGTTTTTACTCCCAGTGCTTTGATTATGAAGATGATTCAAGATATTCCTGTAACCCAATTGAAGAATCCAGAATCTAAGTTTATGGATAACTGTGCTGGTAGTGGCAACTTCATCGTCGGTCTTTATGAAGCGTTGCAGGAATACCATAGTAAAGATTATATTATCAACAATATGCTGTATGCTGTAGAGTTGATGGTGGATAATCATAAAGAGATGTGTAGGAGAATTGGTGTACCTACAGATCATCCTCATTTTGTATGTGCAGACGCACTTCAGTATCATTATAGATTTGATGGGACCACAGGACCAGTCACTCTCGATCAATTTCTGGTATAATATTCGTATTCACATGAGTTCAATGCAACTTCGTCCCCACCAGGCAGAAGCACTTGATGTTATGGATCAGAAGTCCAAAGGCATCGTGGTGGTTCCGACTGGTGGAGGTAAGACCTTTATTGCAATTGCCGATGCAATGCGTGAGATGGATAAGATGGAGGGATGCAAGACCATTGTTGTGGTTGCTCCTCGTCTTCTGCTTGCTCGTCAACTATCCGATGAGTTTACTCAGCATATTAAGAATGCTGCTGTCCTTCATGTTCACTCTGGTGGTAATGATCTTCCATACCATTGCACTACTGATCCCAGCATGATTTTTAAGTGGGATTACCATACTACTTGTCATAAGTTAATTTTTACTACGTATCATTCGCTTCATCGTATCCAAGAATCTAAAATAGTTGTAGATTGCATCTATTTTGATGAGGCGCATAATTCGGTCAAAAAGAATTTCTTTGGTGCTGCCAGGTATTACACTTCTGCTGCTCGCCGCTGTTACTTCTTCACTGCTACTCCTAAGTACTCTGCTACTCTTAAAAGACATGGTATGAATGACAGTGTTTATGGTGGCATTATCTACAATGTTCCAGCACCACGATTGATCAAGAATGGGTCCATTCTCCCTCCTAAGATCAACGCTATCCCTATTGCCGCTATTCGTGAAAAGACTGTTGAGGAGGCAGCACAGCGTGATTGTATGACTCTTTTGAGGACTCTTCGTAATGAAGATCACATGCAGAAGGTTCTGATTGCTGCTCCTAACACTACGGTGTTGGGCAACATGATTATCAAAACCACATTCCTACAAGAGGCAAGGCAGATGGGATATGATATCCTATGGATCACTAGTAGGCAGGGTGCATTCCACAACTACAACAAAATTAGTCGTGAGAAGTTCTTCTCTCTTGTTCGTGAGTATGGTGATCAACCTGATAAGAAGTTTATTGTTATTCATTACTCTATTTTGAGTGAGGGTATCTCTGTTCCTGGTCTCACATCATTGGTTCTGATGCGTCAGATGAATGTTATTGAGATGTGTCAGTCTGTCGGTCGCGTTCTCCGTTTACATCTTGATGATGTAAAGAGAATGCAACAAGGACAACTTACTCCAGGTAAACTGGAAGACTACAAAAAGTCCTTTGGACTTGTCCATGTTCCTGTTTATAGTAATGTGGGGATCTCTACCGTAAAAAGACTACAAGATGTGGTAAACACTGTATTTGTAGAAGGAAAACCAGCAATTAGCACTGTAAAACGATGAATTACACGTATCAACCTAAAAAGTTTAATTTTGTCAAGAGTCTTACTTGGTTGCACATCAATGAGCAGATGTTGACGGGTATGTATGAAGTGAAGAATGATGTTACTTTACTTTTTGGTGAAACTCATGGTACATACACAGACTACAGGGGTTTATTACTTAATATTCATATGCAAATGAATAGGGAACCTGAGGGGTGGGATTTTATGCACATTTATCATTCTAGAGTGCATGAGGGGGTGACGACTGGTAGGCATAATGATGAGACTGATGTTATGATTGTTCAGGCAGTTGGTAAAATAATGTATAGATTTGATGATGGTAGTGAGGTAATTATGAACCCTTCGGATGCTTTGTACATTCCTGTTGGAATGTATCATGAACCAGTCATTATTGGTCCCAGAATTACATTGAGTTTTGCACAATGACTAAAGAAAAGGAACTAAAAGAGATTTACAATTTTTATAAAGGTTGTAAGTTTGGATTCTTCACTAAGGACGGTTATGCCGCTGTCCCCGTTGCTGGGCGCAAATCCCTTATTGTGGTGTATAATGGAGTTCAATTGAAGACTTGTAGGAATGAGAGTTCTGCCACAAACTTCATTAAAAAACATCGTAACCAAGCTAAAAAAGGAACAGTATTCATCAAATGAAAACCAAGTTTATTTACGTATCACCAATTAGTCCAAAGGCTCATACCTTTTTTGAGGTAGATATGCTACAATTACATACATGCAGAGTTAAAGAAGAAAACTCTAATGCATATCACTTAGAATCGATTACTAAGCAAAGATTCTCAGTTCTCAAACATGATGACTCTAATTGGATGATTGAACAATGATGAATGCTGATCCACATCCAGATACTTTGGTAAGTATTACCTGTGATAAAGAAGGTTTGAAGACCATGATTCTGGCATCTATTGCTGCTATTCAGCAAGGAGATATTTGGAACTTTGGTGATGAATATGATGTGGATGTCACACCATATCATGAAATGAGAGATTCTTTAATTGAAAAGTATACTGCGGTTTATGGAAATGAAGATTTCACAATCTGAATTGACTCATCTGCAGTTGCAAGCGATGCTACGGGATAATAAATTTCCCAGTAGTGAGCTGATGTATCTTGGTGAGAGGGAGGGAGAACATTATTATTTGATTGGTGGAGAACATGAAGTTCCTGTCTCTGCCATCGTAGATGTGGAACCACAAGATGATTGATCAGTTTAGAATCAAACCACAGATAGTGATGTATATGAAATCACTATTGAGATTGTGTCTTTCAACTCCAGAGTTACTAAAAGATGAGAAACAAAGTTCTTTATCAGACAACTGCTTTGCAACTCTTAACTTATTAGAATTTCCTCATTCTGACATCTTTTATAACTATATTGGGGAATTAAAGCAAAAAGTCGAAGAGACTTTTGATCTTACTGATCTTGAGTATTTTTATTTGCACCTGGTTGACTACACTAATGGTGGTTGTATGCAGGAGCATAGTCATGATCATAATGAGGATTATAGTTTTATACTATATCTAAATGATTGTGATGATGGTGCCACAGTGCTGTCGTTGGAAGAACCTTATTATGTTCTTCCTTCTGAGGGGAATGTGTTAGTTTTTTCTTCTTCTATCCCACATTCCTCAAAGTATTCTAAGAGTAAACAAGTTCTGGTGGGTGGACTTAAATTAAAACAAATGGAGACCTGAATGGACTGGGATAGCACCACGAAACATCAGAAACGTAAAGATGCGTTTTACATTTTCTATGAAAGTGTATTGAAACCAGACCATGAATTGCGTCAGGATGCTCATGATCAGGAATGTTATCATGAACTACTAGAATGGCGAGCCGAAATTATTCAGTATTTAGATCAAAGACGCAATGAAGAATTCTACAATCATAAGTAACGAAAATACATCGGTTGACGATGATTTTAGTATTAATACTGATCATTACATAAAAGATTGGGTTATTCCTTTTTACCATGTTAAACTTGGTAATTGGGAATATAAAAAGAATGCTCTTTTAAAAATATGGGAGCATAATTCTAAAGATAATATGATTCATGGTCGTCTTCATGATCAAGCTACAGACTATGACAGTTCTAATCAGTATCATAGTTTAATTGAGCATGTTCTTTATGAAGACCTCACAGATGGTATTCATGCATTGAATTTGGGACAAACTATGTCAGTTGATACTGCTTGGTTTCAGATATATGATAATAGTAGATATCATCCACCACACAACCATGGTTTAGGTGGTCTTAGTTTGGTTGTTTTTATTGAATTTGATGATGATGATCACTTACCAACTACATTTATCGCACCATTCCTTAGTTTAAAGGATGGTAATGTGATGGAATATATACCAAAGGATGTTGCAGAAGGGTCTATGCTTCTTTTTCCTTCTGGGGTAATGCATTATGCACCAGTTAATCAAACAGATTCTAAGAGAATGATATTAGCAGCAAATGTTGGCATCGATGAGGGGCGTAGATGTTAAAAGTACCGCATGAGATTCAATTGCATGTTACTCATTCATGTAATCTTACATGTGAAGGGTGTACTCATTACATGAATCAGGGTCACAGTGGTATGCTTTCTATTGAGGATGCGACTGAGTGGATGTGGGCGTGGAGGCAGAAGATTATGCCCCAAAGATTTACTCTTATGGGTGGAGAACCTGCATTGCATAATGATTTGGTTAAGTTTGTGTACTTGACCAGGAAGATGTGGCCAAACTCTTATGTTGAAGTCATATCAAACGGATTTTATTTACATAAACACCCAGATTTGTGTGAAGCATTGAAGAGAACTAGGACAGTGTTGGGAGTATCTGTTCACTCTGACAATGATCCTGATTATGTCAAGAAGTTTGAACCAGTATATCGACTGGTAAGAGACTGGATGGATAAGGGTGCTGAAGTTGAGTTAAGACCATCTATTCAGCATTGGATTAGACAGTATAAGGGTTTTGGTGATAAAATGGAACCCTATGAGGATGAGAATCCAAAGAAAAGTTGGAAGCATTGTGTATCTAAACTATGTGTTCAGTTGCATGAAGGAAAACTTTGGAAGTGTCCTGCTTTGGCATATCTTCCTATGCAGGCGGATAAGTATAATTTAACTGATAAGTGGGATCCATATCTCAAATATGTGCCTCTTGATCCTGAGTGCAATAAGGAAGAGTTACGTGACTTTTTCACTCGTAGGGAAGAATCATTCTGTAAAATGTGTCCTGCAGATTCTCATTACTTCTCTCCCGAAAATCCATTGTTACCAGTGAGTTACTGGAAGAAGAAATATGACACTTAAATTAAATAATGATCAAGAAGAGATGGTTACTAAACTTGCGGAAAGATCAAGGACAGCACCATCTGTTCGGTTGGATGAAATTATTTCTGATGAGTTCATAAGAACTTTTAGAAGACCAAAAAATGAACCAGTTACTAATGCTCAGGATTGGATTGACAAGAGAGATGTAATTCATTTTGACTTCTCTGGTAATACGATATATCGAGCATATAATTTGTTAACTCCTCATGTTCAAAATGAGATTGAGGAGGATATTGATGATGAACTACGTGCTGGTGATAAGTGGGATAGATCTGTAGAGGCAACAAATAATCTTGCTAATAGAACGTTGTGGTATAAGTCTAGTTGGTATATATTTTTTTCATTAGTAAAAAAGCACCTATACAATTATGCAGACACTGTGGGTAATCCTCAAATAAAAGATTATAAGGTCGCTTCATACTGGTCAAAAAGGATGAAGGGAACTAATAACGAGGATTACAATGATCAATTGTATCCAAACTATAAGAATTCTCATAGTCATGATGATTTTGATTTGGGTATGATTTATTACCTAAGAAATCCTTCTAGAATTTACGGGACATTGATTGAAAACAATGATAGAGAGATAATTCTTCCTGGAGATGAAAATTCTTTACTTATACACCATTCTAATGTAAATCATCAACCTGTTATGCCACAACCGATAGTTGCTAATAAAGCACATCGCTGTGTAATTGTTGTAGACTTTAAACACAAATCAAAGTTATGAATGCATATGATAGGATTAAGTATTTTAGTGTGGTAAATAAGATTAATCAAGGAGAATTCAACTCTCTTGACCACGATGAAATCAGATGGTTGCAAGAACATCCAGAGTTAATTACTAATATGAAAATTGAGAGGCATAAGCGAGATATTCTTCGCAAATGCCCTGGCAAAAAAGATACTGTGGAAGAAATCTTGTTTTTACTTGACTTGTCAGATAGTATGTACAGGTGATATAATGTCCCAAAGAAGTAACTTGTATGGAGCACTTAAAAATACAACCATATCAAACTGTTTTAGTTTTAAATTCGAGTTACGAACCAATAAACTTCACTAATTGGAAAAGAGCAGTTATTCTTGTACTGAAGGATAAAGTTCAAGTTCTATCTGGTAGAGTAATTCGACTTGTGAACTACATTAAAATACCGATTAATCGTTTGATGGTCGGTCGTCCTTCAAGATCATTAATTTATAAACGTGATCGTAATACTTGTCAGTATTGTGGATCAACTACAAGACTAACTATTGATCACGTCATTCCTCGCAGTAAAGGTGGAACTGATACTTGGGAAAATTTGGTTGTTGCTTGCTCTAAATGCAATACTGAGAAGAGTGATAAATTATTGGAGAATACACGGTTAAAGATAAGTCGTAAACCAAGGGCACCATATAACTGTGTTGCTTTTGATTTAGCAAACTGTAATGTTCCTGAATGGAGGGAATATGTTTACATCTAGGAGTTTTTAAATGTTTTATCGTAAGTTGAATAGAAAGTTTACCATTGATCATTACGCTAAGAAGGGTAAAAAAATTGAATATGGTATGGATACTCCTATGGGATTCATGGGTATTCAGTATTCTTATGTTCATACAACCAGTGATGAGGATTTACTGCGTGTTGTTCCTGCTAAGAACAGGGATGACTGTACTTTATCTGTGATGGAACTTAATTATAAGATTCCTCCACACACTGATAGTGACATTGAAGCAATAGTAAATTTCTATATTAAAACTGATAATTGTATTACACAGTTTTATTATCCCAATAATGATCCAGATGCTGTAGCAGAAGGGGTGGATACTCAGACTGATGGTGCTATTTTTCATGAAGGTCACCTAAAAAAGGCAGTTAGATTCATGGCACATGATGGTGATGCATATCTTTTAGATGTATCAAAACCACATTCTGTAACTCCAACTGGTGGATCTAGTATGACAGATCGTAAGTGTATTTGTATGCAGATTCTTTATAAATCTTTTGATGAAGCAGTTAAAATGCTAACGGAAACGGGATATATTGATGATTAAAGTATTTGATGACTATCTTCCACAGCAAGAGTTTGATAATATTCGTGCATATTATGAGGGTGAATTTGATAATGGTACTCAAGAAGGATCTTGTAATTGGCAATTTGTTCCTGATTGTGTTGGATTAAATGATCCAGATGGGCATTATCATTTTACGCAAATAGTATTCTCAATGTATACTATACTGGTTCCTAAAGCATTTTATTTGCTGAGACCCTTGTTTGAAAAGGTGGGAATGTCATCAATTGCTAGAATTAAAACAAATTGTATGATGCAGACAGAAAAAATAAAGGAATTGAAGTTGGGATTTCATACAGACTACCCACAAAAATTGACTACGGGTATATACTACATTAATGATAATGATGGATATACTTTATTTGAAGATGGGACAAAAGTTCATAATGTTGCAAATAGATTTTGTATATTTCCCTGTGAGACACGACATACTGCAACAACATGTACAACCGCATCACGTAGACTATTAATCAATATTAATTTTACAAGTTTTGAAGATCTATGATATTCCGAACTAAACAATTAGAATTTCATGTAATACATAACTGTAATTTTACTTGCGAAGGATGTTCTCATTATTCTAATCATGGACACTCTGGTACAATAGATATAGACATTGCTACAGAATGGCT
>UEXM01003121.1_pt1 | contig 10940 bp, 5 predicted proteins | sample 1796661 | NCBI WGS metagenome assembly UEXM01 (sample SAMEA4772469, study PRJEB27181) | metagenome
GGGTCTGGCTGATACTGATTGTTGAGCTTAAAGTATGTCTGGTTGGCAAGGTTCTCTAAGTGAAACTTCAGGGCGTCCTGTCTGTTTTTAAGAGCTGCGCCGGCTGCCCTGCTGAACTCAAGACTACCGTCAGCTTTTTTACGGGTAAGAGGGTCGTAATTAAACACTACCTCATACTCACCCATTTCAGTTCCAGACTGTTCGGGTGATTTGTAGACAATGTTGAAGTCTTGCAAGACCACGTTGCCATACAAATTTCCATCTGGGTCACCGTAATTTGCGTCGGCCTCAAGCATTTGCTCAGGATTTAGCGCAGTGACACCCTTTTGCTTTGCTCCATACTCAGCAGTCATAGCTTCTACGATGTCTGCCTGATTGGAAGTAAACTCTGTTCTAAATCTCTGCTCTATCTGATTACCTACAGCGACCTCGTTCAATCCTTTTCTTCTACCATTTGACATCTTGTAGATGCCGTTGTCGGCTGTCATTTCTCTAGCAAACATTTCTGACTTAGGTGCGAACATAAAGTCTGTCCCCGGCGCTTTGCGCATAGCCAAAAAGTTACGACCATCCTGTCCAAAAGAACTTCTGTTAAAGTAAGTGCTCTGTGTCCAGTCGACAAACTCACGTTCTCCATTGGCCATTAGCACCCTGCCGTTTACAACTTGAACAGGAATCTCTGTGTCAAAGTCTCTAGCTTGCTGAAGAGCGTTTGCTCTGTTGCCAATTAGTGTTGCATCTAGACTGCCCGTTGAAACAGCATTAAGCTCTTTTTCGTAGTTCGTAGTAATAGCAACCGACTCGTTCTTGAAGGTGGTGTACTGATTGAAAGCGTTGGCTGCAGCCTGTTTATTCTCTGGAGTAGGGTTGCTGATTGCTTCTATCCTTGCGTCCTCCCATACGTCATACGCACTCTGAAGCCCATTGTTAAGGCGCTCCATGACTTTAGGGCGAGCCTCAAGGTCTTTGATACCCTCAAGGTCCTTCTTTCTTTGCTCCTTCTCCGCCCTGTCCATCTCTGCAAGGCGCTTCCTAGTCATCTCATCATAGCCAGCACCAAGGGCAGCATAGTCCATTGGCTTAAGAACAAAGTCCGTCTTGTTCTCGTAGTACCCTCCCTGTTGGAATTTTCTTTTACTCGGCTTCATTGCTTTGCTGCGTCTTTGTGAAATCTATTCAATGTCTTACGAACAAACTTGTGCAGAGGGGAGTTCCCTTTGCCTGCCTCGTTCATCATTTTATTTGCTTGCTGTGGGTTGAAGATGTACTCACCACCTGTCATCTCCCCAATCTTCGTGCCTTCCTGCACAATGTCGATAGGATTGTTGTCATGAGAGAACTCACCCGGAGTAACCTTTGCACCCTTCTCAGCCATACCTGCCGTCATTGCTGCCGAAGCGATGCCAGTACCTACACCAATAAAGCCTTGTGTAATCTGCTGTCTTGCGTAGGCGTCTCTTGCCTGCTCTGCCTTTAGCTCGTCGTACGCAAGGCCGATATCGAATCTAGACCTGTCTTCTCTACGCTGTGTCTCGCGCTCTCTAGCCGCAGCCAAAGAACCAAGAGCTTGTGTTTGGAATCTCTGCTGTTGCAAGACCTCCTGCTGTTGAGCTCTTTGAGCCTGAGCAGTAGCTGCCAGTGTACTTCCCAGCCCTCTCGCTCCGTATTGCTGTGCAGCAGCTACGTTTGTAGCCAGCCCTCTGTTGATGTCCTCTGTGCGCATAGCCATAAGCCTTTGGTCGTAGGCTTCTTTTTGCATCTGGAAGAACTCCGTTGGAGTACCTAGACCGGGACGGTTGTTCTTGAGCGCTGCAACAGCATTCTCCGCGCCCTGTATATCGACGTTGTCAAGGGTGTTGTATCCCTGAATGATGTTTGCTACTCCCCCAGCAATTTGACCAACACTACCAAGGTATTGACCAGCACCTCCTCCTCCGCCTTCTTTTTCGGATGAACTAGCAGCGGCACGAATTATATCGGCATCAGTAGATGCAGCAACAGCCCCAGCAACTTTAGGAACGGGAGGAACACTACCATCAGCAGCAACTTTAGGAGCGGGAGCTCCAACAACAGGTGCGCCAATCTCACTTTGGGTTTTGAACTGAGGCGGCATCGTAGGCCCAGTAAGCGCGTCATCTGTCTGAGGTGCCCCAAAGATTTCGTTTGTGACTCCCGGGCTAGTTAACACTGGGTCGGCCATTGGTGACCCAAGGCTATTGATGCCAAACTGAAGCGGCTCTCCGCCCCTCGTAGCACCTAGGAATCTACCGTCTTGGTATTCACCAAAGAATTGGTCTTGAGGGAATGTTGGCCCCGGTATAGAGTATCCAAAATCGCCGCCTAAAAAGCTCAGCCGACTTGGAGCGTACGGCCCTTGGCCACCGCGAGGGTTTAGATTGTAACTGCTCTCAGCCCGAGGCGCCAAATCGGTACGCCCTACCCCTGCTTGGGTGAAACGGGCATGTTCTAAAAGCGGGTCGTTATACTTAAAGTTTCCCATACTGCAAATTTAGTTAACTCTGTCGTTATGAAGGCGTGAGCGCTCAAAGATAGCGTTCACAGCGTACAGTTCGTTTTTGACGGTGCTGACGTTGGTCAGTTTAATTTTAAGGTAGTAGTCCCTAAGAGGGTCTCCAGTAACGTGACCTGTGTCTGAAGCGTTTCGTGCAATCAAGTTGTCAGCAGCAGCTAGGCCGCCAGTAGCGCTGACGTTTAATGTAAACCTGTCATGCACACCAGTAATTGTGCGGCTTGTAGTAGCCCCATCTGCTGCGTCAAACAAGGTGTCGCCAATGTTAAATGGCAAGTTGTCTACGCGAGATGTAAAGGTGACCCTGTTGTTTACAGCGTCCACACCGCTAGAGGCCACAACACCGATAGCAATCTCGTCTAGATGACTAGTGCTGCTAGTGTCGCCCGGCATATCACAGTACAACATACCCTCACGGAATCCGTCGCCAGCTCTTAGGTTGCCATCAATGTCTTGGTCCTTCCACATGTTTGCGGTAATTGTGGAAGTTTGTTCTTTGTTAGAAAGCTCTGCAGTCCACACGGAGTTACCCTCGAGACCAAGCGCCTTGTACACCTTTACCATGGAGGGGTTAATCTTCGAGATAGCCTCAACCATTGATGTGTACTGAACGCCGTAGTAGTTGTTCACCGTAGCCACGTCGTCGTGCCTGAATGGCTTGCCAGAGCTGAACGTAAGGAAGTCCTCAAAGATTCCAACGATGTCTTCCGGACGGAAAGAGTACTTAGAGGTCCACACATTGGACTTGTAATTGTAACCAATAGAGCCCTCGTCTAGTTCTCGCACGGCTCCTTTTGATGCCGTGCCTGAGCCACCCGCATCCTTTGCGCCACCCGCACCTTCGTCGAGAGTTCCAAGGCTGCTCTGAATTGCTCGAGTCATCTTAGCAAAAAAGTTGCCGTCTTTATCTGTCACAAGAAAGTCATGAAGTACTTTGTCGACAAGCCCAGCATCCACATACCCAAGCTCTCGGGGCTGGTCCACATACACCACACCCTTTCCTGCTTCATCCCAGTCTAAGAAGACGCCCTCCCAGTTTTGTTTTTCGTTAACAATGTCGAGTGGCGAGCCTGCAATCTTGTAGACACGCTTCATCATTGTTAAGTCAAACTTGGTGTTGTCATCCTCGTCTACAGGAAGAGCTCTTCCGTAGGTTGTGCCATCGACACTTATGTCTCTTCTGCGCCTGCTGTTTACAGCAAAGACAATTTCGTTGTTGTCTCTGTGAACGCCAACTACAGTAGCCCCATACATCATGGCACCCTGAACGGCTTCAAGTTTTTTCTTAAAGTAGGAGTCAGCCTTTCTGTCACTGATTACCTGAATGCCGTTACCTCCAAGAGCACACACCGTACCCATCTCTACGTCAATAAAGAAAATAGTTCCCTCGTGCTCCACAGCGCCTTTGCTGTATTTGCCAATGCCGTGGTCTCCTGCGTAGTAGCGCTCTGTTCCCAAAACCTTGTTGGAAGCAATCATCATCCCGCCATCAGCCGTAGCCAAATAGTCTTTGCTTACAGGCGTGGACGAAGCCTTTCTTTCGTGCAGCATAGCAATGCCTCCTCCCATGTCAAACATTCTTTGAATGCTACCGTACCTTAGGTTGTAGTCCTTGAACGGGAACATTGACGGGTTAAAGCTAGACAGCGATAGCACCTCACCGTCTGAGGCATACGGGTCGCTGTACGTTACGGATGAGCTACGAACACTTGTTTGCTCTTCAGGGCTGTAGATATGAGGCCTGCCAAGGTGGTAGTTCCTTGTCACAGTAGAGGGCAGGAAGTCGTTAAACCCGGGGTCCTCAATGTTTCTGCGAATGAAGTTTGCATCCGTAGCATTGGTCAGCTGTCCCGGGTCGTAGCTTCCATTAATGACAGCAGACGTTCTCATGTCTCTTTGTCTGAAGTAGCTGTCTCCTTGGTCTGTAAGGTGGTAGTTGATAAAAGCGCTGTTCTTTACAAATGCACAACGCGCTGCTCGTGAGGACAGCTCAAATCCGTCGGGGGCGGTACCAAAGGCTTCTGTATGAATTTGGAACTGAGCGCCCTGCACGCCAGGGCCGCTGAAGGAGCCCGGGCCGCTGTAAGGTGCAGACTCAACAACCTCGTACTCGTAGTACTCGGAGTTCATTTGTTGGTCGAAGAACCTACCTAGAACTCTTTCTACAATATACTTGTTGGACTGGGCACTGTCGTCAGCAACCAAGGGGTCGCCGCCTACGCTGGGTGGATTGTCAAACCCAAAGAAGTTGTTGAGTGGGTTGTCTTGGTCTAGCGCGATGTCCGCCTCTGTGGCTACACTGACAGCAAAAAAAGTGTCTCCCCTAAACAGTCGCTGTGTTGATTTGCACCTGCTGGTCGAGCCGGGGCTAAAGACGACTGGAAACTCGTCGCTGTAGCTGACGTCTTCCTTAGAATCAATTCCTACAGGTAAGGCTTCTCCAATCTCATAGTATACTCTATCGTCATCTACAACGTCGACACGCGGTCTTAGAACCTCAACGCGAACATCCTGACCCCACTTGTTGACACTCGAATTTGAGTTCCTAATGTCTGACGGCCTAAAGCCCGGGTACTGAGTGTTGTCTCCTCTAAGAACAAGCATCCATCCGGAGCGACGGTACTCTCCCTCTGCAGTAAAGTTGCCGTCTGATTGGTTAGGCAGGACCAGTACGTTTTGTTCTGAGTTTGCTTGGAAGAACTTGTACCCCAAGACATCAAAGAAGTAATCCTTAGGAAATTGATTTACCAATGCACCATCTGCGCCCGGGCCTGCGTAGCTAATAATTCTGAGCTTGTCACCCGGCCTAAACTCGTAGTTAAGTCTAGCACTTTTAGATTCCTTGTACGAGTCAACCTTACCCTCAAAGAATCTCATGGGCAGGTAGATGGCATTGTTGATGATGCCCACAGACTCAGCGACAGCCATGCTCGGAAAGTTGCCGAAGTTCGTGGCGTCGTTAGTGCTTTCTTCAAGAGAGTCTGCGTTGACGTCATCACCATCACTGAACGATGGGTCTCTGATGACAACCTTTGACATATCAGCAATCAAAGCTTCACCGACAGTTACGGTCAAGCTATCTGAGAACAGCGAGTTACCAGCGTAAACGATTTGATAGCGCTCCGCCCAATCTGGCATGTAAGACTTTGAAAAGTTTACGTCGATGTCGTACGGGACAAGCACGTTGCTTCCGTTGCCCACAGGGGAGTCTTCTGAACCCGAGAAGGGAACGTATGATTCTGGTAGCAAGTTTACGCTACTGCTCCTGTTTCTGTGGTCGTAGAACACAACGCCAAGTGGGTGGTGAGCCCCCGACCTAAACGTCAACCTGTTGACTCCGATGTCACCCGCAGAAGACACGCTGGTTGTAAAGTTGAGCGTAGCCTCTCTTGTAGTTTTGTTCCAGTCTAGAATTGCACTGTGAAACATATCCTCAAAGCCGCCGTTGGAAGCTTCGTTGCCGTCAATTCCATGAACAGTAGCCGACATCTCCAAGGTAATGTCTCCGTTCTCGAGCGCAGTCATAGTGTCCAAGCCCTCGGGCTGAATCTGTTGCTGAAGACCGTCGTCAATCTGGGTTCTGATTGCTGGCCCTGCATGACCCACGCGGTTGAACGTCATATTCAGGTCCTGAAGCTGATACTGAATACGAAGCTCCAGCGAGGTGCCGCCATTCCCCACAATAAATGCGTTGGTGGCTCTAAAGTTCATCGAGGCATCCGTGTTTTGACCACTCTTTGTCAGCAGGTACCTGCACATCTTTGACCTGCCATCCCTGTCAATCGTAGCTGCTAGCAAAATGTTTCTTCTGTAGTAGTTCCCGTGAGCTGTGGCAAAGCCGTTTCCTTTCATCTGGAAGCCAAGCTGCTCCTCCATAATTTCATTCGCAAGAGCTTGAGCAATCTCGGCCCTTGTCATGCTGCCTTGAATGGTAATCTTTGCGCTCTGCTGCCCATCCGCAATCGAACCGTTGACCCCTGCAATACCTGCAACTCTAAAATAGGACCACACATTGTCAGCTAGCTCAAGGTCGTCGGCGCTTGCTAGTTCAAGACCCCCGTGAAAAAGCTTGAATGTCTCACTTTTTGCGGAGTTGTCAGAACCTGTTTCTGTTCCCGGAGGGAACGGTTTGAACTTTCTGTTGAACTCTATCTTACCCCTTTGGTCTGTGTAGTTTGGGATAATCATCGCCCTTGAGCCCTCTACATTCCACTCAATCTCCACTTCCCCTGCAATACCATAGCCGTCCTGAGGAATCTCATTCATGTTTAGCACAACCTCAATCCTGTTGGCATCACCCATACCCCAAGCCATATTTGGCTCGAGGGTGCCTTGCTCTCCGCTGTCACCTAGGGATGTAATAGCCCAAGGGACTCGCTGGGTGTCACCGCTAAATATCTCTCCATCGAAACTGCTTGCGGCGCCTTCTTTATCACTTACAAAGTATCCGCCAAAATTTTCAACTGACCCAAGGTAACCGCTCGCAAGGTTATCGCCAACGCCGGGCTCTACGTGCAGGAAAGGAGGGTACTGTATTTTGTGAGTGGTCAAAGACCTGTATGCGTGGTCTGTTTCCTCTAGCTGATTTGTTGCTGTGCCGCCAGCTCCCGGATTGGTGGCTGGCAGCTCTTCAATGCCCGTCTGCACAGGGAACGAATGAGCCGTAAGGTTGCCTCCTTTAATCTTTACTGGCCAAGTGGTGGCGTCGTATCCATCCACGTAGTTGCCCATGAACAGCCTGTTCTCCGAAACACACAACGACTTAGCTTGATACGGCACGTTGTCAAATAGCTTGTTTACCTCCGCATCGCCCACAAGTCTATAGGCCTTAGAGTTGGTAAACGTCGAGCCACAGATGCCATCGCTATAAGACGTGGGGACTTCATCAAAGACGTACCAAGCTCCTGTGTTTCCAGACCGAGCAAGAAATCTAACCGCCTTGATGTCACCGTCTACGATAGCTCCGGTGTCGTTGGTGAGTTGGCCCTTCTTGACTAGTACTTGAATTGCATCGAACTGCGTCAGGTACAGGTCGGTCATTGTGCCCGTAGGGTTGAAGTGGTCCTCGTAATATGACAGCTTAGAGTAAGGGCCAATAGCAGAAACCTCTCCGTCTACATAAACGTACTGAGCTGCAAACTGAAAGACGTTGTCTACAATTCTATTCACTACAGTCACACCCTCACCGTCCTGAACAAACTCAAAAGTAGGTGGACGCATGGGCGGCCTCTTGCACACCGTAATTGCATTGGATGCTGTTGTGGCTGCTTCAATGGAGGCGTCGTAAGAATTAGACATCAACCTGCTGACGTTGAGCTTTCTTGGCTCGTTGACGTTGTCCGTAAAGTAAAGCAACGTGTCTCCGTTGCCCATCTTCACAACATCACTCTGAATGTCAGAGTTCTTGTCAAAGTTCAAGACACTGCTTTGATACAGCTTCACATAGTGATGCTGCGCTATATCGTACATGTAGATGCCGTGGTTGTTGCTGGCGTTCCACACAAAGTAAAATACCATACCCCCTGCATCGTAGTTGACGCTAGAGATTACATGGTTGACTCCTGAAGGAAGCGTGTCTGCAGCAGATTTAGGCGAAGCCTCTCTGTTTCCCTGAGCTTGCTTGATGACACCAGCATCCTCTTCGTCGGCTACGGAGATGTCAATGTTCAGGTTGTCAGTCATTTGGACAGCCTGCACCAAGCGCTCATCGTCATCCATGTTCAGATAACGAGGTGTCAGTTTATCAATAGCCATCAGTACTTGGGCGCTTGCTTAAAGTTCTTACGAATTACGCGCACCGCCTCATCCTTGTTGAATGTCTTGAGGCGTGCATTGGCTTTACGCCTTTCGTTGTAGTATTCCTGCCTAGCGCGAGACTTCTCTACGTTAGGCACGCTTCTTTTGCGCTCAATGATTCTGTAGTACATGTAAGCACGGAGGGCCTCTTCGGCCTCCAAGGGAACCTGTGGGTTCTTGGCTCTAGCTTCATCAGCTACATACTCTACAACGATTACTCCGCTGACACCAGAGTCTGTCTCCAGCCTGTTCTGGTCTCTGTTGAGCCTGTACTCTCCAGCGTAGATGCCGCCACCCATTCCGTAGGTTCTACCCGTGGCTTGGTTGTAGGCGTAGTTGTTAAAGATGAGGGCCTCTTCCTCTCCGAGGATACCCCCACCACTACCTGTAGTATCGTCAACTCTATCGAAGAAACCATCCGAGTCACTGTCGACAGGGTCGGTTACATTCGTGTATGCCTGCGACATATTGAGGTTCGTGTTGTGAGCCAAGGGATACACCTTGCCGTCTGACCCAGCCAGACCAACCCTAGAGATGCTTGCGAAGTCATCGGGTAGCTGGTATGTGCCATTGGTTTCTGGTGACAGCTTCAAAGAGCGCACCTTACCAGACAAATCAAAACCAAACTCGCGCAGTCCACGCAAAGCGACAGAACGCAAGAAAGGTCGCGTCACATTGATAGCGTAGTCGTCACCCTCGAGTGAAATGAGGAAGTCGTTTATGATGTCGGATAGTCCTACTAGATTGTGTGCCATCTGTTACACTCTTTGTTCTTTAACGTCCTCTTGGGCTCCGTGTTGGTACACCTCTTTGTCCTTGAGGCTGACACCAATCAGCTTTGCCATCTCGATTACCAAGTCCATCACGTAGTGGTCTGGCAACTCAAAGTCTCTGCTGTTGCTCGCGTTGTATACCTCCTTGTTGTTGGTAAGGGCGATACCGAACTTAGGCATAGAGGCATCCAGCGCTCCTGCGGTAGTGAGCGATGCTGGGTTCTTGTAGTACACAAGGTCAACCCCGATTTCGTTTGCTGTGCCTACATCCACCATGTCTTTGTTCAGAACCAAGTCATGAGGGTACAGCTCAAGCGTAAGCCCGACAATGTAGCACGCAGGGAAGTCCTTAGTTGGTCTAGATAGCGTGCTTGACAGGATTGCCTGAAGCTTGTTGGCATCCTCGATGACTTCCACAGGGATAACCTCTGCATTGGTTGAGGCGTTGACAGAAGCGCTTGCAGATGGGTCTGTGATGGATGCAGCTGCTGGCTCGTAGTTTACCTCAATAATTCTGTTGAAGTTGGTCGGTAGACTCAAAGCTGTCTTGAGCCTTGGGTATACGGTGTCGGGTGCTTCATCAAGCTGCACCCTAGTAACAAACCGAGACAGGTCCTGCTTCAATCCGCGTACACGAGACTCTGATAGCCCCGGGTCAAGAACACGTAGGCGCTGAGCTGTAGCCCGCTCTAGCTCCATAAAGATATTGTTGAATACCTTTTGCTGTGCGGTAGCTGCAAACTGGTTAAATACCGCAGGGGTAACGAATCCTCTCTCGTCTTTGTTTGCTAGTCCCTGAAGCGTTGTATAGACCTCTCGTACGCTCGCCATGGTGTTGTTGTTACTATCAGCAAATATAAACAAAAAAGGGCCGCCCGAAGGCAGCCCCTTTCCGCTAGGATTATGGGTTAGGCAATATCGTTGAGCTGCCGTTCAATCTCGGTAAGGACACTTGCTCCTTTGTCTGTGAGACAGAAGCGAGTAAGGACGTCAATCTCATCCTGTCCGACTGGTACGCCGACAATAACGGCGCCGCTGTCAAACCATGTGATTGCTCCTCCTTTGTACCTTACAATTTGGAAGTCGAAGCCCTGCATGACAGACACTCTAGTCTGTACAATAGGGTTGTCGAACAAGTCAATAAAGTCCTGAGGCTTACGCTTAGCAGCCTGAACAAGCTCTCGCTTGATGGCTAGGTTCTCTTGGTCTGTATTGATGTTGAGGCTTAGCGCTACAGGCAAAAGCTCCTCGAGAGAACGAGACTTAATCATCTGGATGGCATCAGTGACAAGGAAGTCCATGTCAACTGTTTCCTGAATTTTTTCCTCAATGTTAGATTGAGAAAACAAACCTCCACCATTTTTTCTGTTGTGAGGGTGAGCTTCAAGAAACTCCCTTAGGTTGGGCTTAGTGTAAGGCACGGCCAATCCATTGTTGCGAAAGATTACTTGTGTTCTTGTCGCTGAAGGAGACTGCTCATCAACATAAATAGATGGCTCGCCGGCACAGTATCTAATCTGACGAACCTTTCCTTGCTCTTCATCATAGATATTGATATTGCTGTTCTGAAGCTTTAGGTAAATCCCTCCTCCATTAGAGTAGTAGAAATGGTCTTCTTTGCTTTTATCCTTAACATTCCTTTTGATGTCCGGTCGGGTCATCTTAGGTGCAGCTGGGATAGCATCGACAATTACCTGCTCTTCGATGGCAGGCTTGGGTGCCGCTTTGGGTGCGGTCTTCTTAGCGGGTTTCCGCTGGATAGTTTCTGTAGACATAATTAAAAGGAATTAAATTCAAACGAGTAGTAAGTGGGAGGAGGCCTTTCCCCCTCCCCTTACCGT
>UEXM01003122.1_pt1 | contig 10938 bp, 7 predicted proteins | sample 1796661 | NCBI WGS metagenome assembly UEXM01 (sample SAMEA4772469, study PRJEB27181) | metagenome
TAAGAAGACTATTTATAACAAGTCTTGCTTTATCCGAAATGAAAGTAGGAGACGAAAGAACTAGAAAACAGATTGTTACAGACTTTATTAACAATACAGGACAAGAGAAGTATTCATTACTTAAAAAAACTCAAGTAGATGTTTTTAATGATAAAGGTGAAGTAGAAATACAACTAGTTAAAGCAGAATTTAACCGAAAAGAAAAAGGGTTGATCGAACGAGAAATCGGAATGGCTGCAAGTGCTTTTTTAAGGCAACAGAATACTAAATTTTTTAACGCAATGAAAGGAGTCCCTTGGCATAGATTTGAAGGCTCACGAGATATACAATCAGAGTTTAATAAGCAAATAATGCAAGTTGCACAAGGTAAAAAACCTAAAAAATATAGTGCAAATACTGCAAAGAATGGAAAGGCTAAGCCTAAAAGTAAAAAAGCAAAAGTAGGACGAACTCGTGCAAATAAATTTAAACAAATAAAAATACCTCCAATGAGAGCTGCACCAAGAGCACAGCCAGATGCAAATAGAGAAAGAGAAATAGCTAAGTTAATTACTTTAATTAACAAAAGACTTCCAGCAGAAGTCAGAAGAAACATGGGAAGACCAGCATTAATAAATCAGACTGGTAGATTCTCGAATAGCGTAGAATTAGAATCACTTAGACCAACTGCTGGCGGACTAAGTGGAGTTTATAACTATATGACTAGTCCTTATGAGACTTTTGAAAATACAGGTAAAAAAAGGTGGCCAAATGGTTATAACCCTAAACCTCTTATTGCAAAAAGTGTAAGAAACTTAGCAATGCAATATACAACTCAAAAATTAGCAAGTCTTAGGAGAAGATAATGGCATCAACATACAGAACAGCACGAAGAAAAATAACTGATGCCTTGGTGGAAAAAATTAAAGAGATTGATGGTAATCATCCATTCAACTCAAACGTATTTAATAATGCTCATTCAGGAATGATATTTTTAGATCAAATCCAGGAGTACCCAAAACTTTGTGTAGTCCCTGGAGATGAAACTAGGGAGTATCAACCAGGTGAGTTTAAATGGAGATTCTTGCAGTTAGATGTAAGAGTTTATGTCGAAGACCAAGAAGATCCACAAGAGGTCTTGGCACTTTTAATGGAAGACATTGAAAGGGTTATTGACAACAACGATGTTTTGATTTACGATGATACCGTAAGTCCAGCATTAACAACGACTTCCTTAACTGTAACGTCACTATCCACAGATGAAGGAGTTTTAACTCCACTCGGAATTGGTGAAATGACTTTAGAGTGTAGGTATTAACCGAAATTACAAACGCTGATAAAAATCTAGCGACGTACTTTCAAAGACGATAAAATAGGAGAAAGCAAATGGCTTTAAATCTATCAAGAAATACTAAAGTATTTGTGAGCTCAGTAAATGGAGTTGGTGCAACTGGCGGAGTAAAAACTTGTCATGTATCTACTGCAGGAACTGGATATGCTGTAGGCGACATCGTAACATTAGGAACAACTAGTGGTAGCGGTACAGGCTTTAAGTGTATAGTAAAAACTATTACTGGAGGCAGTTCAACTGGTCCAGTAGCAAGTATTATGGTCCCCAATAACTTTAGAGGTGCAGCATTTGTAGTTGATGAAACTGCAACAGAAAGTGCTGTTGAAAATTACGCAGGAACAGATAATTCTAGCGCATCTGGACTTATTGTAACTGTCGATTCAATCGCAGGAACAACAACAGCAGACGGATCAAGAACAGGAACAGGAAAGTTCAAAGGAAACGAAGTAACAGCTAACACATTCAGAGTTGGTGTACTAGACGGATATAGTTTTTCACAGGGTTCAGACTCTAGTGATATTTCTATCTCAGAAGCTGGTGCAGCACCAAACAGGGGTTCAAAAAGATTCAATGACTCTTTACCACCTGCAGAATGGTCTTTTGGTACTTATGTACGACCTTTCGTTCATGGAGCAGCTTCTTTCAGAACTGCAGACGATCATGATTGTTGTGAAAACATTCTATGGGCAGCACTATCAGGTACAGCATTACCTGGAGACGCAGCAGCTGATGGACGTGGTGTAGTAGTAGGAACTACTGCTCAAAACGGTTCACAATGTACTTTTGCAAAATCAGATGTTCATGAACTTATGAAATTAAACATATTCTTTGCACTAGAAAATACAACATACAGGTTGAATGATGCACAGGTCAACCAAGCAGAAGTAGACTTCTCTATTGACGGTATTGCACAGATCACATGGTCTGGTAACGCAACAACTATTGATCAAGTAGAAGAAGCAATCGAAGATCCTTCAAAGTTTATAATTCAAACAACTTCAGAAGCAGCACCAACCAGTGCTAGTACTGATACTTTTGTAGAGACTTATAACTATGTAGATACTACTGGCCCATCAGACGCAGATTATTTGAGAAATAAACTCTCAACACTATATCTTGACACTGATGCACAGGGTGGTGGTTCAGCTTCAAATGGTTTAGATGACAGAACTTATGATATTAATATCACAGGTGGTTCACTAACTATTGCAAACAACGTTACTTATGTAACACCAGAAACAATTGGTATTGTAGATAAGCCGATCGGTTCATTTACAGGTGCTAGGGTTATTAGTGGTTCTTTAACCATGTACCTAGATACCAAATCAAATGGTTCAAACCAACTACTAACAGATTTATCAGGTGCTACTGACCTTGTAACAAACGTATTTGACATGCGTTTATTCATGGGTGTATCAGGTGCTGTTGGATCAGATGGTGACGCTATAGGAGCAGATGATTTCACAGCTCCAGGTGTCGAATTTAATATGCCAAAGGCTCAGTTGTCAATACCGGCAGTTGAAGTTGGCGATCTAATCTCTGCATCATTGGAGTTCGCAGCTCATGGTACAGATCTTTTAACTGGTGATGAAATTACAGTTAAATACTTAGGTGCAACCTCTCACACCCAAGCAGGATATCTTGCTACAGGTGCGACAGCCCTAGACGCCTAAGTCTAATGTCACATAGTTTTCTCAAGGAGAGTAAGCTATTTATAGTTTTTGGCGGGAACAAGTATAGAATATATACTAATACCGCCATAAACTTTTCCCAAACATTTGCGGAAGATTCGTACCCAGTAAAGACTTTGCACGATCAATCAAAAATGTTTCAGGGATCAAATATAACGAAAGCCAATCCGGCCTCGTTTAGTTTTGAAGTTCCTTTTACAGAAGAAAAAGACGAGTCCATAATAATAGACTTAATTAGTGATTTAGTAGAAACAGTTGATAGTGGTATTAACACTCAACAGTTAAAATCATTTGATTTATATGTTCAAACAGGAAGCGCTACATTTAAAACGGCAAGCTGTGCAATATCATCAGCAAGTTTTGGGTTTAACCCAAGAGACGTTTTTAAAGTACAAGTCGAAGGACAAGGAACAAAACTAACGAAGGTGGGTGACGAGAGTTATACCATTCCAGGTTCGGCTCAATCTGAGTCAGCCACAAGAACACCTCTTTTAGTTTATCCAGTTGCCTCAATAGATAGTTTAAATATGAATAGCCTCATAAGTGCGACACTTATGATTCAAAACGATATTGCATGGACACCCTTCGAAACACTCCAGGATAGTTTAGTAGTTACTGATGCAAGTAACGCTATGTATCCAAGTGCATACACGGTAAGTAGTAGAATTGTCTCGGGAGCAGTTCAACAATACCAAACAGATAATAATATAACACAATTTGATGACTTTAGTACTAATAGTAATATAACTATAAAAGCAGTACAGGTTGGTAAAGATAGTAGTGATAGTGGATTTTTTAAAATAAATATTAATCCCGCTTCATTTACTGCTCGAATGGCAGTAACTAGCGTTTATACTCAAAGCTACGATTTTAGATCAGCAGATAATACTGCATTAGGAACAAGCATTACACAATATTCATAGGAGAATATAACACATGGATTTAAAAAACTTATTGGTCGATACAAAGACCACTTGGGTAGAATTCCCAGGACTAGATGGATTTGAAGTTGAATTAGCAAACCTATCCCGAAAAGAACTTGTAGCATTACGAAAAAGATGTACCTCAAGTAAATTTAACAGAAAAACAAGAGGATTTGAAGAAAGTCTTGATGATGAAAAATTCGTAAAAGAATTTACGGAATCTACTGTAAAAGGTTGGAAAGGGCTAAAACTTAGTTACCTTGAAGATTTAGTACTGGTTAACCTTGACGGTCAAGATACAGAACAACTACTACCTTTTAATCAAGAAAACGCTCAACAATTAGTAGAAAACTCAACTGAGTTTGATAACTGGCTCAATGAGGTAGTCTTTGATTTAGAAAACTTTCGTAGCCAAGTCAAAAGAGACGATAAAAAAGAAGTTAACGATATACCTGGATCATAATGCAATAGGTATGAACAAAGACCAGTATTTGCGAATGGTGGAGCAAACTGGCGAAGAAATAGACTGGGATAAATGTCCTCCAGATTGGGAGGATTTTCCAGATTCGGTTACAACTGCAATAGAATTGTTTTATGAGTTAGGTGACCGTGTTTACTCAGAAGTAGGGTTTGTAGGAAAAGATTTTACAAACTTAGATATCTTATGTAAACTTTACTGTATACAAGAACATGAAAAAGAGTATCTTTTAGAAATGCTACTATTCTTAGAGAATAGAGCAATAAAAGAATCACAGCAGGCTATTAAGAGCCAAATGGATAAAATTAAGAAAAAATAATGGCACAAGAACTCACATTAAAAATTATAGCTGAAGGTAAGAATATTAAACTTGTTACAGGACAAGTTGATAAACTTGGTAAAGAAGTAAAAGATACTGGTAACAGCATGAAAAATGCTGGAAAACAACAGGATCAATTTTTTAACAAACAGCAAAAAGGTGTAATTGGAGTTGCAAACGGTACTAAATCTTTTTCAAAAATGCAACAAACCATTGGAAGCGGTTCCTCTGGTTTGGTTGGAGCATATGCTACTTTAGCCGCTAACGTCTTTGCCGCAACGGCAATGTTTAATGCACTTAGAGGTGCTGCTAGATTTGACGCCTTGACACAAGGTTTAGAAGCTATGGGTAACCAATCTGGGCAAACTCTGTCAGTCATGGCACGAGGACTCAAAGAAATCACAGAGGGAGCAATCTCAACAGAAGAAGCTTTTAGAAGTGCTGCTTTAGGTGCTTCGGGTGGCTTTGGTGCAAAAGAACTTGGTGGTCTTGCTAAAATTGCAAAGGGAGCTTCTCTTGCATTAGGTAGAGACCTTGGAGATGCTTTTGACAGGTTAACAAGAGGTGCTATTAAACTAGAACCAGAAATTTTGGATGAATTGGGTATTATGGTACGTCTTGATGACGCAGTAGAAAAATATGCCGCAACATTAGGAAAATCAGCTAGTTCTCTTACTCAAATGGAAAGACGACAAGCTTTTATGAACGAAATTCTTGTTCAAGGAGAGCAAAAATTTGGTGGTATAGCAGAAGCAGTAGACACTAACCCTTTTGATAGGCTTGCAGGAGCTTTAGCAGATTTATCTGAAAAACTTTTAAGTTTTATAAATAACTCAGGCGTAACGGCTTTTATTGAAATACTATCAAAAAATATGTTTGCATTAGCAGGTGCTGCTGTATTAGTGGCTAGTACTTTTGCAAAACAAATGCTACCTGTATTAGCAGAAGGTGGAAGTAGAGCATTAGCAACTGCTAAGAATTTAAAAATAGCATCTCGTGCAGCAGCCGAACAAGCTAAATCACAAGTTGCAGGAAAAAGAGCTGCTCTATCTGATAAAACCGGTGGAAAAGTATATAAAAAATTAGTAAAAGATTTAAAAGACGGTACAGCTAGTACAAAAGAATTTGAGCAAGCCAAAAAAAGTTTAAAAGCAACTGAATCAAGATTACAAAGCCAACTTGACTTAGGTAGAATAAATGGTGCAAAAAGTCGTAAATTAACTAAGGCAGAAATTGCAGATAAAAATGCCATAATTGCAGCTACTAAACAAGAAATAGTAGCCGTCCAACAATTACAACTAGCAGAGCAAGGTCGAGGAGCTGCTTTCGTAGCAAGTAAAACTGCTAGTGCTGGTGCAAGAGCCCAAGGTAGCGCATCAAGTCTTCTTGGAGAAATGAGCGGTAAAACCGGATTAGGTGGATTTAAAGCTCTTCCAGAAATGTTAGGAAAAGCTCAAAAATCTGCACACAGATTTAAATTAGAATTAATGAGTGCTAATAAAGTAACAAGTGCAACTGGTCGAGTACATGTTCCAAAAACTGCGAAAGCGTTAGCAACAGTTAAAGCAGGATTTTTTCAAGCAGGTGTAAGTGCAAAATTATTTGGAGCTGCTCTTTTAAATGCAATTCCTGTAATTGGACAAATTATATTTTTTGCAGGTTTAATTGGTGGTGCAATTTCTAATGCTATGAAAACTAAAGAAACAGAAGCATTGAAAAAAGCGCAAGAAAATTTAAGAGATGTACTAGATAGTTTACCTGGTAAGGTAGAAGCTTTTGAAAGAGCTCAGCTCATGTTATCTAATCCTGCATTAAGAATAACTCAATCATATAGTATACTTTCTGGCACCATCGATGAAACAGTAAAAGTTATGGACGAGCTACTTAAAAAAGAAAAAGACGTAGCAGACGCAGAACAGCGTAAGAGAGACGCACAAAATGAGTTTGCAGGATTCGATGGCGGAGCGGCGTTGACCCAAGAAGATTTTGTAGGAGGAGATAGCGCTTTTGGAAACGCAGGGTTCTTGACTTCTTTCTATGAACAGCAGTTTTCAGGAGTTATTAAAGCAACACATCGATTTACTGAGGATCAACTAGATATACTTGGTGGACTCGTAAATAGACCTCAATTTCAAGCTTTCTCTGACACTATGAGAAGCGGACTTTTCCCTGATTTAGCAAAAGACTTTGATTTAGCAGGACTTATCGCAGCGGGTACACCAGCAACTGAGATACTTGATCGAATGGCAGAAGCTCTTCGTAATGTACAAGACTCCACAAAAGGCATAGGCCCATCTTTAGTAGGACTTGCAGAAGCATTTAAAACAGCCGATATTGCATTTTCCAAGTTTTTTCAGACAGGTGTAAAGAAAACTCCTTACGATCAGATCAAAAAGAATATGTCAGAAGTAGTTAATAATATTAACAAAGTAAGAGAAGAACTAGGCAATGACAAAACTGCTTCAGGACAATTTCTAGAAATGCAAAAAGAAACAGCCATAGGTGTAGGAGCTGCTTTATCAGGTGCAGGTTCAATGGTGGGAACTGTTTTAGGACCAGATTTTAGGGCAGCTCAAAAAGAAGCAATAGACCTAGGCGAAAGACGAGCTGCAACAGCCGCTCGAATAGCAGAAGAAGAACAAAAATCAAATAAAGATGTAGAACTAATTAACAAATTAAAAGGTATATTAGTAGAAAGAACAAAGGCACAGGAAAATGCCGAATTCAATTTAGGGAAACATTATACAGCAAATGCATCAGCAGCTCTTAGGCAACTTGAAATTTTACAAAATCAAGGTCTTACAACAGCAAATATCGTTAAAAAAGAACAATCAAGAGCAAAACTACTTAAAGCAACTATAATGACTGGAGAAGCTACTGGTATACAAATTGACTTCCAAAACAAAGCATTAGAAAAACAAAATGAATATTTAACTAGTCAAATAGATTATTGGCAGCTAATCGCAGAGAAAGAACCAGAAGGCTCAGAAAGAAGAGCGCAACTTAATTCATTCATTGCAGGACTACAACAACAACAACAGAAAAATACTGAAAACATAATGTCTATAGAAGAAAGAAGTTTTCAAGTAACAAAAGCAAGGCTTGCAATAAGAACAAAAGAGTTAGCAGCTGAAAAAGCAATAGCAGGTCTACTAAGACAAAAAACTGCTGATATGGCTATAATCAATGAATTTGAACTTCAAGGTATGAAAGACCCGCTAACTAAATTTAAAGCAGAGGTACAAGCTGCAAAAGATAAAAAGAAATTTGCTATAGAAGAAGCCAACATAAAAATGTTAACTCTTGAAGCAGAAACTGACGTTATCAAAGCTCGTTACGAATTATTAGCTTTAGAACTAGAAAAAGAAGGTAAATTTGACTTAGCTAAAAAAGTACGAGATTCTGCAGGTGCATTAGACACAGCCACAGCAAGACAAAGAGAAGTTTTAGAAAAAACAGCTGCTCTAGCCGGCATAACAATGCAGGCTTCTATAACTAAGGCTTTTAAAGCTTCTTTAAGTAGTGCAAACACCGCTCAAGCTATAGAAATGCTCAGCGAAGTAACATCAGCAAGAGCTGGTAACGCATACAATGCAGCTGTTAAAGCCGCAGGAGATAAAGCAGTTAAAGAACTAGGTCAACCAGGTGATACGGAGTTTATTACAAATGCTATAAGAGAACATGCAGAAACCAAAGCTAAAGAACCTGGTGGTGAAGCAGATACAGCAAAGAATAATGCAATGAAATTAACTGGAGCAGATGTTTTTCAAGGAATACAAGGTGGATTAGCAGAATTAGCAAAACTAGGTCCAGAAGGAGAATTAGTACAAACTGCAGTAAACGGTATAGTTAATATAGGAGTAGCTTTTAAAGCTCTTGGAGAATCAGGTGGAAGTGCTGCATCAAAAGCAGCAGCAGGTATGGCAATAGTAAGTGAGATAAGTAATATCATGGCTGCTCATTCAAAAGCAAAGATTGCCAACATTGATAGAGAAATAGAAGCAGAGAAAAAACGAGATGGAAAATCCAAAGCATCTTTAGAAAAAATAAAGGCAATGGAAAAGAAAAAAGAACAGATGGCAAGAAAAGCATTTGAGATGAGCAAGAAAATGCAAATAGCGTCTGCTATAATTAACACGGCCGGTGCTGTAATTGGTGCTTTAAACTATGATCCAAAAGGAATATGGAACATACCATTAGCTATAGCAGTTGGTGCTATGGGTATGGCACAAATAGCTATGATACAAAAAACTTCTTTCCAAGGTTCTTCTTCAGGAGGAGGAGCAGCGGCACCACAAAGCATCTCAGTAGGAAAAAGAAATAATAAAGTTGATGTTTCAAGACCAGCAACTGGCGGAGAGCCTGCCTTCCTAAGAGGAGAAAGAGGCATAGGCTCAAATGCAAATAGCTTCACACCAGGCGGCGGAGCAGGAATGAGAAAAGGCTATGCATCAGGTGGTGAAATAATGGTAGGAGAAAAAGGTCCAGAAATAATACAACCTACACAATCAGGATTTAATGTAATACCAAACGATAAAATAGGTGGTGGAACAACAAACGCAAACTTTACAATTAACGCAATAGATGCTGCAGGTGTAGAAGAAGTTCTTACACAACAAAGAGGAAATATAATACAAATGATAAGAGATGCAGCGCATGAACATGGAGAAGAATTTATTGAAGGTGTTAATACTTCTTCATACGAAGCAGCTAATGGATCAGGAGGCGATTACTAATGGCAACATTTAGCACTTTTTTAGACATACTACCTGATCCCACTAATCCAATTGGTATTTCAGGTCAAGCACTTGCGACATCAAGTGGGGGTACAAATGGACCTGGATTTGCTTCAGTTCAATTTTCTTCAGAAGCTCCGATACAGATGTCAAGAACAAACAGTGGCAGAGTAGTTACTAGAGCTATTGCAGGACATAAATGGAATATAAATATTACCTATAATCCTATGACTAGAGATCAATTTGAACCAGTGTTTAATTTTTTACTAGAAAAGAATGGAAGATTAAATCCATTTTTTGTAAAGCTACCTCAACAAGCTTCTTCTAGAAATGCTGCTTTTGTTTCAGCAAACCCTACAATTACTACTGCAACTACTGCAGCCGCTGGAACCGGTTTCTTATTACAAGCAGGTCATAATACAACAGAAGCAACTCAACCACAACCTGGAGATATGTTTACAATAGCAGATTCAAATGATAGTTTACATACTAAAGCATATAGAGTAACCCGAGTACTTAGTAATGCTACTTATCAAAGTGGTGGGACTCAACCCTCCGCATCTCAAAGATTAGTCTATTTTACACCACATTTACAACGAGCAGTAGCACAAGGAGCAACTTGTGATTATACTCCTGTTATTCGTGTTATGTTAAAAGACGACGTACAATCTTACAGTCTAGGAACAAATAATTTATTTGAGTTCTCTCTTAATTTAGAGGAGGCTCAGGCATAATGGCAGAAAGACCAATAGGAGCAAATACCCGAAAAAAGCTCATAAACAACGAACCCTTTGCATACGCACATCTAGTAAAATTCGAACGCCCTAGTTCAACTCTCAAAAACGGTAATTACAGTACTGATGCAAAACGATATGCATATTTTACTGATGCATCTCATAACTTATCTTTTGATGATCAAAGTACTAATACAGCTGGAAATAGTAATGGTCAACAAACTTATATAGCAGGAAAACTACTTGATGTAGGTACATATTCAGAAACTGTACAAGCTCGTGCTTCAGGTATGAATATCACTTTAGCAGCTGAAAGTTTAAATAATATTATAACTTCTACAGGAATCAGTATGACTTCTTCTACTATAACTGTACCTGCAAGTATAGATTTAGTACGAGAAGGTTTTCGAGAAGGTGATAAAGTATTTATTTCAGGCGGAACTAACACTGGAAAATTTGTAAATGTAACAGGAATAAAAACAAACAATACAGTCTTACTAGTGTCTAATATAGATACTACTCAAGTTACTCAAAATGCAGGCGCATCAATAACTCTTTCAATAGTCTCTGACGAGCTACAAGGTCCACTAGGTGAAACAAATCTTTCAACCGTGAAATCTTATGCAAATAGAGATGTATGGATATATAAAGCATTTTTAGACCCAGAGACAGGTATAATACTTGATAGTACTCCTGTTCTTATATTTAAAGGGATAATAACTAGAGC
>UEXM01003123.1_pt1 | contig 10936 bp, 11 predicted proteins | sample 1796661 | NCBI WGS metagenome assembly UEXM01 (sample SAMEA4772469, study PRJEB27181) | metagenome
CTGCTGAACCAGATTCTCGCGGTGGCCGGCCGCCAGGCGATCAATGATTTCGCCGACGATGTGGTCAACCATTTCGGCCAGGCCAACATGACCTTCAACAACGCCGGTGTCGCGCTGGGCGCTACCGTGGAAGACATGAACTACGACGACTTCGAGTGGCTGATGAACATCAACTTCTGGGGCGTGGTCTATGGCACCAAGGCGTTCCTGCCCTACCTGAAGCAAGCCGGTGAAGGGCACATCATCAACGTCTCTTCTATCTTTGGCCTGGTGGGCATCCCCACCCAGTCAGCCTACAACGCCGCCAAGTTTGCGGTGCGCGGCTTCACGGAATCCCTGCGCATCGAGCTGGAAATGGAAGGCAGCCCGGTATCCTGTACCTCCATTCACCCCGGCGGCATCAAGACCAACATCGCCAAGGCCGCGCGTTTTGACTCAAGCGTCGAACGCATTACGGGTGGTGACAAGGACAAGTCCATCCAGGATTTCGAAAAAATGTTCCGCACCACGCCGGAAGAAGCCGCCAGCACCATCCTCAAGGGTGTCCGCGCCAACAAGCGTCGTGTTCTGATTGGCTCAGATGCAGTCGCCGTCGACACCATGCAACGCCTGCTGCCGACCAGCTACCAGAAGCTGGTCGCTATGGGCCAGAAATACATGAGCAAGAAGTAACAGCCAGGGAATCACGCTTTTCCCTTGCCAGAAAAAGCCTTTGATGGTGCCATGGCTTCTCACTCACAGGAGCAGCCATGACACCCTCAGAGGTTCCTTTCTCCCAGGCGGCCGAAAACAACAAAGGCCCCATCCTCCAGGTTTTGCAACAACACTGTCAGGCCCCCGGCACCTTGCTGGAAATTGGCGCCGGCACCGGGCAACACGCCGCCTGGCTGTCCGCACAGCTACCCCATCTGCAATGGCAACCTTCTGACGTGGCAGAGAATCTGTCCACCATTCGCCACTGGTTGAGCCAAACGCCGAACCCGGCCAAACCGCCCCTGGCGCTGGATGTCACCGGCGAGTGGCCCGCTGGCCCGTTTGATTATCTGTTCACCGCCAACACCTTCCACATCATGGCGCAACCGCTGGTCGCCCACTGCATCGCCGAAGGTTGCCTGCGTCTCAACCCGGGAGGGCGGTTCATGGTCTACGGCCCCTTCAACTACGACGGGCAGTTCACCAGTGATTCAAACAGGCAATTTGAAGGTTGGCTGAAAGCCACCGATCCACAACGGGGCATCCGCGACAAGGAGTGGATAGAAAAGGAATTTGCCCGCCATGGCAGGCAATGCCTGGCAGACCATGCCATGCCGGCCAATAACCGGGTACTGGTATTTGGATAAGCGAGTGTCGGCTTTCAGGCTCGGGCGCGGCGAACACCGCGCATTCTCGGTTTCAGGTAAATCACGCCAAATATCATGATCATCAAGCCATCACGCCAGTGAAACAGCCCCTTGCCCCGCAACCACAGGGCAAAGCCAAGGCATTCCAGCGCATGCAGAATCGCCACCACTATGCCGGTAATAATCAGCAAGCGATCAAAGGGAGCGGGTAAATCCATGAAAATGGCTAACAATACCCCCACCCAAAACACTACAATAACGCCGCGAAGCAAGCCCATAACAAACATCCTCTGACAGCGCTGGCTATTTTTTCTACACTGTGATGTTTGGAGACGCCTCCAAGGCCCTGCCAGACAGGAACGCAAGGCGACTGCACTCACAAAATCTCTCGCATTCAGACTGAGCGAATACATGCAAAAAGACAAGGCAAGCTCCTGGAGCCTGGAGCAATTTCAGGTACCGGAAAAGGAAGGCGAGAGCCGCTTTCACGATTTCGACCTGCACCTGGACCTGATGCACGGTATCGCTGATTCCGGTTTCCAGTACTGCACCCCCATCCAGGCCGAAGTACTGACCCACACCCTTGCTGGCGCCGACGCCATTGGGCGGGCCCAGACCGGTACCGGGAAAACCGCCGCCTTTCTGATCACCGTAATCAACGACCTGCTCAAGCACCCCATCGACGTGCAGCGCTTTGCCGGTGAACCCCGTGCCCTGATCGTGGCCCCCACCCGGGAGCTGGCCATGCAGATCGAGAAAGACGCCAAGGTACTGGCCAAACACACCGACCTGCAGGTGATGAGTGTAGTCGGCGGCATGAATTTCAATCGCCAGCAGGAACGCCTGCAAAACAAGCTGATCGATATTCTGGTGGCGACCCCGGGGCGGCTACTGGACTTCGCCAAGCGCCGCGACCTGTGGCTCGACCGGGTGGAATTCCTGGTGCTGGACGAAGCCGACCGCATGCTGGACATGGGCTTCATTCCCGATGTGAAGCGCATTGTCGGCATGACCCCGAAAAGCCAGTACCGCCAGACCCAGCTGTTCTCCGCCACCTTCAACGACGATGTGATGAACCTGTCCCGCCGCTGGACCCAGGACGCGGAAGTGGTGGAAATCGAACCCACCCAGGTCACCACAGACACCGTGGAACAGAAGGTCTACATCACCAACACCGATGACAAGTTCACGCTGCTTTATAACCTGATCACCGGCATGGACATGGACAAGGTCATCGTATTTGCCAACCGCCGGGATATTACCCGCCGGGTCAGTGACCGGCTGCACAAGAAAGGGCTGAGAGTCTCCCTGATTTCCGGCGACGTACCCCAGACCCAGCGCAGCAAGACCCTGGAGCGCTTCCGTGCGGGCGATCTGCAGGTGCTGATCGCCACCGACGTGGCAGGCCGGGGCATCCACATCGATGGTGTCTCCCATGTGGTGAACTACAATCTGCCGGAAGATCCGGAAGATTACGTGCATCGCATTGGCCGAACCGGCCGCGCCGGCGCCAGCGGCATGTCCATCAGCTTTGCCTGTGAAGACGACGCCTTCCTGCTTCCGGAGCTGGAGAACGCCATCGGCATGAAGCTGGAGTGCGAGTATCCTCCCGCTGATTTGCTGGCCGAGAAAGAAGCAGCCGCCGCTGCCCGGCAGGAAACACCCGCCCCGAAAGATGACAAAGCAAGGATCGACAATGGCAACGCGAATCAGCCCCACTGACGGCAAGGCCCTGTTTGAACAGGGTGACGCCCTGTTCATCGATATCCGCGATCCGGCCAGCTTTGCGGCCGGGCATCTGCGCGGCGCCGTGCATTTAAGCCAGGCCAACGTGGATCTGTTTCTGGCCAACACCGCCCCGGACCATGCGCTGGTGGTGTATTGCTACCACGGCAACAGCAGCCAGAACGCAGCAGACTGGCTGGGTGAACAAGGTTTCAGCGACGTGGTTAGCCTGGATGGTGGCTACGATGTGTTCCGGCAACAATTTCCGGAATGCCTGGAAGAAATGGCTTAGTTAGCCTCGCGGGAAGCAACACGCCGCATGCTACAAGCCAAACCGGAAGGCACAGGGCGGAGATCACTCAATACACTCTCCGCCCGTGCCGCCCAAGCTCACTGGCTTCTTACTTTCTACAGCGTTCAGCGTGTTACGTGAAGCGCCCCTAAAAACGATAGCCCACGCCGACCATGTAGACCCAAGGGTCAATTTCCACATCGATCTTATCCACCCGGGCGTCGTTCACATACAGCCGCGCTTCGGTATCAATATCGATATTCCAGACGCTAGCATTGAGCAGCCAGTTGTCATTGATGAGGAAATCCGCCCCCACTTCCCAGGCGAAGCCCACGGAATTGCTCAATTTCACATCCACATCAGCACCGCCTACCAAAGGGCTAACTACCGCATCATCAATGCTGTCATCGAAAAACAGCGTGTAGTTCACGCCAGCCCCAACATACCCACGTACAGGGCCCAACTGGGGAGCATAAAACTGCGCCAGCAACGTCGGTGGCAAATGGCTGGTTTCACCAATCACCACTCCGCTTCCCCCGGTATCCAGAATGAGGTCATGGGTAAACGGCGTTGCCCCGACCAGTTCAACACCAATGTTGTCTGTCACCATGTAAGCGAACGTCAGCCCCAGCTGGGTATCATCATCCACATCAACCCCCAGCCCACCAACCGCTGGCAATGTCGGATCGAACGCATCACTGCTAACATCAGGGACAACCTTGATGCCCCCCATGCGTACGATGAAATCACCGGATTCATGTGCCATCGCAGGCCCGGCCAACAATACTGATGACAACATCAGCACACTTTTTCCCTGTCCGCGCAGTTTCATACTCTTCCCCTCTGTTAACAAAACCCGGAGTGAGTCCCCTCACGGGCCATCACGGCACCATTGAACTCCACACTCGGGTACCAAGCATTGCGCTGCATCAATAAAGAATCAGGCTCCTGCCCAGCTGCCTGCCAAATGCTGTCGCAATACTTTGCGGGCCCCGCCCCCGCCAGTGACTGCCAGACTGAATGGCCAGGCACATTGCCGGTCCCGCTCGATTCAGAATAGACGCCCCTCAAAATGCAACCTTGTGCCTACCGACAAAAACAGCAAAAATTTTGACCAGCGGTACCAAGCCCCCACCCTCTCTTGATTCTCACCGACAAATCCCTGACCTGATCGCCATCCATACCTGAAAGCTGGCGTGGTAATTTCCCCGATGCTGACGTTTTCCGACTAGCTGGTATATGGCATACAAAACCGCCCCTGCACTACGCGTAACGTTTGCACTAGCGCCCCAGGCAACAGTCTTCCCGGTTACATACAGTGTCGTACGAATGCCGCAATATGGTTGTCTGAGCGGTGTGCTCTGCCGCGAGCAGGAGCCTGCGTGATATACGCCAGGCCCAGGATCATCCCCAATATCCAGAACCGAATAACAATGAGGTTGTATCACATGCCCTCCAACGCACTGATTAACGCGCTGCGCGATGCCCACAAGGCACATCTGACCCAACAGCTTCAGGCCCCGGAACACTGGCAGGACCTCATGGCTCAGGCGGGCCACCTGCTTACCGACATTCCGCTCGGCAACTTGGTAGACCAGGACAGTCTTGTAAAGGTTGTCGATCAGTGGCTGCAGGAAGCGCTCAGTGCCCGCGGATTGCAGGATGTCATACGCGACGTGAGTCTTGCCGTGTGGGAAGCCGCGGAACAGGATGACGCCACCATTGGTGAGCTACTTCGCGAAGAACACTTCGAGGCCATTCTTGAACAGGTACTGAAACTGCAAAGCCTGCGGGAAAAAGCCATTCACGCGGCCATGAGCCATCCACTGGTCAGCGAAATGGTCAGTGAAATGCTCTATACCGGCATCAAGAATTTCCTGCTGGAAGAAAATGCGCTGGCAAAACTGCCCGGTGTTAGCAGCATGATGAAGATGGGACGCAAAAGCATGGTCGGCAAAGCCATGGGCGGCATGGAAGAATCCATTCGTATCTACCTGCAAAAAAATATTCGCGTCACCCTGAAAACCGGTGAGCAATGGCTGAACAAGCAATTAACCAATGAGCGGATTCAGCAACTGGCCCGCGATGGCTACCGCCGTGTTGCACCACTTAAACCTGCGAATTACATGAAGATGGTACCTGAAGGCACCGTGGCGGAAGTGGTGGCGCAAAGCTGCGCGATTACCGATGAAAGTGCCCGCCTGGCGTACACCCGTGGCCTGGTTAGCGTAGGCATCCATGCGGCCGTGGCATCGCTGATGGACAAACCCCTGAAAACCGTCCTTGAGGGCATGCAGATCAGCGAAGAGCGAATCCGCGAGTTCGCCACGCCAGCCCTGGCACAGGGCGCCACAGTTCTGGTTGAACAAGGCATACTGGAACCCTTCATCGAGTGGGTGTTGGACGATTTCTATCAGTCCGAGGCGTGTAAGAAGATAATTGATAATGGATAGTTGAGACTTGATAACGGCGCGATCTGCGCAATCTTGACTGAAACAGCAGAGGCCGCGCCCAGAGTCTGGGCGCGGCCTCTTAAGTTGGGGTCATGCCAATCATTCATGGCGCGACGTTATCAACTATCCATTCTCAATTATCAATTAAAGAAACGACTCCGCGTATTCAGCCAGCTTGGACCTGGGCACCCCGTTCAGCTGCAACGAGCCACCATGCTCGAACCGTTTGAAGCGCTCAGTCATGTAGGTCAACCCGGAACTGGTTGGCGACAGGTAAGGCGTATCGATTTGTGCCAGGTTACCCAGGCACACCACCTTGGAACCTTCCCCGGCCCGGGTAATGATCGCCTTCATCTGGTGGGGGGTCAGGTTCTGGCTTTCATCGATCAGGATCAGGGATTTCTGGAAACTGCGCCCCCGGATGTAGTTCATCGCCTTGAACTGAATGTTGGCTCGCCCTTTCACGTATTGAATGCTCCCGGACGGGTTTTCATCGTTCAGGTGAAGGGCCTCAATGTTGTCATTGATCGCTCCCAGCCACGGGTCCATTTTTTCCTCTTCCGTGCCAGGCAGAAAGCCATGATCTTCTGCCAGTGGCGGCGTGGAGCGGGTGGCAATAATCTTGTTGAAGCTCTTTTGCTCCACAGTCATTTCAATGGCCGCCGCCAGGGCCAGAATGGTTTTACCTGACCCGGCGGCCCCGGTCAGGGTGACGATGTGCACATCCGGGTCCAACAACATCTGCAGGGCAAGGGCCTGCTGAATGTTCATCGGTTTCAACCCCCAGGCCTCCTGCTCCATCAGGCTGTCCGCCTTGTAATGGCGGAGTGTCACCACACCGTTATCCACCGTCATCACCCGGCCAACAAAGCCTTGTTCATCGATGATGTACTGATTGGGATAGACCTCTTCACCCAGAATTTCACTGACCAACAGCCCGTGTGACAGATGATGCAGGGTATCCACGCCTACCTGCTCGGTTTCCACCTGGGTGACCTGATCCCAGAACGAACCAGGCACTTCAAAATAGCCCCGGGTCAGCTGCTTGATGTCCGACACCAGTTGGTCGTTGTGATAATCCTCCGACTCGATACCGCAAGCCCGCGCCTTGAGGCGCATATTGATGTCCTTGGTCACCAGAATATAGCGGCGATCCGGGAACTGACTCTTCATGGCGACCACATCATTGATGATACGGTTGTCATTCAGGTCACTGGGAAGCGGCGCAGAGGCTTTGTTCTGCTCTGCCATCAGGACTGTCAGGGTGCCCTGGGGCGCGTTATCACCACCACGAGGAATCGGGATCCCTTCTTCCACCTGCTGCGGAGTCGCACTGCCCAACACCTTGTCGATCTGCCGAATCGCGGCTCGGCAATCCGCCGCCGTATGCGATTTACCGCTCTTGAGCTTGTCCAGTTCTTCCAGCACCGTCATGGGAATCACTACCCGGTGTTCCTCGAAATTGAGTAACGAATTGGGATCGTGGATCAACACATTGGTATCAATAACGTAGGTTTTTTTCTGGTTTTCTTCGAGGGTTGAGCTGTCGTTCTGGCTGGCGCTCGCGTGGTTAATGGAAAGGGTGTGGAGTCTGGCCGCGCGCTCTTCCATGCGTATCCCCTGTGCAGGTTATTACGGTACGGTTGATTCGTTTTGGCGGCTGTAGCTTGGACGTCAGATCTGGACTGCGAGAGTGACGCCTGCGCCTTGCCGCCACGGTTTAAGCCCTTTGGCGGTTCAGTTGCATTAAGCTGCTTCAGCTTTTGATCGCGATCACTCCCACAACGGTGGGAATGGAATTACCATAACCCAGCTTTTCACAAACGATCAATAGTCCATTGGCCAATCTTTTTATCTCCTTGCGTTCATCGTGGTAACGCTGCCGTGGGTGTTGCCGGCCACGCCTTGGCTACAGCCGGATATTTTCTGTGATAAAAACGGGCTGGCCCGGATACAATTGAAACCTGAATCAACGCTGCCCAACGCAAAAAGGAGACTCCATGTCGCTTGAACATCCCCAGGTCATGATGCCGCCACCCGCCCTGTTCCTGGGTGGACTGCTGATGGGGTATGGGCTGGACCGTGCGCTGTCCCTTCCGGCGGTACACTTCCCGGGCCAACACTGGGTCACACTGGTGTTTGTGCTTGTGGGTCTCGGGCTTGCCGCCAGCGCAGTGATTCAGCTGCGCCGGGCCAGCACCACACTGATGCCCCACCGGGCAGCCAACACTCTGCTCACCGGCGGCGTGTTTTCGCTCAGCCGCAACCCGATCTACCTGGGCTTTGCCTGCCTGCACCTGGCCATGGCGCTGGCTCAGCACAGCACCGGCATGCTGGTGATGTGGGTGCCTGTCATCTGGGTTATCCAGCAACATGTGATCGCGGCGGAAGAAACGTTTCATGCCCAGCAGTTCGGTGAGCAATGGCAGGCATATCGGAAAAAAGTTCGGCGCTGGCTGTAAAGTCGCCGCCACGCCCATGACTCAAACCCTCCAGGGGCAGCGCAGACTTTAGCCACTCCACAGGCCCCAGCTTGCCATGCTGAAGACGCATGTGACGCGAACCAAAATGACCGGGCACCAGGGTGCTTGGCCGTATATCCAGCGGCAACCAGCCAAGGCGGCGATAGAGCTCCGCCACCAATTCGGAGCAAAACCAGCCTCTCTGATCAGGCCGACGGGTGAACCCGGTGAGCACGTCCAGCGCATTGCAGAGCACATAATTTTTGTAGGGACGGTGCAGAAGCCGGCGCGCCATGCGTGCCACCATCCGGCGCTGGCGCTCGGAGAGGTCCGGGCCGTGCCGGCGACGCACCGCCACGGCCCCCGGGTAGTCCCGGATTTTTCTGTGCAATGGAACAAGCGCAACACCCGCAACCGGGTGCCCCAGAGTCACATCCGGAGACTCACTAAGCGTAGTGGATTCCAGCACCAACGGTTCCGGCTGGCCGGGCAGGTGGAGCACCATGCCAATGTGACTCCAGGGGCTGCGGGTGAACACCCGTATTACATCACTGGTAAAACCACGGCCGGAGAACAGCAGCAGGTCACCGGTGCGCAATGTATCAACAGAATCGTGAGGCTGAATGTCTGGCTTGGCCACAGTCGCCCTTCCGTTGTGATGACATCCGGACGAAGCATTCCGCCCGCCAGGTGATGAAACATCCTGTCCTTCACGCTAGAAACCCGCCATGACAGTCTGCTGACAGCACGATCACACTTTGGTGAAAGGAAAAAGAGAGCGCCAAGCTTCAGTCTTGTGGCTTGTGTCGTCACATTTCTGTTACACAGCGCCGTTAAGGTAAGCGTCACTGTGGATGAAAGTGACCTATGGAAGAAAAGCTCTACCTGCTGCAACGCCACCTGCCGGAACTGCTGGAACTGGATGCATTAATCCGTCACGGGGAACGGCATTTGCGTGTCACCACCGTGCATCAGGTACCCATGGGTGAGTTGACCCTGCCAGTTCATGTGATTGAGCTGGGAAGCCGGTCCCCCAACGCACCGGTGGTGGGTTTCTTCGGTGGTGTGGATGGCGTGGAACGGATTGGTAGCCAGGTGTTGATGTCCTGGCTACACAGCCTGATCCATCGACTGCAATGGGATGACCAGCTGCACCGGCGTCTGGAAAAAGTCCGCCTGGTATTCATGCCCATGATCAACCCTGGCGGAATTTGGCGCCGCACCCGCAGCAACCCCAATGGCGTGGACCTGATGCGCAACGCCCCGGTGGACGCCATGGGCAAAGTCCCCTTTCTGGTAGGCGGTCATCGCATCAGCAGGCATTTGCCCTGGTACCGAGGGAAAAGCGGCGAGCCCATGGAGCCCGAGGCCCAGGCAGTGATCCGCACCGTGCGAGAGAAGCTGTTTTCCTCACCGTTTTCCATGAGCCTGGATTGCCACAGCGGCTTTGGCCGCCGTGACCGGGTCTGGTGCTGCTATGCTCGCAGCCATCGACCTATCCCGCATATCGCCGAGGTATACCGGCTTAAGCAGGTCTTCGAGCAAACCTACCCGAATCACCATCCTTACCTGATCGAGCCGCAGTCGATTAACTACACCACCCACGGGGATCTCTGGGATTACCTCTACGACGACGCCCAGGAACAGCAGCCGGATCACACCTTTCTGCCCTTCACCCTGGAAATGGGATCCTGGCTCTGGGTGCGCAAGAACCCGCGCCAGATGCTGGATTTCTTCGGTTACTTCAACCCGATGATCAGCCACCGCCACCACCGGGTGCTGCGCCAGCATTTGCCCTTCTTCGAGTTTCTCACCGCCATGACCAGCAACGCCGGCAACTGGCTGCCCTCAGCCAGTGAGCGTAGCCACCTCACTCAACAAGCAATCCAGCACTGGTTTCTGGACAATCACTGAGTCAACCGGGAACTGGCCCTGCAATTGCATTACTGGTGCACAAGGTTGGGTCACAACGCCCTCTGCCTTACACTTGCCCAAACTCGACTTTCAGGAAACCCGGTATGAAACCTCTGCTTGTTCCGGCTCTCGCCCTGCTATTCAGCGGCTGTCATCACTTCAGCAGCTACCAGCAACCCTACGGCGATGACACCGCCAAGATCACCTTTACCAGCAACGATACAGCCGCCCAGCCCGTGATCTGCGTCCCCGGCGAGGGCTTCCAGTCCACGGATTACTCGATTGCCCAACGGCCAATTGGCGGCGACAGCATGAATGAGCTGATGGAAGCCATGAAAAAAAGCCCGGAAGTCACGACCGCCCTGCAGGCATCCCCGCAAGCCCGGATTGGCATTCTCTACAACCAGAAGAGCACCAACAGCACCAAACGGAACCGCTGCAAGGTAGCGCTTCAATTTGACGCACTTGCAGGCGAGCACTATCAGGCAAAATTCAACTACACCCAGACGCAATGCGGCCTGTCATTAACCGATAGCAACGGCCGCTCAGCTGACGCCGTGCAAATCGACTGGGAATGCCCGTAATAAAAATCCTTTTTGGTGCACTGCACTGTTGCGGTGCACCCGCTTTTACATTGCCGCTCTGTTACCTCTCCCGCCCTTCCCCCTGATAATCCCAACCCACTGTTAAATAAAGGAAATCCAAAACTGGCACACTCTCTGCATTATCTCTTTCGAGCCTGATAGGCGG
>UEXM01003124.1_pt1 | contig 10935 bp, 14 predicted proteins | sample 1796661 | NCBI WGS metagenome assembly UEXM01 (sample SAMEA4772469, study PRJEB27181) | metagenome
GGGTTTATAGTTGTTGTCTCTGTCATAATTTTTCAAGTAATCCTTGAAGGTTTTGCCATAGTATGGTGATAGTGTCTGCGCAATCTACGCACTTAAAATCACCGGCATTTATGATGTAGTTATGTCCGCAACATTCGTTGGGACATTCTGTAATGTTGTGGTCTCCTTTTTTCATCTAGTAGAAACAAATTGTTTCAAGGTTTCATATACTTGGTTATGCGAATTGGTGCTTCGCCAAGTACACTGGGGTGTTCTTTCCATCCCTCTACCCAACCTTCAATACCTTTTGAAAAAGGTTTTACAGTTAAGGTGTCAGTATGTCCAAGAAGCCATGCGTCATCAATTAGTGACTTTAGTAAGCGGTCTTCCCACCCTTTTATTAGTTGAGTGGATTTTCGCTTGTTTCTCTTGACATATTGTGTGCATTGTTTAAAAGTCAAAATCAAAGAACCTAAATTCCCATCATTTGCTTTTTCTTTAGCATATGCTTCCTTAAAACAATTTAAGCAAAGTAGCATTAACTCAACACCATACTTTGTTTTAAAATTAAGTCCGGTCTTGAGGTGCGTTTGTTCAGCCAATAGATCTTTATGTTGTTCTAATGGGCTTTTTGCTTCGTGTTTTTGTTTCATTTCAGAAACGGCTGGTTCGAATAGTTCATCGATAGCAGATTTTGTATCTACTTCAACCGCTTCAGGTGTTTCTCGAACTGAGATTTTTACCCAGTTCTCACCGTTCCATAATTGGATGATTTCCAATTCTGGTTCTATTTGTGCAATTATTTGGAGGAAGTTCTTTTGACGTAGTTCGTTTAAGTCACTGTCGTCGTTTTCATTTCTCCAAGTAATGTAATCATTACTAGCATCTTTTATGGTGTCTAGTAATTTTTTTACGGCACCATATTGGGTGCCCATCATCTTTGCAGCATCGACCGTTTTTGTGTTTGGCACAAAGACGTTCGGTATCATTTCTTGTTTTTTGATTTGTTCTCTAGTACTCATCTAGTTGTACCACCTCTCGGGCAGGCAGTACTATTGTGATCGGGGGGATCACTGCTACCACTCGGAGTAGTAGCGGGTCGATAAACGGACTATGTGTCTCTGTCATTTGTCTGAACAGGTGAACATAAATAAAAAACCTTAACAAAAAGTTGAGTCCGAGCGTCTATCTAGTAGGAATTAAAATTCCGTTTCTTTCCATTCTTCAAATGGAAGTGGGGGTCGATTGTATGCACCAGTTTTGGCAAGGTAGTCTGCATATTCATTGTAGACATTGCCATCGTGTGCTTTTACATATTCCCATGTGACATTAGGAACTGTTTTTGCTAGGGCTTTAACCTTGGCAACTAGTTCCTTGTTTTGTTTTGCTTTCCAGTTCCCAAATACTAAGTTACCCGCGTATTGCGAGTCTCCGTATATTGTGCAATTGTCATCTTTATGGTTCAGTTGTATTATCTGAAGAGCATAGTATATTGCAGCCAGTTCGGTAGTATTGTTTGTTACTTTTCCTAGTGCGGAGAGGCGAAGTATAACATTGGACGCCACTAATGTGGTTCCACGCATAATCGCTACGCCGCCGGTATCAACATATATTGCCCATCCTTGATCTGGCAGGGCAGTTAAAATATTAATACCGTTCTCGGTGTTAGTGCGTCTGTAAACACCTATACCTCCAAGAGTTGGTACATTTGGGTTCTCATTATTGATGGCTGAGCCATCAACATAAAATTCAATTTGATTTGTCATCTAGTAACCTCAAGGAATGGGGTCTGCTGGAATGTACCCAACGGGTCTTCCAGCACGATTTTTAATAACGTTATCGTCACTAAAATTAATTTCCTTACAAACACGCATGGACTTTCCATGCACGCTTCCAGGCAATCGTATGATTCTACGGTTATCGTAAGTAACCATCCAGTCTAGCAACAGATTCGTTTCATGCTTTAAGATGATCACCACAGATTTGTAGTGTCTCTCAATATCTGCATTCTTGTTTTCGTGGTTGCAAGAGTAGCGTAGTAAGGTCTCTTTTTCTCGACCTAGTTTTATCTGCTCTCTTCTTAGTACTTTAAATAAGTAACTTTTACTAGGACTAGCAAATGCTTCGTCATAGTATCCGTTTACAATCAAGTGAAAGCCTTTGCCTCCACTAAATACGATTTGTTGTTTGATGTTTTTGAACTCGTAGCAATGAATGTGTTTTCCAATTGCAGTAATGAGTTCGCTAGCCATCTGTATTCCTTGATGATAGTCTTTGTTGTCGTAATCTATATCAAAATATAAATCTCGTTTCAACATGGTGTTATGGTATCGCTTCAAAGTAACTTTCTTACTTTCCTTAGCGCACCATCCTTTCTTTCGCATCTTGGCTAAACCTTTACGTGATTCAGGGTCAGGACCAATTCCTTGCGGATTCAGCCATTGACCTGTTGTGTAATACACGTGTATAGGTGCCAGTCTTCGTAGATGACTTAGCAGAGTTTTCTTTGTCTTTACATTATCTTTCAATACTTTGACAACGATTCTCTGACTCTTTGGTTCCCATATAAAAAACCTATACTGTCTAAAATTACTATAGGGAGGTAGATATATATCATCCTCTGTTATATTCCTATAGTAGTTCTTGATTCGACGGACTTTGTCAGCCATCGTTACTTTCAAGTGTTTTTGGTATAGTTTACTCTGAAGTTTGCTTTCTTTGAAAGCAGCCTTCATGGTAATCATCATACTTGCACCTCTAGAGTAGTCATGACATTCACAGTCATTTTCTCCTTTGCGGTCACAGGCAGGATGATGTCTTTTTGGAAACCTTTCAGCCATAATATCAATACAGGCTGTTTGGTCATTTACAAATGATGCGAGATCATACTTATGGTGTTCACATAAGTATTCTCCAGGTTTAACGTTTTTAATTTTGCATCGGCTAAAGTCCCGTGGGTCTTTATGGATACAACGCGTCTCTTCTGTCTTCCATTTGATATTCATCTAGTGAGGGGAATTTCACCCCTCTATATTATTTTTCAACAATATATTGCAATCACTTTCCGCGTCACAAATATTGTTCCATTCTTTCATGGTGTCAGACAAAAACAAATCCACAGGGCCGGTTAAACACCCTTGACCTTTTCCAACAAATATACTTTCATTTTTAATTCATGCGTCCATAAATTAAAAGCGTCATTTTTCATACGTCCGAACTAATCTCGGAAATCGGCATTGAGTTGTTGTAGTGGTTTTGTTTTGTGTTCATCTATTACCGGTCTTTCCCGATTGTCATATAAACCATTATTTTTTCATTGGAGGTGAACATAAATATGGTGGTCTATCTAGTGAGAGGTCTATGTTTTTAGAGTTTCAAGTTTTACTATTGGGCTTATATAAGCCGCTTTACTTTAGCAGTTTATTGCTGCCTAGTTTTAGTGTTTAACTTTTATTGATTTCTATGGTTCGGCAGCGGAATTCTGGCGCTGTGGTTTTCAACATCCAACCAATGTTGTGAGGATTTTACCTCACTGTTGGTGGTACGGTATTGTACGGCCTTTACTTTTGTAAAGGTGGATGTTTATGCCACGCGGTGTTTCCGCTGCGGATGGGTAGAAATTAATTCTAAGGCAGACTACCGTTCTAATGTGGTGGTAGTTTAATTCACGGATGTGAATTCTTTATTCTAATTGTGCTGGTTCTCACGGTCAAGTAAGATTTCGAGAGGGGCAACTGCCCCGTGAAATCAACGAGTGGATTTATTTCATTCGTGGTTACTTGTTTGGGGAACCAGCAGATTTAGATTTAGCGGAAAATCAGTTTGACTTCCTTTGCTAATGTGTTATCTTATAGTTTCTAATTTACGTCATATGCTTGTTCGGCATCGGTGTTTTAGTTCTCTCTAGTAGAACACAAGTGTATCATTCAGATTGCTCTGATGGTGCACTTTGTGTTACTGTTTCTGTTTGCATCGACGCACTAGCAATCGCAGCAAGTCGCTCAAGTTCATCTAGGTCATTGACCAGAGATTTCTTTTGCTTTCTTGGTGCTTTGGGGTGCTTTTTTAAGTTTAGTTCTACACCTGCTTTCGCAAATATAGCCCTTAACTTAGCAGCCCTTGCTCTAGCAGACGCTGGGTTCATATCCATTGCTTCTGCTGCATCGGTGACATATTCAGATTGGTTCCACATTCGAATAAATATTTCATTCGTTATGGGGGCCATTTTTGGTTTTTTAGGCTGTTCAGCAGTCGGTGTAGCGGGTGCTACATTAACAACTGCGGCGTCAGCCAATTCGTTTCTTTCTTCAATCATGTCAATCAACTCTTCCTCTTTCGAGGCTCTAGTGAAAGTAAAACTATTTTCCGAGGAACTTGGCGATGAACCGGTTGAGCCAAGCCGCAACGTTACTATATAGTTGCAGGACCGGCTAAAATATCAGAATATTTTAAGCACCTGAGATTCTCTCAGGATAGGTCCGTGGCTCAAGGTGTAGAACCTTGGTTCGTGCCGTGTAGTTCCGAGGAGCCGAGCACACCATAATGCGGTTAGCGCAGCGTTTAGAGCGCAGCGATAAAACCACAACATGGTGGGCGGTAAATAGGCTCATATATTCAGGTGGTACACCTGAGTGTTTTTCCGTAGGATTAGCAAATGGTAGATCACGCGCTGCGTAATCTACTAATTGTGTGCCCGTTACATCGGTTAAGTTTGTAATCACATCCCTTTAGGGTGTATTACAATTAACGGAACAAGTTCATGATGTATATCATGGACGATGGTCCCGCTTTCACCGCAGCGGAGCCGCAAGGTGTTAGGGATGTAGGGTAATCTGTAGGATGAGCCGATAAGCAAACTCGTTTGCTTAATTTTCGGCGATACGTCATTTGCCCCAAAGGGCATCAGTTGTATTTACTTTCTAGTAAGAGGTGTTAACCTCAATTATCAAACCTAGTGAGATTAAGCAGTTCCATAGTTACTGCATTGTTAATCTTAGGTATGTTTGCAATTCGACCGCTAAGTCTTTGTTTAACATCGGCATGCATACTCCTTCTAACAGGAATATTTCCGCCTAATGTCTTTTCCATAGCGCCCAATCTTTTAGTAATATCATTTTTCTTTACACGTAATTTTTTAATACGTGCTTCGAAATCTGCGAGTTTTGCTTTATCAAAAGACGCAGTGAGTTTGGTAACTTCTGCTTGGAATTCAGCGACTTCTCTAGAAATCTCAGAACCCAAATCTTCTCTGATGTATTGCATCTCTCTTTCGCTATCTAGGTAGCCTAGATATCTGAAATTACTTGTTGTACCATAGCGATTAACGGGCTTTCCGTTTTCGTCATAGTAGTTTTCTTGTGTGATACGCTTGCTTCTAGCAGAATTAAAAGAGGCGATAATGTTAGCCATAGACTCAAGAGAATTAGACTTACTGTCTCTATTCTCAATTGTCACTGGAACATATGTTGCCCCCTTGCCTGCAAGGAAACTTATACCGTTTAAGGTTTTTAATGTGTCTTTAATATTTTGTCGCAAAAGTGTTGCATCAATACTAACAATAGTATTTTGAAATGCACCTTGTATCAGTCTTTGGACTTGTAACATCAAATCTATATCGATTTCGGTGTCTTCCCAATAGCCTGACATGCCTATACAAACAAGAGTTTGGCTAGGGTGAGGTCTTTCGACTTTACCTTCTTCAATCTCTTTTATGTATGCTTCGTCCCAAAAAGAACGCATGTAGTTTTGTACCCATGCTACGTGATCGAAAGTGTCTGGTGGAGAGAACTCCAGTCTTAAAACTGGTGTGCTTTCCTTGTGTAACTTTCCATTCATCCTACCTTCTCGAAGTATCGAGATTTGGTATTCATTTCCTCTTTTTAAGTGCTTAACATCTAAAGTTTGTTTGACTGTTCCATCCCAACCCTCTAGTTCTAAGAGAGTAGGTAATGATAGACCAATCATAGCATCTTTTGCAACAGCAAAAGCATTCTTTGCTGTTCGTAGTTTCGGTATCTGACCCTGTGTTAAACCGTTACTTTTAGCAACGGTAACAAGGTCAGAGTACTGCATACTACCTGCATTAATCGACCACAGGACTAAATATCCTTTGGCCGATTCCATTAATTTTCCTTCAACTGCGTATCCGTGATTTTCGTTTGTATTACTCATCTAGTAGACAGGCGGGCATTTTTTTCTTTCAACAATTTTCTTGCTAAATCAAATGCAACATCTGCGGGCATCCACTTTTCTTCTCCCGAAAGAGACTTGTAATTGTGGTGCTCATATATGCTGTTCGCCAGTCGCTGTACTTCTTCTGACACGCGTTGTGTCGAAGTCTCACTTTGCCTTGGCATATGTGTCATCTAGTAAATCGAGTAAACCTAGTTAGTAATTAAACTTACTATGTTTTGACTCAATTATTTCGTTGGATTCTTCTCCAACAGCCGTCAATCGATTTGATTGTGCGGTGTTTTCCAAAAAGAAATTCCAAAGTCTTTTGATAATGACCGTTTGCCTTACACGGCTTAGATTGTTTCTTAAGCCATGCTTTTTCTTCAGCAGACCAAGTAACTTGTTTTATTTTCCCCGAACTACTTTTCCGACTCTTTGGTACTTGTTCTACCAAAGACCGGCTATTGTTCAGAGGAGGTTGTTTTTCAACAAGTTCCTTATTTCCATGCTTTACGGTCAGTATTTTTATCGCATCTTCTGCGTCCATCTTAATGTTTATTTCCATCTAGTAAAGGAAGATTTTTATTCTTCTTCCTCAATTAATTTTTGTAAGTAAATCGCTAAATCCATTGCTTCTTCTTGGGCATGGTTTAACCAATCTTTACGGCGTAAATCTGTTCTTTCCATAGTAGTATTATACTTGGCTTTTCCTGTTATAGCCCTTCCTCGCATTTTTGCGATTACGGCTTCTTCAATTTTACTCATCTAGTAGTTTCATTTTTTGTGAAACAAGTTAATTGGAAGTATAATATGTTTGTCACGCATTTTTCGTTCAGCATGATTCTTGAAAGCAATCCCTTCGGACCACGTCAATCGTACTTTGCTGTTCTCCAAATGGTATCTTCTAATACCATTCTTATTCTCGACAATTCTTTTAACTTCCAGTTTAGCACCTTTGATATCCTTTGTATTATAGATATCGTGCTTAAACAAATTTCTAACCTCTTTGGCAGCGAGTTTGTCGCCAACTTTGAAGTCAGGGAAATCATTTCGCATTCCTTTGATGTAGTCTTTATATTTAGTAGACTTGCCATCGGGCAGGAACGCTGTAACATGTCGACCGTCACCAGAAAGGTATCCTTTCCTACCATCAGTTGCTAGGAGTTTATCCTTCTTTGGTGGTTTTTTCGGTGTCTTTGTTTTGATTTCTTTTTTGTGAAAAACAGAGTTATGCAGTTTTTCTGCAGCCTCTGTTGTAAATTTTAAATCGCATATTTTGCAATTGTATTTCATCTAGTAAGGGTATTAGCCCAATACAAAACATCATTCTTCTTCGAATGTGTTTTGTGCTTTCTTTGGAAAAATGCCAAAGGCTTTTCTCATTGTCCTTCGACCGAAATTCTGACGACTTTCTGGTCGTCTCTGGTCTAGGGTTCTTTCTTTGGTCATAGTAATGGGTCTGGACTTTTTTGCAACTTGGAGTTTAGTCCGGTTACCTTGGTCCAGTATTATCCTGCTTTTGACTAGTTCGACTTCTATTCCGTCGATCTGGTCACCAACTAGACTCATGTATTGTATAATATCCATATCTTCGTTTGAAGTACAGACGCGATATGTTCCGCTGTTCATTTTGTATACTTTATTTGCTTTGCGTAGTGTCACATTAGTCGGCAAGTGTATTTTATACACACCGTCTATCAGTTGACTATACGACTGTAAAGTAGTTCCAAATAGTTTCTCTTCGCAGGGCCCAACCGCCTGTAAGACGAGATCAGTGCCCAAGAAACTTGGCAAAAATATCAAGCCATCGGTATCTTTGATTTTATCAAAGACCTTTTCGGCATGTGATACATGAGTAGACAAGAGAGCCTGCTTGCTGAGCAGTTCTTTCCTGTCTGTAGTGGGATAATTGGTTTTGGCTACTTTCGTTTTCATTAAACGAAGTAGTTCGCTGCCAGTGTCGCTACTAGGATTAGTTGCGATAATGTTGGCGATTGTAAACCGACCACTTGTATTCAAGATGCCTGTAAACATCTTGTTGTTTCTTCTTTTTCCAAAAGAATCTGTAGTTGTTATTATTTCAATATTCTCAGTCTGTACACCATCGTGCACCGTCGTAAGTCTACCATTGTATAGCATCATTGTCTCGTATGGTTTTAATGCAAACCAATTCCAAACACTCATCCTGTCCTTCTCCGAAGTAACGGAGTGCTTAGGACGTGGGATTATTGATACGTCTTTAGATATCGCTACGCAAGTAACCAGACCATCTCTGGTCCTTTCTATATTTGCGCGGGAGACATCTGTCGCATGGGCTTTTATGTGCTCAATGCGATTGTTTTGCATCCAGTTAGTCAACCTTCTCATATTCCGGTCGTTACCGACAAGTATAGAGGAGCCGGTATTTGTCCCTGATCGAGTTACTTGAGTAGTTAATGAATTTTTAAATTCAATAAACGCAGTGTCTTCTTCTGGACATCGTGCGCCTACTTGATTGCTCAAGTAATATTCTGGACTCACGTTACTCCACATATCGGTTGTTGAGTCCAGCAAGTCGTTGCTGAACATATCAAATGTCGATACAATGTAATAGTAGTGTTCATCTTCCTGTAATTCGTACTTAGTGCGCTGATAATAAATACCTGCGCCTAGAGTAGTTCGTCCCTCACGGGTCATATTAGCATAATTGTTGTTAGTATTATGTCTTCTAATCCATGGGGTTTCAGTTGATACCAAGAAAAAATCTTGATACATTGGAATGAATCTTTGCACTCTTCCGTATTTATTATTGCTACGGATTTGTCGCCTAAATTCTTCTAAAAATAATAACTCTATAGTGTCATATACTTCTGTAACTGTAGTTCCATCAGTATGTGTTATTTTGCCGCAAGCATTTCTAGATCTTAGGCTTATACTTTTTGTTTGTATAGGGATAATATCTAAGTTATTTTGTCTTGCGAGCATTTTTTCAATGTCATTTTTATTGTTCATCTAGTAGCAGTACACGAATCAAGATTCGTCTTCTGCGCGTAGAACCTTAAGATGATACTGCGGTGATTTTGCAGTTCGGTCTTTGGCTCTGGTTTCATACATGTGGACTTTATCGCCAGCGTTGAGGGTTATAGTTTCCCTAATCTGTCCGTAAAAGTGGGTCTCTGTTGTCCCACCTACGGTCTTGCGTCTTTTCCACATGCCTGTTATGTTTTCAAAAGTTCTTTTCAAAGTCATATTTATCTAGTAAGAAGAAACGGTTAAAATGTTTCTTCTAAGTTTATTCTGTCTATTTTTAATAGTGCAGTTCGTATCCAGTTTGGGATATGGTGAACTGCACCATTGTCGGTAGTGACTCCACCCTTTATTCTGGATGCGACTAAAGTGTCCATCCATCTGGCATTGTCATTTCTTTTATGAGCAAAATTATTGCATTCAACAGAAATATTTCGGACCTTCCAGTATGTCAGAAGTTCCACTTTTTCGTTAAGTTCACTCATCTCTGGTACGTAAATACACAGGTAAGTGTTGCGTTGGTTGTTGCTTATAAGCAATTTAAAATGAATCACACCACCGTATTTGCGTTTAACAAATATTTCTTTTGGTGGGTTATTTCCTTTAATTTGTGCAGCAGTAACCTCTTCTATCGGGGTTGCATTTAGGGGTTTTTTTGAACTGACATTTTTCATATCTACATCGTTCATTTGTACCCTATTTACTAGGTTCCGCTTATTCATTTTAATCACTCCTTGTTGGTTGTATTAAACCAGTTTCTTCCGCGACTATTAACTAGCCCAGAAAAATACCATAGACCGCTAAACTTTTCGTACATCCATGTTCCGTCATTTTCTGACAGATTAAAGATGTCTCGTAGCGTAACGAGTGTGTCATCAGTTTGACCATTGTAATTCAGATAGCGACCAGATTGTATCGATTGAAGTATGTTAGGCGATTTCTTGCCAATCATACTTATCAGATGTTTTCTGCTGCTCTCTGTTTCAGCCAACTTTGGTTGGCACATTCGTTTTTCCATATATAAATTGAGGCTATGAAATTCGTTCCAATAAAAAGGGTTCTCCATTTTATCTTGTAAATTTTCTCTGCTCATTTCATTTGTACGTCTTTGTTGATTATTCATCTAGTAGGGCGTTAGCCCATTAATTGGAGTCTTCGTCCCATGCATCGTCTAGTTCTTCCTCACTACGAGTAGCGAGCCAGTTGCGATATATTTGGTCCTTAGCAATCTTATCAAGAGAAAGTCTACCGCTAGCAAAGCCAGCGATAACGTTTCTTGTGCTGCGATTTATTCTTATAGTAGACAATAAGTCTGAGTCATCTATATTTTTAAAGCCTGTTTTCAACAGAGCAACAGCAGATTGGAGATGGTAGTGTTTGTTTATCGAGTCACGTACATTAGTGTCCGAGGCCGCATCAACTACCGTATCAAGGTAAGTCATCACACGATCTTGGTAGTCCATGAAGGCTAAACCGTTATCCCATCTCCATTCCATTATTTCTAATTCGGAAAGCCTGTTGCCCCAATGCTTGTCAATAGCACCAGCAGACAAAGTCTCTCTGAATTTATATTTTTTCAAATTCTCTCTTAAATAAAATTCTCTCATTTCTCCTAAGCGTAGATCTACTTCAGTAGGGTCTAGGCTGAGTTTTTTCTCTGTGACTGCGGTCAAAATAAACCGGCAATCAACATTAGAGTATGCTTCAGATATGTGCTTATCGCTGCGCTTAATCAAGTTACTACTTGGGCTGCAGATTGCACGATTGAGGTTATAG
>UEXM01003125.1_pt1 | contig 10931 bp, 19 predicted proteins | sample 1796661 | NCBI WGS metagenome assembly UEXM01 (sample SAMEA4772469, study PRJEB27181) | metagenome
AACTTTCTCAAGAGTATTGATGGTATGCTTCATAAAGAGTATTCCCTAGAAAAATTCAAGAACAATCAGACAGGTGGTAATACACCAATTCCGTCCAAGGTTCCCTTTGAGTTTGAAAAACCAAAGTTCAATACTCCAAAGAACAAAGAACTGAATCAGCTGAAAAAGTTCAGTGAATTAAAAGACCATCCAGCGTTCTCCTATATAGAACACAGGAAAATTCCAGAGAAACATTGGGACAAACTCTATCTCGCAGAGAACTTCTACGAGTGGTCTAGAACAATGTTTCCTGAAAAATTTCAGAATATAAATATAGATTATCCTCGACTAGTCATCCCCTTCTTTGATAAGTCAGGAAAAATGTTTGCTTTCCAAGGAAGAGCTTTCGGAAAGGAAACGCCCAGATACATCACTCTAAAATTACTAGAAAGTAAAGAAAAAATCTATGGACTTGAACGCATTAACTATGAAGATCAAGTTTTTGTCGTTGAAGGCCCATTAGATTCTCTTTTCTTGGACAACTGTTTGGCAGTTGCCGGGGCCGATCTGAATCTACTCAAATTGGAACCAATAACTACAACTGTCATTTATGACAATGAACCAAGAAATAAGCATACAGTAGAGAGGATGTTCAAATCAGTTGATCGAAACTATAATGTTGTAGTATGGCCTAGTGATTTGAAGTATAAAGATATAAACGATATGGTGCTTGCAGGATATTATGATATACAAGGATTCATAAAAACTAGAACCTTCAGTGGTTTGCAAGCATATTTAGAAATCAACAAATGGAAAAGGATATGAACTTACCAACCGAATACCAATCATTCATTCACCTATCTAGATACGCTAGATGGGATTATTCACAAACCCGAAGAGAAACATGGGGGGAAACAGTAGACAGATATTTTGATTTTTTCAAAGAACATCTGAAAGAAAATTGTAATTATGAAGTAACAGATAAAGAAGTAAAGGAACTTAGAAAAGCAGTAGTCAATTTAGACATCATGCCTAGTATGAGGTGTTTGATGACTGCTGGAGAAGCTCTCAAAAGAGAGAATGTTGCAGGGTATAACTGTTCTTATGTAAAAGTAGATTTACCAAGGTCATTTGATGAAATACTTTACATATTGATGAACGGAACAGGAGTTGGTTTTTCAGTAGAAGAAGAGTACGTAAACAAGTTACCAGTTGTTGCAGAAGAGTTTTATGAGACAGAAAGTGTTATCGTTGTCAGGGATTCTAAGTTGGGATGGGCAAAGGCACTCAAAGAACTCTATGGTATGTTATGGATGGGTCAGATTCCTACATGGGATGTAACTAAGGTCAGACCGGCCGGATCTCCCCTAAAGACTTTTGGTGGAAGAGCTTCTGGTCCAGAACCATTGGAAGACTTATTTAAATTCTCAGTCAATGTTTTTAAAAATGCAAAAGGAAGAAAACTCAAATCAGTTGAAGCACACGACCTTGTATGCAAAATTGCAGAAATTGTGGTGGTGGGTGGTGTTCGTAGGAGCGCTCTTATCAGTCTTAGTAATCTGGGGGATAGAGAAATGCGATACGCCAAGTCAGGAAACTGGTGGGAAACTAATGTCCACCGAGCTCTCGCAAATAATTCGGTTAACTATAAAGAAAAGCCAGACGTTGGTACTTTCATGCGAGAGTGGTTATCCCTCTACGATTCAAAATCTGGGGAGAGGGGAATCTATAACAGTATGTCGGCCAAGAGAACTACTGACAGACTAAATCAAGAAAAGGACAAAGATGGCAATAACATTATTCGGCGTGATGCGAGGGAAGATTTTGGCACAAACCCTTGCAGTGAAATCATTCTACGCTCCAGAGAATTCTGCAACCTTACTGAATGCGTTATCAGAGGATGGGACGATGCTAAATCTCTCAAAAAGAAAGTCAGACTTGCGACTATCCTTGGAACCTGGCAAAGCACTCTTACAAACTTCAAATACCTCACAGGAGAATGGAAAAGGAATTGTGATGAAGAAAGATTACTTGGAGTATCACTCACAGGAATCATGGACAATGGAATCACTAATGGAGGAATTGGAGGACTTGATGAGAGACTAACAGAGTTAAGAAATGAAACTGTTAAGACGAATCAAATCTGGGCTGAAAAACTCGGAATCCCGAACTCTGCTGCGATTACTTGTGTCAAGCCTAGTGGTACTGTCAGTCAGTTGGTTGATAGCGCATCTGGTATCCATGCAAGACACAATCCATACTATATAAGGACAGTAAGAGGTGACAATAAAGACCCTCTCACTAAGTTCATGAAATCAGAGGGATTTCCTAATGAACCAGATGTGACTAAGCCTAATCATACTACAGTATTTTCATTTCCCATGTCGAGTCCAGAGGGAGCTGTATGTAGACAGGATATGACTGCATTGGAGCAACTTGAACTATGGAAGGTATATGCCCAGAACTGGTGTGAACACAAACCTTCAGTGACAATTTCTGTCAAGGAAGATGAGTGGGTTGACACTGCATCGTGGGTATATGAGAATTTTGATGAGATTAGTGGAATCTCTTTCCTACCATTTAGTGACCATACTTACAAACAAGCTCCGTACCAAGACTGTACGAAAGTTGAGTATGAAGAAGCTATGAAGTTTATGCCCAAGAATGTTGATTGGTCAAAACTTTCTGAATACGAACAGAAAGATTTCACTGTAGCCTCACAGGAACTTGCTTGTTCAGCAGGACAATGTGAAGTGGTAGACTTACCAGCCGTATGACAGAAATAGATATTGAGTGTCAAGAATGCAATGCAACATACCAATTGAAGTTTGATCTAAATACTTCCAGATATACAATTCGTTGTTGCCCCTTTTGTGGGGGTGAGGACATTGAAATGGAAGATTATGATGAAGACGAAAGTTGGGATTGACTATAGCATGACATCCCCTGCAATTTGTGTGGGTGAAGGAACATTCACAAGTTGCAGGATACAATACCTAACTCCAACCAAAAAATTTGCAAAATCCTACCTTGATGGTAAAATCAAGGGATCTCACTTTGGGACTTGGCCTTCTGAAGAGTTTCGATATGATTTCATATCGAACTGGATAATTGGTCAAGTTCCTACCCATGCAGATATTATCCTAGAAGGATATGCATTTGCAGCCAAAGGACAAGTGTTTAACATTGGTGAAAACACTGGTCTACTCAAACACAAACTCTACAAAAACAATCTCTATCCAAAAGTAGTAACTCCTACTGAAATCAAGAAGTGGGCTACTGGTAAAGGGAATGCATCCAAGACAGATATGTATAATGCATTCGTTGATCAGACAGGTGTGAAACTCAAAGATATTCTTGAGTGTAATCCAGAGTCCAATCCTCTATCAGATGTAGTTGATGCATTTTTGATACATACTTATCAGAAACTTAACAATTGATTACTATATACTTGCATGAAAGTCTCAAAGAAAGCAAAACTCATAAAGAAGGTACAAAACATGGAATTGAATAATCCTATCATCCAGACATTAATTGGTCTGGTTGTGTTCTATATTGGTCTTAAAATGTTCTCTGGTGGAATGAAATCTATGGGGAACATTGATCACCTACAGTGGTTTCTTGGTAATCCTATCTATATGTTTTTTGGTGGTATTATCATGACTCTTCTTTGGCAATCTTCATCACTATCAACTACTGCAATCATTGGTCTGGTTGCTGGTGGTGCATTGCCTCTTCCAGCTGCAATAGGTGCAGTTCTTGGAGCCAACATCGGGACTACAGGTACTATCTGGCTCGCAGGACTTCTCGTATCGGATGGAATGCCTACAGGTATTACAAAACAGATTGCAATGATTCATACTGGCGTAAACCTTTTAATGGCCGTTACTCTACTTCCATTTGCACACCAAATCGCAAGGTTCATGACAAGGTTCTAAATCCTATATAATATAGAGACTTTTTGTCTTGACATTTGTAATCATTTATTGTAATCTAACTATGTTAGGGTTGATGTGAAATCTCCTCTTGAGGAATCTAAAGAACTAGTTGAACAAGGGCTTGGAACCATTGAAAAGATTTATCTGGGTGGTTCTATGTTTGAGACTTGGTTCATATATAGTGGTAAGAGTCCAATTCACTTAGGTGACTTGACTCTTGAACATGGTGATATGTTTGACTTAACCTATTGGAGCTACGATGAATAAGAAACCACCAGACCCTCTTATTGAAAGACTCAAGCAAGAGAAAGACCCAGATAAAGTAATCTTCTATCTAGTAACAGAATTGAAACGGCTTCGTGCTATGGTTCGTACTATGAAAGAAGATCAACATATATCTCAACAACAATGGGCTGTTCGCAAAGCAGAACGCAAAGGTGAACTCCCATATATTCCCCTGCCAGGTGAACACGACTTGTAATAAAAGACTTGACAATTGATATTCAGTATTATATAATGGTTACATGATGATGAGAGGTCAGAGATTTTCTAATTTAGTTACTGCTAGAAGAGCAGCAAAAGAAGTTGCAGATAATATGGAATGTAATGTTCCCATTTATTATGATGCACCTTTTTATTATCACTGGATTGGAAAAGAACTGATAGAATGGGTTAAACCTACAATTATAAATGATGATGGCTATTAAACGCAAAATCAGTGAAGAACGTAAACAACAGCTTCGTGACCAGTTACAAAAAGCACGAGCAAAACGTAAACCTGCCGAGTACAAGAATATCCATTCTACAGTACTTACACTTCCAGATGAAGACAACTATTCACTCAAGAATGTAAAAGAGTGGATCAAAGAGTCTAAGGAACAAGTATCTGCATTTAATAAGGTTGCTAGGAGTTTCAGAAGTACCCCACAAGACAAGCAACGTGCATCTAATAATGCAGATGCAAAGAAATCATACATAAGATATTGTGAACATTACCTTAAAACAGGTGATTGGATCGGTCTTAAATCTGGAAAGAATGAGGAACATATTGTGATACCTAAGTGTATTGCAATGGCCTATAATCCAGATGGTACACCTAAACGAACTGTAGGAGTCTACTATCCAGATCTCCATGCTGTATGGACAAAGGAGATGGAAAATGGGCAAAGTACTGAACTTTCCTACTAATTATAAACCAGACAATCCCCCAGAAGTTGATGTTCAAGCCGCAGAGACTAGAGAAAACTTTGCATGGTGCGAACAACTTGCTGAGGGGTTGACTTATGGTGTATTATTGAATCTTCAGAAGAATGGTATTAATATTGTTAATGAAGAGACAATAATACAATTGTCGTTTCTGGGTGAATGTATTAAATCGGTTGTATATAATGAACGAGATATACATCATCCAATGCAAGACTTAGCTGCAAGATTTATTACTCTTGAGAAATCAACCACCAATAAAGGTGAACCTGCTATCAAAGGAAATTTTGATGTTTTAATGATGAATGAATGGATGGAAAAAGTTGAGTTGTCTTTAGAAGATGATGAACCAGATCCACCTATTGCAGTTTAACGCTGATGTAGCTCAGTTGGTAGAGCAGGAGTTTTGTAAACTTCAGGCCGTAGGTTCAAATCCTATCATCAGCTCCAATTCCTCGGTAGTTCAGTTGGTAGAACAGGACACTGTTAATGTCCCTGTCGCAAGTTCGAGTCTTGCCCGAGGAGCCACCTTTTTTGACTTGACATTTCACCATATTGGTGTATACTGTATCTATTAACTTTAATATTAAATATTATGAAACAATCACACTTATACATTTTACTTGCTACTGTATTATCACTGGCATTATCTATTTGGTTATTCTTTTTTATGGATAGTCCAGATGCAAAACTCTACGGAATCTATGTCGGTCTATGGGTTCCTTCCATCCTTGGAGCCTTTCAGGTAATCGAAACAGGTAAGGAAACTGAATCCCAATGATTTTTATGATGATGTTAATCGGCATGTTAATTGTGTCGGTGATTTCTTTGACTACATTAGCTTATGTTGCAATCTGGCCTAAGAAAAAGGTTCAACATAATAAATGTCATACTGACAACATGAGGATAGAGGATCTTCATGGACACACTGAACCACACGTATAATATGATACTCATTGATTTATCTCAAATACTGATGGCATCTACTATGATGTCAATGGAAAAGGGTCAAACAGAAGCTGATCTTGATTTTATTCGTCACTCTGTATTAAACAGTTTACGTATGTATCGGTCAAAGTATACTGATGAATATGGTGAACTAGTAATATGTTGTGACTCACCTCATTCTTGGAGAAGGGATCACTTTCCTCAATATAAGGCTGGTAGAAAGTCAGGACGAGAAGCCTCACCTCTCAACTGGTCACAAATCTTTGGATGTTTTGATACCATCAAGACAGAACTCAAGACCATGTTTCCTTACAAGTTTTTACAGGTAGATGGAGCAGAGGCTGATGATATTATAGGTGTGGTATCTAGAGTTATATCTCAGTCTACTGGTGAGAAAGTTATGATAATATCTAGTGATAAAGATTTCATTCAGTTACAGAAATATAAGAATGTACATCAATGGAGTCCTGTTACTAAGAAACTGGTTAATGGTATTGACCCTAATCAGTATTTGTTTGAACATATTTTGAGGGGTGATAAGAGTGATGGAATACCAAATGTTTTATCAGCTGATAATTCTATAGTAGATGGTGTTCGTCAAAAACCTATCACCAAAAAGTATGTGGAAAACTTTGTAATGCATAATGCAGAACTAAATGGTAGAACACATGAAGAAGTCAGAAATTTTCATAGAAATGAAAAACTGATAGATTTGAACGAAACTCCACAAGATATCTGTAAAAAGATTTGGGAAGAGTATCGTGTAGAGCCAAAAGGTCAAAGAAGAGATCTTTTGAACTTCTTTGTAGAGAAAAAACTTAATAACCTAATTGAAACAATAGGAGATTTTTAATATGTCACAATCAAGTAATATAGTAAATAGTAATTGGACTCCAAGTGACCCAATGCCGAGTGTAAAGGTAAGAACTCCTTTACTCTCAGAGACACTTAAAAAAGTCAATAATGCAAAAACAAAACCTCAAAAGATAAAAATCTTAAAGGAAAACGATGAACCAGCACTCAGGGCTATATGTAAGTGGTCTTTTGATCCTAACTTAGAGTCAGCTCTTCCAGAAGGAATTCCACCATATATTCCTAATGAGTCTCCAGAAGGAACTCAACATACTAGACTGTCTACTGAACATAGTAAACTCTATTATTACATAAAGGGTGGTGCTGATAATCTTCAATCAGTAAAACGTGAAACTATGTTTGTTCAGTTGTTAGAAGCCCTACATCCTACAGAAGCTGAAGTAGTTATCCATACAAAGGACAAACAATTGCATAGAGTTTATAAAGGACTCTCTGATGTTGTTGTTAAAGAAGCATTTGGTTGGGATGAAAACTACCAAAGAAAAAATGTATAAATATAATACAATCTTCTCTTAGGGAGTCCAAATGCAAATCCAGTGTCGGGGATGTGAAGACGGCAACCTAGCCATCTCTTAGTTTATAGTAATCCCCTCACAATCTAGCAATGTATTTCGGTTAAACGATCCGCCGAAGTGAATTATTATGTTCCCTATCCTTATAATTGAGATTGAGGATCATCAAGAACAAGGTTATATGAAAAATATTTTCATAAGCATTGTTTTGTTATTTTCTTTGACGATATTTGTAAAACCAGTTGGTATTGGTGCAAGTGTCAATCAAAATGTAACTCCAACATGGACTTACAATACTATAGCTATGGAAGCAACAAAGCAACACGAATGTCTCGCCAAAAATATCTATTTTGAAGCGAGAAACGAACCATTTGCAGGACAGTTCGCAGTCGCAATGGTAACTCTTAATCGGGTATATGATAAACAGTTTCCAGACAAGATCTGTGATGTGGTTTATCAAGGGTTACATTATGCAAGTGGTCACCCTAAACGTGATAGATGCCAATTTTCATGGTACTGTGATGGAAAAGTTGATGATGTAAAAAATAAGAAAGCCTATCAGAAATCAGAATATATTGCTGATCTTGCAATAGAATCTTATAGTGCAATCAAGACAAAGGGACTAGATATTACTGAGGGGGCTCGGTATTATCATACATTTGAGGTAAGTCCTAGATGGTCAAAGACCTTTCCAGTAGTCGGAAGAATAGGTGACCATATTTTTTATCAGTAAACCTATATAATATATGAACAAGTGAGATATTATGCCAACATATTTGTATAAATGTAATAAGTGTGAAAATAACTTTGAAGAAATCTATCGTATAGCTGATAGAAATATTCCAGTAGGTAAAGTTTGTGATATATGTGAAGAAGGGTCATTTGACATAGTACCACAAGTTCCATCTGTAATGTACTCAATGAGAGATGGTTTTAATAGACATACGAGTGATGGATTCAAAGATAGAATGAGAGAAATTAAGAAAAACCATCCAGCGAGTAATATTAATATATGAGTAAAAAACACACTGTTAAACTTGATGATATGGTTGAGGTCAAAGGCATCACCAAAAATCAACAAGAAGTTATAAAGGAATATAAGAAAGGAAAATGTCTGTTCCTATATGGATCAGCCGGAACAGGAAAAACTTTTGTAACATTATATCATGCACTCAAGGAAGTTCTTGATCCAAAGACTCCTTATCAATGTGTGTATGTAGTAAGATCCTTAATTTCTACTAGAGAGATAGGATTTTTGCCAGGAGATGAGGAAGACAAATCTGCACTCTATCAGGCCCCTTATGATAACATGGTACGATTCATGTTTAAGATGCCGACAGATGACCAGTTTGCATTTCTGTATGATAGACTGAAACAACAAAATTCTATGATGTTTCTGAGTACATCGTTTCTCAGAGGTATAACATTAGACAATGCAATCGTAATCGTAGACGAATGCCAGAACTTGAACTTTCATGAACTGGATACGATTATGACAAGAGTGGGTCAAGACTCTAAAATTATGTTTTGTGGTGACTTTGACCAAACTGATTTAACCAAGGCTGGAGAACGAGAAGGTCTTGGTAATTTCATGAAAATTATTGATAGTATGAAAGAATTTTATCTGTGTGAATTTGATATAGGTGATATTGTCCGAAGTGGACTAGTTCGATCATACATCGTACAAAAATATAATACTGGACTTGGAGACAGAGAATGAGTATTTGGGATAGAGTAAAAGGGTGGTTTTGGGGAGAATTGTATGAACCAGAACCAGAAGTAAAAAAACCAGATCCAAAACCACCAGAGACAACTGACGAGGTTTTGGAAGAGGCAGTCAAAAAGACATTGGATAAAGAACCAGATGTCAAAAAGAAGACTCCTAAAAAGAAACCAGCTGCAAAGAAAAAACCAGCTGCAAAAAAACCTAGAAAATCAAAAAAGAAGGAGACAGGCGAATGAAACTATCCAGAAATTTTAGTTTGCGTGAATTAACAAAATCTGCAACAGCCGAGAGATCTGGTATAGATAATACTCCAAAAGATCTTGAACACTTGGTAAATATGACCCATCTTGCGATTCATATTTTACAACCTGTGAGGGATGAGTTTGGAGTCATAACAGTGAACTCGGGCTATCGGAGCCCTGATTTGAATAAAGCAGTGGGTGGTTCTGATAAGAGTCAACATTGTCACGGTCAAGCAGCTGACTTTGAAAGTTATAGTATTTCCAATCCAGATTTAGCACAATGGATTGTAGATAATTTAGACTTTGATCAGCTCATTTTAGAATTTTATAATGGAAAAGACCCAAACAGTGGTTGGATACATTGTAGTTATAGTCTTATGGAAAATCGTAAGAAAATAATGACTGCATTGAAGCCGCCAGGTGGTAAGGTCGAATACAGAGAAGGACTAATAAGGTAAAAATGAAAACTATAAGCAAACTTTTTGTAATGTGTGTTTGCTTTATAATGATAGGATGTGTAACTCAAAATGTAAAACCAGTTGTAAAGGATGGTAAAACACAAGACCATGTGTGGGAACCAGACAAAAAAAATTATTGGATAACTTTATATTTTACAAAGATGTCTTTTGACCCTAGTGTAAGAATGAAGTATCCACCACAGCATCTATATAACCTTTGTAAGTGTATTTTAGATGTTATGTCTAATGATTATGATTACGAAACATTCGTAAGAGACTTTAATAAACGACCAATTTCCCCTCAGAATAATCAGATAGTATATGATATTTCTTTAAAGTGTTCTATGGAAGAAGTTGAATTGATGAAATTGAAGTTTCAACAAGGAGAAGTAAACCCTAAAAATATGATATAATCATGCCTGCAAAAAATCACACTAAATGGAAACAGGTTCCTGGCCAATTGAAAGCTGGAGAATATGTAAGTAGTAAAATTTATTCAGACGAGAAAATCTATAAACAGGAGATGAATAAAATCTTCAGTAAAGTCTGGGTTCCTGTTTGCCATGAATCTGAGTTACATGAACCAAACAGATTTAGAACAACTACAATTGCTGGTGTTCCCATATTAGTTGTTAGAGATAATGAGGGAAAAGTCCATGCATTGGCCAATACTTCTGAAAGAAGACCAAGTGGAAAAATAGAATTGGAAGTGGGATTTTTAGATGACCCAGACTATCTTCATTCTGATATTAAATTTGGTGGATTTGTGTGGGTAACATTAAATGAGAATCCACCTACAATGGAAGAGTGGGTGGATGGTTCTTTCGATTGTATGAAAGAATCACTCAATTCAGAACCATTGGATGTTTTTCATTACCACAAGGCTATTATTCCTTGTAATTTTAAATTATGGCATGACACTAACTCAGAGTTCTATCATGACTACTTACACTACCACAACCGAATTACAGGCTTCAATGACTCCTACTTTGCAAGGGAGAATAAATGCTTCAATAACGGCCATGTCAATGTTGGTTCTTTTGAAGTCCAGT
>UEXM01003126.1_pt1 | contig 10929 bp, 8 predicted proteins | sample 1796661 | NCBI WGS metagenome assembly UEXM01 (sample SAMEA4772469, study PRJEB27181) | metagenome
GTAGTGCACTGTTGCAATCAGTGCCAGCATTGTTACACCAAGTGCATTGAGTGTACTTCCGGGTGTAAATTTGGCGACAGTACAGGCTGCTGAAAAGCAGAAAACAACACGAGTTCCCGCACTGCGTGAAAAGGTATACAGCCAATTAGCTCGCGCCCAAAAACTTGCGGATGATGGCGACAGTAAAGCGGGTTTGGACGCGCTTGACAGTATACAAGCGCGCTCATCAAGTATGAACTCTTATGAAATTGCGATGATGCATAACTTTTATGGGTTTATTTATTACAATGAAAACGACCTAGTTAAAGCGATTGCCTCATTTGAAAAAGTGATTGCAGAAGATGGCATTCCAGAAACACTACGCCTGAGCACAACATTCAGTTTAGCGCAGCTTGCAATGGCTAACAGCGACTATGAAAAGGTGATCGCATTTTTAGATAAATGGGATGCCATTAATACAAAGCCTAAAACTGATGCATATTATTTATTAAGAGCGCAAACCTACTATCAATTAAAAGACTATGAGCAAGGCTTGAGTTACATTACCCAAGCCATTAACTTAAGTGATAGCGAAGGCAAAGTACCCAAAGAAAACTGGCTGGTACTGCAACGTGCTATGTATTACTCACTTAACCAAACGGATAAAGTAGTCAGCGTACTTGAGCGTATGGTAAAGCTATACAACAAATCTGAGTATTGGGTGCAATTAGCCGGTATGTACGGTGAAACTGGGCAAGAAAAACAGCAGCTTAGTGTTTTAGAAGCGGCTTACCAGCAAGGATTTTTAACCTCTAAATCTGATCTAAGACAGCTTGCACAGGTATATTTATATAATCAGCTTGCTTACAAAGCCGCCAGTGTAATGAGTAAGGCAATAGAGCAGGGCATTGCTGAACCAACAGCTAAAAATTATGCCTTTGTAGCCGAGGCCATGGTACAAGCTAAAGAAGATGCTAAGTCGATTAGTTACTTTACCAAAGCTGCAGAGCGCTCAGAGCATGGTAAATACGATCAGCGCTTGGCTGAAGTGTATGTAAATACAGAGCAGTATGACGAAGCTGCCGATGCAGCGCGAATGGCACTGGATAAAGGCGGCCTTGATTTTGAATCAAATGCGTTTGTTGCTTTAGGGATGGCACAATACAATTTACAAAACTTTGATGCGTCTATTCTTGCGTTTGAACAAGCCGAAAAGCACAAAAAATCGCAACGTTTAGCCCAGCAATGGATCAAATATGTAAAACGCGAAAAAGTGCATGCGCAAACATTAAAAACAGCACTGCTTTAATTTTTATAGTGCGATTATTAGTTCTTAATTGACGCACTAAAAACCATTTCATAATTGCACTACTCAAACCACACTAACATTTAGTTTGTGTGGTTTTTTTGCGCGCGCTTTTAAAGCAACCAATTGATTTTTAATTAATTAACATTGTCATTTTATGTTTATTAAAGTGTAACTTCATTGTCATATCACTCCCGTATTGTACTTCGTATTCGATAACTCAAGTGACCTTAATGCATGAGTATCGTGCCTTAAAGTGACTTAAGTTATTACTTAATGCGCTAACACAATAATTAAATACTTTTACGGAGTGAACAATGAAATTATCTGGCTTATTCAAAATCAGCTTAGTGGCTACAGCAATGACACTTGCTGGTTGTGGTGGTGGAGATATTAACGTTACACCTACGACAGTTGATAACAGTGTAGACAATTCAGTGACTAACCCAGGTGGTGATAATGGTGGCGATACATTAAGTTGCGCCACATACACATTAGATGGAGCTACATTTACAGGTGAAGCAGAAGGCGTAAACTGTTTATACAGCCAAGCATTTGCAAGTAATGCAAAAGAAATTACTAGCTCTTTTGTTATCCCCGCGCTAGATGATGGCGGTGCCCATGTATTTGAAGGTGCTTTATTTATAGGTGACGATGTAGACACATCTACAGGCGCTACTATTGATGTTAATGGCCCAACATTGTCTATTGAAGCAGGCGCTACCATTGCGTTTACCAAGCCAGAGAGTTTTATTCGTATTGCTCGCGGTGCAAATATTGAAGCAATTGGTGAAGTAGATAAGCCAATTATTTTCACAAGTATTAAAGAAGTTGATGGTGATGATTCAACAACCGCTCAAATTGGGGATTGGGGTGGCGTTCAGGTAAATGGACGTGGCCATTCTATTCGTTGTACAGCGACTGCTGCGGCACAAGACATGTGTAACCACTCAGCTGAAGGTATTGTATCTTATTACGGTGGTAATGACCCGCAAGATAGTAGCGGTATATTAAAGCACATTGTTATTAAGTATGCAGGATTTGGCGTTGAAGGTGATGAGCTAAATGGTTTAACACTAAATGCTGTTGGCTCAGGCACAACCATTGATTATGTTCATGTACATAATGGTTTTGATGATGGTATAGAGCTCTTTGGTGGTAGCGTTAATCTTAAACATATTGTTGTTACTGATACTGGTGATGACGGCATTGACTGGGATGAGGGTTGGAAAGGTTACGGACAGTACATTCTTGTACGTTCAAATGAATATGGAAATCATGGATTTGAAACAGATGGCGCAAAAGTAGATCCATTATCTGCAGACGCACAAGATTTAGTAACGACTGTTTCTAACCCAACTATTGCTAATGCAACCGTTGTTACTACTGGTGAGCAAGGTGCTGAAGGGCGTCGTACTGGTGCCGGTATGGAAATGAAAGAATGGGGTAAAGCGCAATTAGCTAATATGTTGTTTGTAAACTCATCATCTGTAGATGGTGCTGGCTGTTTTGATTTATATAATGAAAAAGATAAATCAGGGGATGCCGGTGTGCATGCCAATGCAAACAACGGTGATATCGCATTTGTGAGTTCAATATTTGCGTGTGGTAAGAATTTTGAAGACGTAAACACTCCTTTAACAGGTGCGTTAGCAAGCTTTGATATCAATACCTGGTTTACTGGTGGCGAAAATAATCAGCTGATTGGTTTTGCTGATTTTGCAAATGTGCTTGGTGCTGATGGTGTTTCAACTGCAGCAACTATTACAGATTCACAAGGTACTGCGGTAGCTACAACAGCGAAAGACATGAGTGAAGTTGACTCTTTCTTTACTAACGCAGGTTATATTGGTGCACTTAAAGAAGGTGAATCAAGTGAATGGGCTGATTTTGTAGCCGCATCTTTACAACGCGCTAGTAATTAATCTAGACCGGCTCTAATTATAAGGCGCTATGGCGCCTTTTTTAAGGGAATTTTAGGTTTAGAGGATATAAATATGAAACATCAAAAGCAGTTTAAAACTAATCTAATAACGTTATCTCTGCTCTCCCTTTTTTCTTCATTTAATTCTTTCGCTGAACAGGCACAAGAAATAATCAATGAAGAAGCGATAGAAGAAGTTGTTGCAACAGGTACACGCCTTAAAGGCAGTGCTAGTGCCGTAATTGATGAACGTAAAAATCAGGCATTTGTTGCTGATATAATGGGTTCAGAGCAAATATCTAGAACGGGTGATAGCGATGCCGCTTCGGCACTTCGCCGTGTTACAGGCTTATCTTTAGTTAACGATAAGTTTATTTATGTACGCGGTTTAGGTGAGCGTTACTCAAGCGTGCGTTTAAATGGCGCAGTTGTTCCAAGCCCAGATCTGACCAGAAATGTAATACCACTTGATATTTTCCCATCAAGTATTATTGAGTCTTTAGCTGTTCAAAAAGCCTATTCACCTAATATGCCTGCGGCTTTTGGTGGTGGTGACGTTAATATCAGGACGAAAAGCATTCCAAGTGATACTTTATTTAAAGTTGAGATTGGTGCTAGCTATAAAGATACAAACGATGAAGGCTACACATACAATGGCGGCAGTGATGACTGGTTAGGTAAAGACGATGGTACACGCGCCTTACCAGGAGCCGTTAAAACGGCGCTAAATACCTATATCAATGGCTTGTCTGATATCTCATACAGAAATATAAGAGATGTGGAGTCAAGACGTCAGGGGGCTGATATTGGTCAAGCAGCTGCAATAGACTTAAATAAAAGTTTATCAAAAGCACTACCAAGAGATTTTGGCTTAGAAAAAGAAAGCTTAAACCCTGATGCAGGCATTAAGGCTGTTTATGGCGACCGATTTGATAACTTATTTGGCCTAGACGGATCTTTTGGTTTCTTAGCATCAGTTGCTTATGAAAATGAATGGTCTAATGCAGAGAAGTTTAGCGCAGTACTTTCTTCTGTTGACGCATCTGAATCTGAATGTTCAAAAGATGACTTTACTTGTTACTCTGCCACAGAGAAAGAAGTATCAACAAAGCATAATATAAAATTAAATAGCTCTCTAAATTTAGGTTATAAAATTGGCGGCCATGATTTAACAGCCACCTATATGATGCTACGAGATACTGAAGATGAAGCTTCTGTTGCGCTTTATCAAGAGCCTTCAAAGTCATTAAGCATTGATGCTGGGCAATTACAGCGAAGCCACCTAACCTCTTTTGAGGAACGTGAACTTGAAATACTTCAACTTCGTGGAATGCACAATTTAGAGTGGAGTTTTCTTGAAGGTGTTGGTGTAGATTGGCAATACACTGATTCAACAGCGACGACGAGTATACCTAGCGAGCTTGAAGTAACGGTGCGTGATGAGTACGCCGATGGCGAATATCAACGTACTTTTTATAATGGCAGTTTAGGTGGCAATCCTTATTTGTATCGATTTGTTGAGCTAGAAGACGATGTAGAAAACTGGGGCGTTAATGTTAACAAAGTTTTTTACTTTGATAACGCCGAAGTTGAAATCGCGGGCGGCGGCTATTTTGTTGAAAAAACGCGTGATTACCGCACAGACTTTTTTAACTATCGCTTCAGCCAAACACAGTCTTTAGATTTAGCACAAAGTGAAGAAGAAGCACTGTCAATTGGTAGCTTCTTTGCTAATGATGCTGTGATCGATTCAACGGATGTAGAGTTATTGTTTCAAGAACCTACAGCCGATGATTACCTAGCAGCGCAAATGATTGATGCTTATTACGGCTCTTTTGATATCACTTTTGCTCAAGATTGGCGTTTAAGTGGTGGTGTGCGTTACGAGGACTTCCGCCAAGTTGCTCTCGCTTTTTCTCGCTCAGCATTCGATCCTGCTTTATTGGCAGATAAATTAAGTGCAGATGCGATAAAACAAGCAAGTGTGATGGAAGATGAGTATTTTACTTCATTATCTATGACATACAGTCAGCAGTCGTACCAAGTTCGTTTTGGTTATGGCAGCACGGTTGTTCGTCCTGATTTGCGTGAGCTAAGCCCTGTTCAATTCCAAGATCCTTTGACTGGTTATCGAACACTTGGTAATCCATTCTTAGAATCTAGTTACCTAGATAACTTTGATGCACGTATCGAATTTTATATGGACAATGGTGATAACTACTCAGTTGGCGCATTCTATAAAGATATAGATAATCCAATCGAAGCATTATTAACCGAAAGTGACGGCCGTTTTACTCTGCAGTTTGACAATGCAGATACAGCCTATGTTTACGGTATAGAAGCTGAATGGTTAACTGAGTTGCATAGTGATTTATTAGGAGGTGCTTTTTTTACTTCTGGTAATTTAACGGTTAGTGATTCAGAAGTTGAAATTGCAGAAGAACAGCGCGCCGACCTTACGAATCTAAAGCGACGTATGACTGGCCACTCAAAGTATGTTGCCAACCTACAATTGAATTACGATTCGCATGATGGCATGCATCAAGCTTCATTTATTTATAACGTATTTGGTGACCGTATTTTAGCTGCGGGTGTTAACAACTTTGATGACGCTTACGAACAACCTTTAAACTCGTTAGACATGGTTTATAGTTACTACCCAACGTTTAATACCACATTAACACTTAAAGTGAAAAATATGTTGGGACAAAACTTTGAAGTAGAACAAAATGATGTGTTAATTCGTTCTCAAGAAACGCCTAGAGAACTGAGCGTCAGCTTTAGCTACGAGTTTTAAGTAAAAGCCCAAGGATAGGATTTATAACAACGCCTAACTACTTATTAGCCCTGTATTTTGTACAGGGCTTTTTTATGTGTATGAAAAATATTTAAGTTACAGTTTATTGACTAGTTTTAGTGTGCTGGTGGTGTTAGCTTAAGGCTGTAAAAATTAAATCTCACGCAATGAATTTTTAATTTTTAATGTATAGGCTCCTTTTATGAATCAAACAGTGGAACAAACAATGAAAAAAGTAGGATTAGTCGGATGGCGCGGCATGGTAGGCTCAGTATTACTAGAGCGAATGAAACAACAACATGATTTTGCTCATATCGACACCACCTTTTTCACCACCTCACAAGCAGGTCAGCTTGGCCCTGAGTTAGCAGGTCCAGCTAAACCGCTTTTAGATGCTAGTGATATTTCTGAACTTGCAAAAATGGACATTATTGTTACCTGTCAGGGTGGCGATTATACCAATGCGGTGTACCCCAAATTACGTGAATCGGGTTGGGATGGCTATTGGATAGATGCAGCCTCTGCGCTGCGTATGAGCGACGACAGTATTATCGTACTTGACCCTGTTAACAAAGATGTCATTGAACAAGGGCTTGAGCAAGGCGTTAAAACCTTTGTAGGTGGTAACTGCACGGTTTCACTTATGCTACTAGCACTGGGCGGTTTATTTGAGCACGACCTAATTGAATGGGTAAGCCCAATGACTTACCAAGCTGCGTCTGGCGCCGGTGCGCGAAATATGAAAGAGCTTATTGCCCAAATGGGGGCTATTCATGCAAGTGTCGCACAGCAATTAGATAATCCAAGTTCAGCTATTTTAGAAATTGATAAAATAGTCAGCGAAAAAATGGCATCGAGTGATTTGCCACAAGACCAATTTGGTGTGCCACTGGCAGGTAGCTTAATCCCATGGATTGATGTGCCTATGCCAAGCGGTCAATCAAAAGAAGAGTGGAAAGCGCAAGTAGAAGCCAACAAAATCTTAGGCTCATCTAAACAGCCTGTGCCTATAGATGGTTTATGTGTACGTATTGGTGCAATGCGCTGTCATAGCCAAGCGATGACAATTAAACTACGTGAAGACATTAGCGTAGAAAAAATAGAAGAAATCTTAGCATCGCACAATGAGTGGGTTAAAGTAATCCCTAATCAGCGCGACCTTACCAGTACCGACTTAACTCCAGTTAAAGTAACCGGTACGCTGAGTATTCCTGTTGGTCGTATTCGTAAACTCGCTATGGGGCCAAAATACATCAGCGCCTTTACCGTGGGCGATCAGCTTTTATGGGGTGCAGCGGAGCCACTTCGCCGGATGCTACGAATTATTGTAGACGGTGAGTAAGTTTCTTGTTCATCAAGTTAAAGGGTTAGCAAATTGCTAGCCTTTTTTATTGCCTCTTCGAAACATTCTCATATTATTTCTTGCTCAACCCTTTTAGTCACACTATATTCTTAAGAGTGTTTTTAGAGGTTAACTTCATGAATATATCAAAAAAATTAAAGCTCTCTTTTGCATCTGCAATTGCCTTGCCGTTATTAATTATAGCTGCTTTAGTTATTTCCCAAACCAGAGAGCAAGCACTTGATAATTTTCCTCAGTTAAGTGAACGTGAAGCCCGCCAAGTTGATAATGCAATTACTATGTTTTTTGCTGAAATTGCTAAAAATGTGGACTACTTAGCCTCCCACCAAACGATTAAAAATGCCCGTGAAAACATAAAAACGCATATGAATGTTGGCACTAAGGTAATGCTTGATCACCCTAACCAAAGTCCGACGGAGCAAGCTGCTTACAGTTTATTTAATCATTTTGGTGAGACTCACCCTGGGCTTGCTTATATTTACATGGGGAATGAACAAGGTGGTTATATTCAATGGCCAATGGGAAACGTAAACGCCAATTATGATCCTCGTCAGCGCCCATGGTACAAAACAGCCAAACAAGCGAACGGTAAAACAACCCGTACTAATGCGTATTACTGGGCTGCTGATGATTTAGTGATTGTGTCCACGGTTAAAGCTATTATTGATAACGGTGAATTAATTGGTGCTCAAGGGATGGATGTTTCATTGGGCGGGCTTACCGATATTATTGCCGATATTAAATTAGGCGAAACAGGTTACTTAATGTTGATTGAAGACAGCGGCAGTGTGCTGGTGGATATGAAACACCCAGATTACCGATTCAAAAACCTAGCAGATATTGAGGGGGCTAAATACGCCGATTTAGCTAAAAATAGCAAAGGCCTGTTTGATGTAGATATTGATGGAAAACAGTATATGGCCAATATTTATACGTCTCCCATTTTAGGTTGGAAGTTTATTGGGGTGGTAGAAAAGTCTGAGGTAATGAGTGCGGCCAATGCGATGGCGTACACCATTTTAATTATTAGCGCGATATTAATTGCCGTATTTGTTGCGATAGCGAGTTATATTTCTAAACTTATTTCAGCTCCAATTGTTGAGGTGAGCGATGGTTTAACTGAAATATCGCAAGGCGGCGGTGATTTAACCCAGCGCTTAACAATAAAAACCAAAGATGAAACCGCTAAACTAGCCACCAGCTTTAACTTATTTTTAAATTTGATCAGTGAGCTGGTGAATCAAATTAATGAATGCGCACAAAATGTTAGTAAAACCTCATCGCAAACATCATCACAAGCAGCTCAACTAACAAGCTCTACTAGCCAACAACAACAAGCTTTAGAAATGGCGGCAACGGCTATTAATGAAATGGCTGCCACTGCTAATGAAGTGTCGAGTAGTTGTGCGAATGCGGCCGATTTGGCGGTTCAAACACAACAAGCATCAGATTTAGGGCAATCGGTTATTACACAAACCGTAGAAAGTGTGGTGCAGCTCTGTGATGTAATAAATAATGCCTCAACAGACATTACTCAACTTGATACTGAAAGTGAAAATATTATGTCGATTTTGAGCGTTATTCGTGGCATTTCAGAGCAAACCAATTTATTAGCATTGAATGCTGCAATTGAAGCTGCGCGAGCTGGTGAGCATGGGCGTGGTTTTGCAGTGGTTGCTGATGAAGTTCGTGCGTTATCGCAGCGTACTGCAGAGTCGACCGAAGAAGTAGCATCGCAGCTTGATAAATTACGCACGATGTCTTCTAAAGTCTCTAAAGACATGGAACGCAGCATAGAAACCACCAATAAAACTGTAGAACTTGCGCATTCTGCGCAACAACAGTTTAGTGAGATCACGGCATCTATTGTTAATATTAGTGATTTAAATACGCAAATAGCCACCGCTGCTGAAGAGCAGCAACACGTCGCTGAAGACATCAATCGAAATGTGACAGAAATTAAAAACTCGGCTGATGAGGTGAGTGATATTGCTGTTAGCACCAGTGAGAATGGCAATGAAATGAGTCGTCTTTCATCGATATTAACTGATTTAGTAGGTAAGTTTAAAGTATAAACAATAGGGCAAGCGCATACTTGCCCTATTCAATCTGCTACTTATTTTTGAGTAATTGTTTTAACTCTGCCAGTTGTGCTTTCGATTCGTTTACTTGGCCTTGGGTTGCGGGCAGTGAGTCTGTATCGGCTTGCTCTTCTCGGGCATTGCGATGCTCCTCACTCATTACTTCTAAAATAGCCCCCACCATCATATTTAAGAATACAAATGCAGTTAAAAAGATAAAGGTTAAGTAAAAAATCCAACTTAATTTGTATACCGCCATGGTTTCGTACATCACGTCGGTCCAATCTTCGAAGGTGGCGATTCTAAACAAGGTAAGCATAGAAATAGAGACATCGCCCCACAGTACTGGGTTTATTTCAGCAAACAACATGCTACCTGTGGCAGCATAAATATAAAAAATCACAAACATTAGCAGCGCGATATAGCCCATTTGCGGGATGGCTTTTATAAGTGAGTTCACTAATAAGCGCAGCTCTGGGATCATAGACACTAAACGTAGTACGCGGAAAATGCGTAGTAGTCGAGCAATAAAAATAGTCGAGCCTGCCGCAGGGTATAAACTACCGATCACTATAATGAAGTCAAATATGTTCCAGCCTTTGGAGAAAAAATCTTTGATCCCTTTACTGGCAATATAACGAATAACCAATTCGATCAAGAAAAACACTGTGATGCCTATATCCATCCAATGTAGAAATAGCTCAGCAGTAGGGTGTAATGAATAGGTATGTGCACCCACGGTCAGTGCAGAAACCACAATAACTGCAATAACAAATGATTGAAACAATTTACTTTTATCGATACGCTGGAACAGCTCTTGTAACTGCGACAACATCATAACGTGCCCTTAACGGTTATAAATATAAAACCAGTGCAATATACAGCAAAAGTAACGAAAATTAGTAGTTTTCCGGTGAAAATATAAGGAATTTTGAATGTTAAATAATAACTTAAAGTATCTACTTTCGTTATCTGTAATCGTAGTGTTAGCAGGGTGTAGCAGCGATAGCCGCTATCATGAAATTCAATCAGCCCGATTAGGTGAGTGCAGTCATATGGCCGACAAGGAATACCATGAATGTGTTAAACAACAACAAGACAGCTACAAAGAATTCAAAAAACAACAAATCGCCGAGCAGTAATAAACCATGACCAAAACCCAAAAGCAGCTAGATAAACGTATTCGTCAGCAATTAACACTGGCTTGCGAGCAAATAAAAGATAACGTTGAGGGCTTTAGCTTTCTTACTCACTCGGTTGATTTAAATAATTTACCTTCTAAGTTTACTGTAAGTTGTTATTTTATTGATGATATTGCACTAGAGCAGGCTAAACAAAATAACCAGCTAGATTACATTGTGCAGCTTATTTGTAATGCATTAGCTAGTTTAAATATTCATATAAAAAACAATGCTATTTCATTTCTTAAGCAGTAAAAATCGGTACTGTGTTTTTGTTTGATTATCCCTCATTTTAAGC
>UEXM01001554.1_pt3 | contig 10918 bp, 17 predicted proteins | sample 1796661 | NCBI WGS metagenome assembly UEXM01 (sample SAMEA4772469, study PRJEB27181) | metagenome
GAGTTTGACAAGGATCAATACGGCAACCTGGTGGTCATCTCACCCGTTTACAAAGACGGCGAGCCCACGCAGCAATACACGCGCTTTTACCCCAACCCAAAGGGGCTAGACATCACTGACATCATGCAGGGCTCCGGCGCTGTCGCGTTGGGGCAAGCGATCGCAGCCACTGGCGGCGCTTTGGGTCTTCCCGTCGCTGGCATGACAGGCGGCGCTTTAATTGGCGCCACAGAGGCTGGATTAGTTGAGGCCGCGAGTGCTTACTTGTCGGGCAAACGATTTAAGGCTGGAGACGTTCCCGCTGGCGCCGTAGGGGGAGCCGCAGGCGCGAAAGCTGGAGAGATGCTGGGAAGGCTTGTCAGAGCGTTTAGGTCAGCCCCGCGCGCGATGTTTGGCGACGACGGCGCCCTACAGCCAAGAATTGCTGAAGAGCTACGAAAGGCTGGCATTGACCCGGCGACGGTTACGCGAGACACGTTGACGGATATATCTCGCCGCATTCAGCAGGGCGTCGACCCAACGGAAGCCGGGCGCATGGCGGAAGCTCAAAACCTACCAGTGTCCGTGCCAATGACGACGGGCTCTATTACTGGCTCAAAGGGCCAGCAGCTATTTGAGAACGCAGCCGAGAGCGGCGCCTTCGGCCAAACTGCGGAAAGCATGATGCAAGGCTCGCGCGCAAGCACGCAGTCGGCGTTGCAGCAAAACATTCCGGCCATTCAGGATCGTATTGGCGGAAACGCGCCCACCGTGACGGAAACCGGGCAAGCTGGCGCGGCAGCTCAAGATGCGTTGGCATCCCAGCGTGCAGCCGCGCAACAGCGCGCCGACGACTTATACACAGAAGCGAGGGCGTCCGGCTCGGCGTTTATGGATGAAGAGAGCGCCCTGGCCATGACGGGCCGGATTGGCGAGCAGATGGGCGCCAAGTTTGAGCTGTCTAACATCCCGAAAACGGCGGGCTTCATGAATAGGCTCAACGAAATCATTGCGGATGGCGGCGACGTGCGTGAGATGTTTGCGCTGCGTACTAAGGTGACGAGCCTGGGCTCAGAGCTCGGCGTGGAGGGTCAAGCGGCGCGCGAATTTAAAGGGGTGCTGGATAACGAGCTTACAAGCGCCATGCAGAACGCGTTGATTTACGGCGATGCCGCCGCCGTCGGGCGCTGGAAGGAAGCAGTCGCTAATTACGCCGACTTTGCCAAGCTTTGGAAAAGTAAGGGCGGCATTCTCAACGCATTGACGGAGCAAACCCTCAAGGACGGCGAGAAGACGTTAAAAGTCACGCCGGCGCAGGCGTCAAACTACATATTTGGCGTGTCAACAAACAGGCTCTCAACGAACCCCAAGATTGCCAGCAACATCCTGACGATGAAAAAGCAGCTCCCAGAAGAGCAATGGAACCAGTTGCGCCAGGAGGCATTTCTGCGAATTGCTCAAGCTGGCAAGACAGCGAAAGCCGGCGAGGATATGTTCTCTGGCGTGAACTTTCGCAAGGAATGGAAGAAGCTTTCCGACAACAACCCGGAAATGATCAAGGCGCTATTCACGGCGCAAGAGCGCGCTTTAATTAACCAATTCGCAAACGTCTCGGCGCGCGCCACTGGCGGGGCGGTCAACGCCTCTAACAGCGCAAACTCAGCGTTTAACTTGCTGGGCCGGTTGGGCTCTGCCTTCGGCTCTACAAACCTAGGCCAGTTTATGACACGCGTCGTCGGCGCCAACATGATCCGCTCAGCTTACGGATCAGCCAGGGCTTCCAGCGCAATCAGAGGCAATCCAACGCCAATGAGTTTTGGCGGATCTGCGGGAGCAGGCGGAGCGGCGGCAACGACAGACGACGTGCAAAACCCAATAACGCAGCAAATACAGCGCACAACAGGCTTCAACTTTGGGCCTCGATAAGGAATAGACGATGGAATTAGAACCTAAAACCAAAGAAGAAATAGAAAGCATCGTCCAAGACGCCATTCAAAATGCGGTGGATTTCGTGGAAAGCGAAATTTCAGAAGATCGCTTAAAGGCGCAGCGCTACATGGATGGCGAGGTGGATATTGGCTACGAAGACGGCCGCAGCAAGGTCGTGGCGACTAAGGTGCGCGACACGGTGAGAGCTGTAAAGCCGAGCATTATGCGCGTGTTTATGTCAACGTCAAAGCCTGTGGAATACATGCCGAAAGGCCCAGAGGACGTCGCTCTGGCTGAGCAGGCCACCAGCTTCATGCATCACGAGTTTAATCGTTTAAATGGCTACAGAGTGCTCGGTGACGCAATCCACGACGCCCTTGTTAAAAAGCAAGGCATTATTAAGACTTACTTTAAGCGCTACCCGAAAGCCAAAATATACTCCTTCAGCGAGATGTCGGAAGCGGAGGTAAACCTGCTGACGCAAGACCCCGACGTCCAGGTGCTTGAGGAAGAAATGGAAATGCGCATGCAGCGCGATGAGTTTGGCATCGACATTGAGGCGCCGGTATTTAACATCAAGATTTCGCGCACTGAAATGAAGGGCGAGCTGTGCCTGGAGAGCGTGCCGCCGGAGGAGTTTTTTGTAAACAGAGACGCGCGCAGCATGGATGACGCCTACGTCGTCGCCCACCGCACTGACATGAGAGCCGGCGATTTGATTGAGATGGGCTTTGACCCGGAGGTCGTGCTTAACCTTGACGGGTTGGAAAGCGGCTCGGAAATCACTGAGGCTGAGGTGTTTGAGCGCCAGGGATACGACGAAGATTTCGCCGACGAAGACAGTCTAGACCCGGCAATGAAAAACGTGACGGTGACGGAAGCCTACATGCGCATAGACATTGACGGCACCGGCGTTCCGGTTTTGCACAAGTTTCTCTGCGGCGGCACGAAATACGAGCTGCTAGACTTTGAGCCTGTGGATGAAATACCGCTCGTAAAGCTGGAGATTGATCCAGAGCCGCACAGCTTTTACGGGCGCAGCTTGTCGGAAATCATTTTCGACGACCAGGACGCAAGCACGGCCGTGCTCCGGGGTATTCTCGATAACGTCGCGCTGACAAACAGCCCGCGCCTAGGTTTTCTGGAGGGCTCCGTAAACATTGACGACCTTATGAATGCAGAAATTGGCGGGCTGGTCAGAATGCGCCAGCAGGGTGCGATACAAGACTTGTCAGTGCCGTTTACTGCCGGGCAGACGTTGAGCGCCCTCACCTACATGGATAAAATGGTGGAGCAAAAAACCGGCGTCACGCAAAATATGGCGCTCAACCCGGACGCGCTGCAATCAACAACCAAGGCGGCCGTGACGGCTTCAGTTGAGGCTGCCGCGGGTCAAGTTGAGGTGATGGTGCGCAACCTGGCAGACGGGCTGCGCGACTTGTTTCGCGTCATGCTGCGGATCATGCACAAGAACGTCGACGAGGAAAAGCTGATGCGCATGAATGGCATGTTTGTGCCGGTAGATCCGCGCGTGTGGGATACCAGCATGGACATCGGCATAAACGTCGGGCTCGGCACCGGGCGTGAGGATGAGCGAGCGGCGGCGTTGCAGCAGGCGCTTCAGATGCAAATGACGATTTACCAGACATACGGCGCGCAAAACGGCTTGGTGAGCCTCACAAACATTCGCAACACAATCGCTGACATGATGGCCGTCTCCGGCGTGCGCAACAGCGATCGTTACTTTGCGCCCATCAATCAAGAGATTGAGCAGCAAATGCTGGCTCAGGCGCAGGCTCAGCAGCAGGCGCAGGCGCAGCAGCAACAGCCAGATCCAAACGCAGCCTACCTGCAGGCGGAGCAAATGAAGGCGCAAGCGAAGATGAATGGCGACATGATGAGGCTGCAGCTTGAGGCTCAAAAGGCAGCCGCCGAGGATGATCGCAAGCGTGATCAAATGGCTCAGGATCTTCTGGTGGATGCCGCGAAGGTTTACGGCCAATACGGCACGCAAGTTGACGTCGCACGCATTAAGGCTGAGCAGGACAAGCTGCGCACGGTCGCGAACATAGCCCAGGGTGGCGCTCAGTAGAGCCCACTCCTCGCAAATTTTCGGAGCTTACGACTAGGCTGTGGTAATATAATACCCAAGCAATGATTTGGGTATTCACTTGAGTACAGACATAAGAATAGCGGCTGAAGAGGCCAAGAGATTGAAGAACGACACCGCATTTAAGCGGTTCGTCAACGACGTTCGCGAGCAGCAAAAACTGGTGTTCGTTAGCAGTGCCGCCGACGAGATCGAGCGGCGAGAAGAGGCGCACGCAATAATACGCGCGCTTAACCAGATCGAGGTGAACCTTGACGCTGCAATTGCGGCAGAGACACTCTTAGATCACAGACAAGGAAACTAGTACCGTGGAAACGACTAGCAATATGGATGCTGCCGTCGAGCAGCTTTTACAAGTACCAGATACACCACCTGAAGGTAATCTGGATGCGTCCGTTGACGAAATCTTAGAGCCAACTCAAGACGAGAGCGAAGAGATTGAAACGGCGGAAGCGGAAGACGCGGATAACGAAATAGAGTTGGACGCGGAATATGATGACGACGACCTAGTAGAGGCTAGTGATACAGCCAATCTCATCACCGTTAAAGTGAACGGCAAGGCAGAGAATTGGACACTGGATCAGCTTAAGCAATCTGCGGCGGGTCAGGGTTACATCAACCAAAGAATGCAAGAGGTTGCGAAGCTTGAAAAGCAATACAAGGCGCAATCCGACGCATTAACCCAGCAGCAACAGCAAGTGTTGGCGCTTTATCAGCAAGCACAGCAAGGCGGCGTGCAAAAGCCTACCCCGCCATCAAAGGAGCTCTTTGACACCGACCCTCTCGGTTACATGGAGGCAAAAATCCAATTTGATGATCAGGCGGCTCAGTACAACGCGCACTTGCGCCAAATCCAAGCCATGCAACAGCAACAAGCTCAGGCGACGCAAGCGCAACGCCAGCAGCATTTGCAGCATCAGGCTGAAGTGCTCAAGGAGCGTTTGCCGGAAATCGCAGACCCGCAGAAAAGCGAAGCGATCAAGGCGTCTCTCATGGAAACCGGGGATTACTACGGTTTTACAGAGCAGGAAATGGGCGCAGTGACGGATGCTCGATACATCCTGGCGTTGAATGACGCAGCAAAATATCGGGCGCTCGTAAACAAGCGTGCGAAGGCCACCTCACAGCCCAGTGAGAGCCTCACCCCGGTCAAGGCCGGAGCTAAGAAGCGTAGCAACTCAGGCAAAACTGCAACTCGCAAGAAGGCGCAACAGCGTCTGCAGAAGTCTGGCTCAATCAATGACGCGTTGGGCCTCATCTTAAACAGCTAAGTCCTTGAAAGGAAATACAAATGGCTCAGCCTAGTAATACACTGGATTCATACGACGTAGTGGGGATCAAAGAGGATCTGCGCGACGTTATCTATAACATCTCGCCAGAAGAAACACCGTTCTACACGAAGTCGCGCAAAACGACTGCGTCTAACACTCTACACGAGTGGCAGACTGACGCGTTGCGTGCGGCGGCGGCAAACGCTCACGTCGAGGGTGACGCAACCACAGCGGAAGCTCGCACCGCGACTACTCGCTTGGGCAATTATACGCAAATCTTCAAAAACGCTACTACCGTGCCGGACACCGATGAAGGTCTGGATAAGGCTGGTCGCGCGAAGGAAGTCGCGTATCAAATGCTGAAGACGGCGAAAGAGCAAAAGCTGGATATTGAGAAGGCTCTCTTTGACAGCAACGCTCGCGCGGCGGGCAGCTCAACGGCAGCTCGCGAGCTGGCGGGTGTTCCTGCGTGGATCAAGACCAACCAAGCGAATGTCGGCGGCTCAGGCGGTGCAGCTCCAGCAGGTACTGGCGCAAACACACGCACCGACGGCACGCAAACCGTTTTCACCCAGGCTGACTTTGACACCGTCATGCAGTCTATCTGGGAAGAAGGCGGCACGCCTGACACATGCTACCTGTCACCGTTCCAGATGAATAAAGCCCTGGGCTTTACTGGGAACAACAACCAGCGTGCGAACGTGGTTGCCGGCGACGAGCGCGTGGTCAACTCCCTGTCGGTCTACCTGACGCCGTGGGGCCAAGTTGCGTTCCAGCCATCGCGTTTAGTACGCTCCAGAGACGTGCTGATCATCCAAGACGACATGTGGGAAGTCGCAGTATTGCGTCCAACCAAGAACGTCGCCTTGGCGAAAACGGGCGACAACACCACCCGTCAAATCACCACAGAGCTGACGCTCGTGTGCAAAAACGAAGCCGCAAACGGCATCGTGGCTGACTGCACAACATCGTAAAACGATGCTTGGAGGGGGCTTCGCGGCCCCCTTCTTTACAACTACTAGATACTAAGAGTGGTAATATGGTTGGCACCAATAATCAGATCGGCGAGAGCGTAAGACTTGACGACGAAAAGCTCATCATCAAGCGCACGTTTAACCTCGATGAAACGCTGAAAGACGCGGCATACTCCCGCGAGAAGTCAATGAACAGCTTTGGCTCAGATTGGAAGCACGTCGGCGACATACACCCGGCGATGGTAACAAACTGGCTGAAGGAGGCAGGCGTCGCCTGGAGCGATACGGAAGCCGTCAAGGATGTCATCAAAACAAAGCTGATGTCTGGCGAGTTTTCCAAGCTGCGCGACTGGGAAGGCACCTACTGATGGATAAACGCACCGTCGCATCCGCGCATACCAGAATAGACGGCCTTGAGAAAGAGGTAGTCGAAATGAAAACTGAAATGAAAATCCAATTCAAGGATCTGTACAACAGGCTGAAGCGCATCGAGGGAGTGATGATTGCGTCGGCGGGAGCCATCATGGTGATGCTCGCGTCGGTGCTCGTAAAAATGGGCTAAGGCGATGCTGTGCGCGCTGGTGGCGATCGGTTTCGGCATGCTCCCGCAAGGCGTCATGTACAAGGCGTGCTCCTACAAATGCCCAAAGCCGAGCATCCACTACCACTACCCAATGAAAATACGAACGCACCCGCGCGTGCCCTGCCCGCCATACATCATTGAAGGAAAGCCGACGTGATTGATCCCATCACAGCAATCGCTGGGGCGACGCAGGCTTACAACATGGTCAAAAAGCTTGTTTACGCCGGCCGTGAGCTAGAGGACGTCGCGGGGCAACTTGGCAAGTGGTACGGCGCGGCGGCGGATCTCGGCCGGGCTGAGCAACAACGCAAAAACCCGCCAATCTTCACGAAGCTGTTTTCCTCCGGCTCTGTAGAGCAAGAGGCGCTGCAAATCATCATCCACCAGAAGAAGCTGGCTGAGCAGGAAAAAGACTTACAGCAACTGCTTAACAACCGCTTTGGCTATGGCACCTGGCGCGAAATGGTGGAGCTGCGGCGCAAGATTAAAAAGGAACGCGAGGAGACGCTCTACAAGCAACAGGAGCGCCGCGCGGCATTCTTTGAAATGCTGCTGTTGATATTGCTGCTCATCATGCTGGCCGCAATCATTGGCGGCGGTACGTGGCTCACTGGGCTTGGCGCGGGGTGGTGGTGATGAGCGACGGCGTGTCAGGCATTGGCTCCGCGCCCTTCAACGTGGGCAGCGACATACACCAGCAAACGCGGAGCCGTGAGCTGATTGAGAAGCACTTTGAGCAGCAGCAAGTGCAGAAGCTGCACCGCAGGACACACGCCCGCGAGGAGGCACTACGCGCCGAGACGGTTGAGCTCACATATGACCGCGTCGGCAAACTGCAACAAAGCCAAAAAGAGCAAGGCTTAATCATAGATAAAGAGGTTTAAAATGACTGTAGTTATGGAAAGGATTTTGGCGTGGAAAATTATGCCCCGCGTCATGATGCTGGTTATGACAATCATGTATATCCGCGTCATAGAGTGGTTTATGTCGCTCCCCCAGGCTGAGGTTAGCACGCAAGCTACCGCGCTCACAGCGACCGTCACAGGCGCTCTGACGGGTGCCTTCGCTGTTTGGGTGGGGTCGGAGAAATGAGCATTCTTAACGCACTTATTGGGCCTGTCACAGGTATTATCGACAAGTTCGTACCGGATAAAGATGAAGCTGCGCGCTTAGCGCATGAAATAAGCACAATGGCCGACAGGCACGCGCAAGAACTAGCGCTTGCTCAAGTCGAGGTGAACAAAGCAGAAGCCGCTGGAAATTGGTTTCAAGCCTCGTGGCGGCCACTGTGCGGGTATGTTTGCGTGCTTGGTTTAGCCGTCAATTTTTTAATCTCTCCCATCGCTGCAGGATTTGGGTTTGTGGTTCCACAAGCCGATATGTCGACGATGCTCCCAGTGCTCACCGGGATGCTTGGTTTGGCTGGAATGCGGAGCTGGGAGAAAAGCAAAAGGATCGCGAAATGAAAGCTAATTTTGATAAATGCTTGGAGATGCTGCTGCATCACGAAGGAGGCTACGTTTGGCATCCCGAAGATCCGGGGGGGGAAACAAACCTCGGCGTAACGCGCGCCGTTTACGAGCAATGGGTTGGCCGGCAAGTCATGGACGGCGAAATGAAGACATTAACACCCGACGACGTCGCGCCGATTTATAAAAAGAATTACTGGGATAAAGTGCGCGGAGATGATTTGCCCGCAGGCTTAGACTGGGCGGCGATGGATTGGGCTGTGAATAGCGGAGCTGGTCGCCCCGCCAAAGCTATCCAGAGATGCGTGGGCGCCACTCAAGACGGCGCGATCGGGCCAAAAACGCTGGCTGCGATTGCCAACAAAGAGCCCGACAAAATCATCGAGTATGTCCACGACATTCGGCAGAAGTTTTACGAAAGATTAAAAACGTTCAAAACTTTCGGCCGGGGCTGGACGAGGCGCAACACAGAGACGCTCAAGGCTGCTTTAGCTATGAGCCGGGGCGAGCCCTAGGGCGAATCACTTTGGATACCTCCGTCGTCTCCACGCAGCGCATGGAGGTATCCTCGTATAATTCATGCACCAAGTCATAGATGTCGCTCTCCATCGCTTCCCGGCAATGGCGTTTACTTTCAAACCAAATGACGTTTTCAAATTGCTGATCATGTATCTGGTAGTTTAAAACTAATGCAGTGAAAAACGTTATCATCGCTTGCACCTCAACTCTCATTTTTATATTTGTAGGCGGTGGGCCGGGGCGCCTTGCCAAAGCTGTTCACGCAGCCCGGCCCACACGATCACTCTTCCTCACGCGGCAAACGCCAATCGCTTATCAAGTCGCTCACGCCGCGGTCAGAGATGTCCAAAAAGTAAGCTATGTCAGGCAAAGACACGTCGCGCTTCAGCATGCGATTGATCATCAACGCATTGCGCGGCGCCCTAAGCATTGAGCTGGTGCGCTGGTAGGCTTTTCGCTTAGCCTGCCCGCCGGCCTCGACGCGCTTCTTGAGCTCCCTCAGCTTATCCTTGTCTTTCTGCAGGGCCGCCATAGTATCAATCTCCTGCATGGTAGGAGCTCGGCCGTGCACCTGGAAAAAGGCGTCCACTAATTTAACCATCCGGGCGCCCTACTCTATCGGCACCCAATACGGCACGTTTCGATAGAAGCGCTCCTCCAAGTAACCCTTGTCGCAGAGAAATTTAACCAGGCGCCGGGCGCCCTCACGGTTAGCTCTCTGCTTACAGATTTGTTTTTCTCCCACCTTGCCGGTGCACATGTCACGAAGCGAGGGGCTGCGATCGGGAAAGGCTTTGTAGAAGGCCACGATGTAATCGTAGATTTCCTTCTGTGAGCTGCTCATGGGATGTCTCAATGAATTACCCCCCGCTCAAATTCAACGGTCAAGCCGTTGCGTGTCATTTTAAAAAAATAACCGTCGGCGTTGATTTGCTCAAGCTGCAGTAAAGACATGCCTTCAAGCAAAGCCTCCGCCGCCACATTCTTGAAGGCTTCCCACTTTCGCATCTCAGCCATGCAAATCGCCAGGTTTTCAGCAAGCACAGTCAGATCCTGCTCAAAGTCTTCCTGCAGGCTGTCGTCGTCTGCGCCCTCTTTAAATTTTAAGCTGGTGATTTTCATGAGAACACCAGCCCGGCAAACAAGCCAATGAAAAGCATAAGAAAAAGGGAAATGCCGCCCAGAACGTCACCGACAAACTGTAAGGTCTGTCTGTCCTGTCTGTTCTGTTTGTGCAGGTTAGTCTGAAAAGCAGAGTGGGCTGATGAACCTAAGATATTATATATTATGCGATTACCCACATTAGACTTATCCCTATGGTATTGTTTTGTTGTCATTTGTACACCTGTGCGTTTTTTTGAATGCCAGACACCCTTTTAGAGGCGCCAGACACTAGTCTTTCATGTCGTCGCGCGCGTTCAGCTCGTCAAAGCCTCTCTCGTCCACCAAGCCGTGATGCTCGGTGTAGCGCAACAATTCAGTGCCGCGTTCCCGCGGATCTTTCGGCGTCATGCGCCCCATGTCTTTATTCATCTCGCGAATTAAGCTCTGGGCGTACAACGTCTTGTCGGCGTTGCGCATTGAGTTCGAGCCCGTGACGGCCTCTATGCGATCGGCGTATTCACGCAGGATGTTGGCGGCCTTCTTTATGTGATCCTGGTGCCACATGGGTATATCCACGCGGCGCTTGAACGTCATAAAGCCGGATTGCATGTACATCACTGTTTGATTATTTCGCTTCTTGCGTCTCAATTGCGTCTACCTCCCGCCTGCCAGTTGTAACTCTCTTTCTGAGATTTTTCTATGCCAGTCGGGTTTACGCCTTTTTAGCATTCCCAAGAAAGCCTCAGACGCGTGCACGGAGCCTTGCTGAAACATGTCAGAGCTGTAATCCGCGTATGCCTCGATTGACTGGCAGAGTTCCTCGGAGGCTTTGTATTTATAGCTGTTTCCATGTACTTTTTGCCAAACAATCCACCCCGCCGCGCAGCAGTCATCCGTGACTTTTGATAACGTTTGCCGCGAGATGCTCAACTCGCTCGAAATCTCTGAAATCGTGTAAAGATGGTTTACGCGCGCCGCGA
>UEXM01003128.1_pt1 | contig 10914 bp, 5 predicted proteins | sample 1796661 | NCBI WGS metagenome assembly UEXM01 (sample SAMEA4772469, study PRJEB27181) | metagenome
TTAGCCAAGTTTTGATATTTTGTTTTATTGTATCGTTTGTTTGCTCTAATTTTAATTGAGAGTTTTCAGAAAGCACATAGACATTCAAATTTCTTTTTTGTGAATCTGGATCTTTCTGCACCGAACAGCGCTTTATTGATCCGAAATTTGATGGCATACGGTATACTAAATTCTCATAATCTCTTTGGGTTACTGCGCGGTTTTGTGTTGGAAAGGTATCGTAAATCCTTTGTTTGACTTCGGCTGGTGTGGGATTTGAAACATCTCCAGTTATTGGACTCTCATTTGATACCTCTATAGAGTTTCTAACAAAAGAAACTTCGGAAGAGACAAGAGAGCTTACATCTGAAAATTCAATGGTACGAGAAGCCACAGAATTTATTCCGCCAGCAGCAATATTTGAATTTATCGGGTTTGTCTGTCTGTAAAACACCGTCAAAGTTGTGTTTTGGGGAACTATCCCATAATATTTATTTGACATGATTCTACTTGGATCAAAGCTGGTGTCCGTGACATATGATTTTCCAAAGACCTCAACTGCTAAACTTTGTGGCTCAGCAACAACATCTGCTGCCAATTCATCCCCACTGCCGAATTGCAATGTAACGCCGTTACTGTCGAAAACAGTAATAAATTTTCTATTAACAAGAAGTGGCTTCAACACAGACGGAACATTATCATTTTTATAATTGTTGTTGGTCAGCCTTTTAAACACGGTATCCTGAGATAAGTTTTCAACTTCAAAATATTCGTTTCCTTCTGAATCAAAAACACTTATTATTTCAGCAACATTGGCTTCTGATAAAGAAATGGTCCTGAATCTTTCAAATGCTCCAACCTCAATTGTTTCAATATTAAAAAATCCAGATACCACCTTGCCATACGATTTAATGGCATAATATGTCGGGGAGCCACTTGTAGGATTGGTTCTCGCAACAACAATGGGGTTGTTTGTTTCTGACATGTCAATGTCTTCAGTCAAAACAAAATTTTGACCAGTTGTGCTTGTAAATCTAGTTCCCCTCTTTATCACTGGGATATAATTCTGATCTGGACCAAGACTGGTCTGAGACGCGGGAACCAAAACATAAAGTGCCACCGTGCCATAAGTCGATGGTCTGCCAGAACTCTTATAACCCATGATCCTACCATGTCTTACAATGTTGTCTAATTGGTAAGAGGTATCCAAAAAAGCCTCATTCACGTTGTAGTCGAGATAAAATGACAATTGGTCACCAACATATGCGACTGCATCGAGCATCATTGCTCCAAAAGAAGCCTCACTAAAATCTTGAAATGTATCAGGGTAGAATCTCTCTGCTATTTGATTCAAGTCCTGTCTTATAGAACTGAAATCTCTATTTGTATAATCTATAGCAGGCGTTCTTTTATTATCTTTTCCCATTAATGGTTACCTCTTCACTAAATAGTGAATTCCAGCAAATCCCTTGATGCGATGTCAGGTATTGAAAATTCAATTCGAATTGCTAGGGAGTTATCTTCAATATTACTTGTTCCGAACTCTAATTTATCGATTCTTATAACAGGAAGATAAATTGAAACTTGTTCTCTTATTTTGACATCTATATCAGTATAGACACTTTCACTAAAATTCTGAAACAGATATTGCCTTATGCCAACACCAAACTCGGGCTCCATGACCCTTTCGCCTGGATTTGTAAGGATGAGCATCTTGAAATTTTGCTTCAACAACGTCCTGATACTCTTAATTGATGTGTATCCGTCACCCGAATCTAATGTAATTGGTAATTTTGGCGCCAAAGAAGCCATATGTGTTTCCTCGCTTTGTAATTAGTCCTCATCTTTCCTCTCGCACAATTGGTTTGCAGCATTGAACGGATTACTTGTTCTCCTGTGCCACCAAGGAACTGATCTTGCGCCTGGAGCAAACTTGAACTTTTCTTTAAGATTTTGTAGTAGCACCTGTGCGCCGGTAGCATCAGGACGTTCTTGTTTTCCAAAATCTCTAGAATAGTAATAAGACTTAAACATCTTTTTCAATACAGTGTCGGACTTTCTTAATGTCTCTCTTGACCACTCATCCCAAGTCAAAACAAAGGGACTGAAGCCGCCACGCTCAGAAGATGGTAGCCACCCTTTCTTAAGATTGGTGGTTGAGCCTCCAGCGTTAAGTTCGATTCCAGGCTTTTCGCTTGCATCACCCATTTTACTTCCGCTAGTAATTTCTCCTATTGATTCCAAATATGAAACATCATTGTATATCGCAATTGCTGACAAGATTTGCTTTACAGGGATGGCATACTCCATGAACAATTTGTAATTTGGATCATCTATTAAGCCATTGATTAGACATAGTAGCTCTTTACTCCCACCCTCAAGGGGTTTCAAAAGTCTCAAAGGTAAATCTAAAACATCAATTTCTGAAATTGCTATAACTTTGCCTTCTGATGTTGAGAACTCAAGTCCGTATCTCAAGTCTAGTTCACCTTTGAGTCCTACAATTGGGCGACCTTCACCTGCGCGGGCTGCTGATAATTCTTCCTCAGTTGCTCTTCTGCCTTCAGCGCGTGCTTCTTGCCTAACTCTATCTACTCGTTCTTCTATAGACTCGGGAGTGCCAGTGTCATAAAGGTATTCAAGGGTGCCTGGATATGCTTCGGACACGAGGCTGTCGCCTTCATTTCTTAAAGTGCTTACTTTGGAGTCCATCTCTAAGCCATAGTATTTTTGATCAGAAACCTTGATATATTTTGTTATACGGAAAGGTTTGGAAGAATCAGTAAAGTCGCCATTTATATCTCCAATATTGACCTTCACTTTGTTGGCAAATGGTCTAAGGCTTTCATGAGATTCGGGAGAGTGCTCTTCGCCAACCATAAAGATTAGATCGCCTTCTTCATCTACGTGACTATGATAATAACCCACGTATGGAGTTCCGTCAGGAAGTGAAAACTCATCGCCATCAGTGTAGTCTGATTGTCCACCCTCAGTTGCCCTAACATCTATCTCTTCTCTTAATTCTTTGTTCAAGGTCAATTGGGAGCCGTCTGTCAACTCCGTTAAGATATGATAATTTATATTAGTAATGTAGTTTGATTTCTTGATGAACCCTTCAGCTATCATATTATCGTAAAATACATCTGCAATAAAATTCACTTCTTCCATCATAAATTCTTTAAGAATTACCTTACAATCATCTTCTACAGATTTAATTGCAGCTAGATTTTCATCTTCTCTATACTGTGTCAAGCCCTGCAACAAGGGTGCCTCTCCAATCTTCTTTGACTTAAGAAGATCTTTTCTGTCTGGGTATTTGTATTTATTTTGAGCAGAGGCTATTCTTTCAAGAGCAGCTTCGACATCAGTTGGGACATCTACAACTTGCCCAGACTGAATTTTATTAAAGTAAGTTTGCACTGCTTGCTCCAAGAAAGCATACCAAAATTCATCGTCCTTGAAGGGATTGAAAAATTCTGCAAATTGTCCTTGGCTGTCTTTCATGTTCTCTTCCATATTCTCAAGAATAAAAGAAGCATATGTGGAACTCAAGTTAGTTTTGAAATCTGGTTTAAACACGGCGAAAGTGTTTATAGTCTGCAAGAAATGCATAGAAGCATAGATTCGACAAGCCGCAGAAATTGTTCCCTCAATACCTGCTTTTGCTATTCGGTCCAAGATACGATCAAAGGGTCTCTCCACTACACAATTTGGATCACCAGAGAGCCTTGGGTCGTCTGGATAATTGTTGTAACTATTTGAAATTTTCGCCCCTATGTCGCCAAAGTCAACCAAATCAGTGCGATATGGCTTACACGGACTCAACTCTGGAAACATTACGTTTATAAGACCCAACATACCTTCGGAATCAACCGGCTTTACATACACCTTTGGATTCGTATATCTTCCACCAAATTTGCCAGGATCTAAATAATAAATCCTTGCCTTGTCTTTGTTCATATACTGGTCTCTGCTGATACCCATCACCGCATCATCATCAGTTAATTCAGTGTCGTAGTATAGGACAAATCCATTGCCGTCGTCGATCCCGTAGTCAGCCATCTCTGTTGACAGGGTGTCGGGCTTTGCACCATATAAAAATGATGGATTGTCATAATTGAACACTTTGTCCCCAAAGTTTTCAGCAAATGACTGAATTGTGGATGCCCAATAAGATGCCGCTGCGTCATTTGATAAGCCAAGCATTTCTGCCAAAAGCAGAACCAATGGAGATTGGTCGCCCAACTCTTCCAGTGAGGCTTCAAAGTCAACAAATCTATCTGGATTGTCTTCTCTTACAGCATCCAACAGATCATCTAAGCCGCCGTCTGTCCCTAAAAATTCATACTTCTTGCTTTTCAAAATGACTGCACCGCCACTTTCTTTTTCGGGTGGCTCGTATTCTTCGCCGGAGCCTGTGTTTGTCTCTTGAGCAAGCTTAGCAGCCAAATCTAAATTAAAATTTCCTACATTTCGCTTGGTGGTAATTAAAACTCTGACGTTGCTGTCTCTAATATTTTTGCCGCCTCTTATTTCTCCAAAGAAAAACTTACAAGCATAGCCAGAACTCATAGACTCCAAAGAGCCATCTTCCTCGCCGTTGCCGGCGCGGTTGTTTCTAAATTCCATTCTTAGTTCTGGATTCTTTTTTCTTCGTCTTTTTATGACATTGAATCCTTCTTGTTTTGGTTCAATTTTATAATTGTATCCGAAATCAGGTAATGAGGTTATATCGTCATCACTTTCAATAAAAAATGTCTTCTTGGGTGCCAAATCGTTTGATGGGCGCTCAGCTTGTATGAGACCCTTGGTGGCGCTCCAATAGTCTACTTGCCACTCTCCAACATAAATGGGAAATGCACCTCGTTGCTTTCTGATATCTGAGAAGTTAACTTCATTGTCGGCGTCGGCTTCGGAATTTACATAAAAATCAACATATTTCTTGCCACCAAACAAAGTCCCCCTGTTAACAATTCTTGCGTGATTTGTAAAAGGTCTTGCCATTGTGTCACACAAGATCATATTTACATATCCCCAGTTTTTTTCGCCAGGACCATTCCCAAGCATATCGTAGGCATAAGCTACCTTGAGATTATCTAGACCTTCAGATAAACCTTCGGATGCCGCTTGCTGTAATTCTTCAGGCTCATATGGAAACAACCCGTTACTACAGCCAGGATCTGATTGTATTGGTGGCATGTTGTTCATGATTGTTGCCGGAATTCCGTCTTGAAGAATATCGTTCAAGGTTCCAAAATCTTCTGAAGGAAGTTGATTGTCGCATAACATAGCTATCTGTTCATCTGATGCTCTTCCTGCTAGAATTTGAGATCTAACTGAGCAAAACTCTTCTATCTGATCTGGTGTCGCACAGAGAGTTGGGTTTGCAGGTAAATCTAGATTTTCAAAGTTTTGGTTTGCTACATCTGCCAGTTGTGCCTTTACTTCTGCTGGCAACAAGTTACCAAAGCTTGAGAAGAAAGATGCGATGGCTTCTGTGTTTGAGAATGCTTCTCTGAATTCTGGGAATTGTGTTTCAATTATTGTATCAACTATGTTTAGGAACTGTGGTGAAGCATTACCTAAAGAGGCATCGATTATTTCTTGCCTAGTGGATGATGAAGCTATTGCCTCATTGAAGGCTAACATCTTATCCTTGTTTGCCAAATTTCCACCAGCGCCACCGAGAGTTTCAAATAGGGATGCGATAGAATCATCTACATCCTGCTCAGATGCGTCCTCACCGCAAATAGACTCCCTAACAATGTCTCTGACTGTTGTGTTCCCAGCTATTAATCCAGGCAAGTTGCCTATAATATTGCCAGCAGTTTCAAGTGCTTTACAGATTGCCTCTCCAAGAATCTCACAAATCTTGACAAACAACTTTAAGAGAATCTTTATTACTGTTTCTATGATTGCTTCTTTGATTGCTTGAACCAAAAGTTTGAAAAGATCTGCTAAATTAAATTTTGGTAAAAACAGTTTTGGTATTGCAATGTCGCCTATATTTCTACAAAATGGAAGCTCAAGATCTTTGATGAAATCCATTATACTGGGAGTAAAAAGGGGCGGGCGTGGACAATCAAAGGTGGCTAATATTTTGCTTATGATTTCTGCGCCAGGAAAATTGTTTAACCTGTCGACAAGATCTAAAAGCCTGCCGGAATAGAATTCTACAAGAGCAAGAATATAAGCTTCCATAATCACATCAGGAGAAAAGGTCTGCTGGGCTCTTTTATCTACACTCTTTATTGCTTCTTGTGCCGGATCTTGCTTGCCTGAAATTTCGGCGCCGCTGCTGTAGGTTGTGCCAATCCTTGGTCTTGTTCCAAAGTTTTTACTCTGTGCTTCATACATGCCCTTGGAAACCGTTGTTCCCTCATATGGTCCAGCAGCACGGGATGCTTTTTCTTGTTCAAGGAGGGCTGGATCCTCAAAAGGTTTTACAAAGCTTATATCTCCCACTACTCCAGCAAAAAACCCACCTTCATCTTGGGTATCAACCGTATCTCTTTGTTCATCTTGTTCCGCAGTCTGTCTTGTTGCGCGGCTCTGTTTTGCTTCTGCTAATTTTCTTTTGACAAGAGCATCTAATTCTACCTGCTCTTCCGGTGGCAATCCAGCAAATAAAGTTCCAAAATTTTCTAAACCCATTGCTCGTAGAGCGCTGGTTGTAGCAATGGTCAGAGCTTCTTCTAATTTAAGACCTCCCCACAAACACCCAAGAGCATCTAAAAGAAAATCAAGCAACCCACATAGTTTTAGCTGATTCAGATTAAAATCCCACAAATCTCTTTGGTTGAATTTGGGGTTAGCACCAAGAGTTCCAGCTAACATATCTCCACATAGCTGAACATATATATTTGGATTTTCTTCAAGTGTTTTGAGTGATTGCTCTAAAGCAACTGCCTTCATCGCTTGGCGACTGCCTTTACTGAGGATTCCACCACGGTCGCCAGTGTCTTTTTTCTTTTTCTTGCTTCCAACCAAAGCCAATTCTTCTGGTGGCTTATATAATTGTCCAAATTCTTGCAAGAGTTCTGACTCTTCATCGTTTGTTCTACAAACATTTTCATGAAACTTGTATGCGATTACATCAGCAATGCTCAACGCCTCACCTAATAAGTCTTGGCCGAGACCTTGAACGGTATTTCTGATCGTGTCACCCACACAGCTTGTATCGTTTTCTGCAATTTCTCTGTTATTCATAAATGCTACAGGGGGGTAAGTGTACTCCTCTATCAAATCTATGAAATTCTTTGGCTTTCTAGCGGTTAGATCTTTTTCTATATCTGCCAATGAGGCGAAATATGCCATTGCTGTTCGATCTTTAAATACGCCCACTCGATTTAAGGCAGAGATTTTTCTACCTTTAAAGACTTTTGGTTTTTCTCTACATCCGATTGAAAAAACTTTTAGTTTTTTTACTTTATAGTCTCTGTTGAAACCAATAGTGATCTTGACAACCCTGTCTTTTCCAAAACCAAATGTGCCGGCGCCTGCTATATTAAAACCACGGTTATTTAAAAATTTATCCAATTCATTGAAAACCCGTGCCATTTTGCTTGTTGCGCCAAATCCAAGATCTCCATACTTGTCGAAATTAAAAACAGATCTGCTTTCTTGAAACATTAATGTGGAACTGTTTATTATACTATGGTATTCAACATACCTTTGGTATAGCCGAAATCCTTTTCTTACTCTTGTAAACAAGATTGGCAGTTCTGATGCAAGATAAGTTACTTCAACGGGCTCTCTTTCATCACTATCATCATCATCTTCAACTGCATCTTCTAAGTTTTGAATTACTGAAAATGGCACAGAATAAAGAAGAGAGAGCGTTGAATTATCTCTTGCCTCAAGCTCAAAGCCGGTTTGTGCGTCGTAGGTTATAGATTGACGCAAAGATTTCATGTTTTCAAAAGAGTTTGCCTTCTCATATTCATCTAGAAAAAGCTCAATTGCTTCTTCTTTATATGTCTCGAAGCGTTCTACTATGCCCTGGCTGCCGCCGGTATTGTTATGTGGAGTCTTAACCCCAACTTGATATAGACATAACTTTTGATTGAGAAACGGAAAGCCTAGGTTGTATTTCCAATTATCAACGAGTGCTTTTGGGTTTGGAACACAATCAAGACAAACCTTTTCAATTGGGCCAGGGAGCGTTGTCTCGCACTTGTCAATTAAAAAATCGCCATTTTTATCTTGGTACTGTATGAAAGGGGACGGATTAGCCATGTTTAACTCTCAAGTAATTAGGTTGTCTTGACATTTCTACTTTCGATGTATCTGTATCCCATAGATGTCAGATAATTGACTTCAAATAAAGATGTATCTATTGAAGATTGCCACAATTGCATACTTGTCTTTACATCGCTCGCCACAAAGAGGCTATAAGCAGCGCCCAATAATGGACCACCTATGAATGGTGGAAGTGCCATGGCTATATTTATCGCCACATTGAGTAATTTTTGATTATTTTTGACTTTTCTCACAATACCAATCAAATCTTGCTGCATTTCAACCATATCTTGTAGCGCCTTGACTACGTTATGCCCCATTGCAACACCCTGGAGAGGATCAAAAGATTCTTGTTCTCCCGATAACCCACTCAACGGAATGTTTCTTACTTCTGAGTTGTTACCTGCTATCAGTTCGATCATGGGCGCAGGCAACATCTTGCCGCCAACAGAGTTCTTTTCATTCGTTCCCTGCATACGACCGGTCACCAACTTAATTCCTTCTCTGCCTACTATCCTGACACCATCAGCTTTCATACCTATTCCAGATCTGTCTTTCATATATCCAGTCTTGCCAGGATCAATACCAAAGTTCAAGTCTATATCTGTTAATTGCGAAATGTAGATTCGTGCGGCATCAGCTTGAAAGCTGTTGTCAACATAGGAGCCGTCCGAAGGTTTTGATGGAGACATTCGACCGACAACAAGATCGATCTTAGCAGCCTCGGTTGCGGTGCTAGTTGAACCGATGCCCGTAACTTTATCACCACCTAATGTGATGTAAGAATCACCATGCTCAATTACTTTTTCATCTGGATTTTTGCTATACTTTAGTTCTCTTTTCAATTGGGCAGTGCCAAACAAGCCAGATCCTTTCTGATTTGTTACTCTTGCTGAAGAGTCAGAACTAAGATATTCTTCAACTAGTTTTTCTAATCTTTCTGCTTCAGCGCGCTTGGTGGCGCTCATTTTTTTTAAATCTTTTGTTTTCTTTTTTTTCGATATTGACATATTATAATCCTGTGTCTCCAGAGAAACTTTCGGCAACAGCAGATGAATTGTAATAGCTTAATTGTTTTTCAAATGTTTTTCTTGTCCCCTCCCAATCTCTCTTGTATTGAGTTCCGTTTCTAGTTGCAAATCCTTTATCTTTCAGTTGTTTTAATTCTGCATCTGTCAATGCTAAGTTCCAGTTCTGGAAATACCAGTCAGATAAATTAGAAGAATCAACTGATATATCACCAGTTGAAGCTGGTAATCCTTTATTTTTTAAAATTTTTGCAAAAACTTTCATTCCATTCTCTAACGAATTAAATCCAGCAAAAATTCTTTGATCTCCCCCATTATCTCTGAAACAAGTTTGATAATCAAAATCGTTTTGTTTAATTCCCCTGAACGTGCCTCTATTATCTAATTGTATTCCAGAAGGATTATAATTGGGCATAGAATTTGGCTGTTCTTTTGAAATAATTGCCAACATCGCTGAATATAAGTTGCTATCTCCAGCCGATGCAATAGTCGCAGCAACTTGTTTTTCCTGCAACGATGGTTTAAAAAATTTGGTTTCTCTCTTATTCAGCGTAGGGTAGTTTGAATTTCGACATTTTTGAAATGTTGGGTCATCTTTTGCTCCAACATTTATTGGCTTATTTTTCTTGAAAGCATCCTTGGCATTTCCATTGTTTTCTTGTAATTTAGATGTGCGTTGAGGAGATGTCGCTGCTCGTGCTGTAATGCCAAGAAAATCCCTGGAAAAGCTTGTATCAAAAGAGTACACTCCATTAGAAAGTCTTATTTTAACTGTGTCACCTTGCGATGGAAGCTCGGAATCCGAGAGTCCATTAGCAGAAACTTTGGTGTGCAATTGTAAGAGGTTATGATATCTTTTCTTGCATTCCTCATCATCGGTAATATTAAAATCTATCGGATCGGGTAACAGGTTGTGTGGTGAGTCTCTACCGAGTATCCTGGCAATAAATATATAATTTGTTGTTCTCGTTGCGTCTTTTTCCTCTGTTGTTCTAATTTTGTTCGCTACCACTGCGTCTGCCTCTCGGCTTGCAAGTGTTGGCTCCGTTAGAACCAGGGCATCAAAAACATTGTCTATTTCTTTTTTATAGTCAATTGAATCTCTGAACAACTTCTCAAAAAGAGTAGAAGTTGGATTAGCCCGATCTAAATCAAGATATGATAGTGGTTTTTTTGATGGCACTATGCCTCTCCCTGAATCATATCAAAGAGACTTGCTTTGTCTTCCTCAGATAAACCAACGTCTTTAGTTCTCTCCTTTTGTTTCAAGGTGAGAACTTTCACTAGCTGCTCGTTGGAGCGCTGCATGGTTTCGATATGCTTTGCGGCTACAGGTGACAGGGCTCGGTTGTTTTCTGCGTTTTGAGCGATCTGGTTTGCCAATTCATTGAGGAACTCTTTCGCTGTATCGCGATCATTCCGTATGTTCTGTATTGCCTCATCCATCAAATCGTCAAATTCGTTGTTCATATCTTGCCGTTTTCCCAATCGGACCTAAAGTCCCTGTAGTGTTCCCTAAACTTGTTTAGGGAATTCACCACCTGCTTTGTATTGAGACCAGTTATCTCACGCAGGTATAGGTAAATAGCTTTTTTGTTAAAAATTTCTATATCGTCCTTGCTCTCAAACAGAACGATGATTGCCTTGTATACGCGCTCGTCATTAT
>UEXM01003129.1_pt1 | contig 10914 bp, 10 predicted proteins | sample 1796661 | NCBI WGS metagenome assembly UEXM01 (sample SAMEA4772469, study PRJEB27181) | metagenome
GTATTTAGTATGCTTATACGCTTTAACTTCGTCTGGCTACTGTGTTATACTGTAGCATCTACTATTGATTTCATTTGAATGTTCGTTACTATATAGACTATTGAGCTCTTCACGCCCTAAACTTTGGGATTCACTTCACGGTTATAGCTATAAAAAATTTTACGCACTATAGATTACCTTTTGGCACACCTTAGACCCCTTGGTTAAAACTATAGATAATACCTTTAAAAAAATTGGCGTAAAGCGCCTATCGGCGCTGCTGGTGTGCTTGGGTGTTGTATTCTAAGCCAAATCCGCAGGTGTGTCTATGCTTCTGCTGGTATGGTCTATTCCCAAACACCCTATGGTGTATCCAGCTTTGATCCAACGCAATTGTTCTAAACTTTCCAACGCTTCTTCTGGTGTATACTCTAGACCGGTATAACGCTGTAGTTCACTGCGTCTTATTCCATACAGTCCCAAATGATGATGTCCATAGTTGTATATGATGTGTCGTGTAAACCATTGTGCTACATCGCCTGAGTTGATTAACTTAACAGTGTTAGAGTCCCAACTACCACGTTTGGTTAAGCTGCTCCACAGTGTTGTTATGCTGTAGTGTTGTAGATGCCACAGCGTCTTTTCAATCATCGCTGGTGTTACATCACATAAATCCACTTGCACATTAACAAACTGACCGTAAGTATCCATGTAGTCTTGTGATAATAAGCCTGCACAACGTTCAGTTCCGTTGCGATATTCAGCTGTATCTATCAGTGTAGTGTATTCACTGTTAACTGCATTAGCTATGCGTTCATCGTCTGTGCTAATATACACTGGGTATCCACTGGCTCTGCACCTATCTGCTACACGTTTAACCAATGGTTGTCCGTCGATTTCTACCAGTGCTTTGCCAGGAAAACGACTGCTATTATATCTAGCGGGTATAATGATAGCGGTTGATTTCATCTACACACCTTTCAAAGTCACTTAGTTTAAGCATACAGTCACCGTCCGATGGAGCGTCACCTGGCATAGGATGGACTTCCAAGAAGAAGGAACTAACACCAATAGCACTCCCACTACGAGCCAACCCAAGCACATAATCACTATTGCCGCCCGAGCTAGTGTTATTTCCTCCGGGCTTTTGGACACTGTGCGTAACATCAAACACAACATCAGCGTCAACGTTGTCAAGCATATACATAATACCAGTATAGTCGACAATAATATTATTATAACCAAAGCAAGTTCCCCTTTCAGTTATCCATAGTTTATCCGCATCCGTGGCTTTGTTTACTATGTTGGTTGTATCCCAAGGCGCAATGAATTGTCCTTTTTTAATGTTTACAATCTTATCAGTAGCCACAGCAGCTCGTATTAGATCTGTTTGTCTGCACAACAATGCAGGTATTTGTATTACATCTACACTTGATACCCAAGCATCTACTCCACTCCATGCATGTATATCAAACACGCTGTGGAAGTCTGTTAGTATCTTTAGGTCTGGTATAGAGTTTTTCATCTCCACAAAGTCATTCATAGTAGCTCGCATACCACGTCCACGTGGACTATCTCCACTTGTGCGGTTGGCTTTGTCGTAACTTGCTTTAAAGTAATAGTCTATGCCGTGAGCATCGCATACCTGTTTGCAATGCTGTGCAATAGTTAAACTTTGCTCATAGCTTTCGTGTTGGCAAGGGCCTGCTATTATTCTCATGCACCTTGTGTCCTACGTTGTATATCTTCACTTATGTGATCTTCACTGTCGCTCCAGTAGTATTCAAACGCTATAGTGTCTTCTTCTACTGCAAATTGATGGTATACGCCTGGCGGCACACTGGTGCTTTCGCCTGAGTATAAGTGTGTTACATCAACAACATCGCTGTCTGGTTGCCATATCATTACTGTTAGGTGTCCACTTTCTACATAAAATGCATTCCATTTGTGTTCATGCAAGTGTTCGCTACAGTGATGTCCAGCATTACATTCTAATCTATGCACTTCTAATCTATTGTTTTGTAGTATACTTTCGGTAGTGCCCCATACTTTACCTTGTTTCATTTGCTTATTCTCTCTATAAATCCACTAACAGTGCGTCCAAGTCCAGCACTTCTGCTTACAGTAGGCTCCCAATTCAACACAGTTTTGGCTTTGCTTATATCAGGACATCGTTGTCCGGGGTCGTCAACAGCAGCTGGTTCCCAACTTATTTCACTTTTGCTTGCTGTTATATGTAATATTTCGTTTACTAGTTCAATTAATTCTATCTCATCTGGGTTTCCAATGTTAACTGGACCTTGTGCATCACTGTTGGCTAATAGTATTAGTCCACGCACTGTATCTTCTACATAACAAAAACTGCGTGTTTGTTTTCCAGTTCCGTGTAGCGTTATGGGTTCATCAGCTAATGCTTGTGTTATAAAGTTACTAACAGCACGTCCATCGTTTAATGCCATGTTAGGACCGTATGTATTAAAGATCCTTGCTATATGACACCGTGCTGAGCTTAACAGACACATTGTTTCTGCAGCTCGTTTGCCTTCATCGTAACATGCACGTGGACCTAGTGTGTTTACGTTGCCCCAATAGGTTTCCATTTGTGGATGTTCCAGTGGGTCTCCGTATGTTTCGCTGGTGCTTGCTTGTATAAAAACAGCACCTATGCCTTCTGCTAACGCCAACATGTTACGCACACCCAACAAACTACAATCTAATGTATACTGTGGGTCACGTTGATAGTGTATAGGACTAGCCGGACAAGCCAAGTTATATATTTGATCCCATTCACGTTGGTTCCAAAACACATTAGGCAATGGATATATTATATCATGTTGCACAAATGTATAGTTGTCGTTGTCTTTAAATTGTTTTATGTTGTCGCTGCTGCTGGTGTAGAAGTTATCTATTGCATCTACTTCATGTCCAGCATCAAGTAATTGCTTTGTTAGTTCTGTTCCCAATAAGCCTGCGGCACCTGTTATTAATATTTTCATATATACCAAAGTCCCAATTGTTTTAAACTTGAGATCTTTGCAACATCGCCCAAGTATTGTTTTGTGTTATCCCAATCTTCATATGCATACTTTCCAGTTACATGGAATATATTCCAATCTGCATCTATATCAAAGTTATGTCCTGTGGGATACTTAACAGGATCTAATAGTGTTATGCTGTCTACATGCTTTAAATGTGTGTTGGCAAACGCTTGACATGTGCCTGCTTCAGCATATCCATGCTTATACAAGTAGTCTGTTTCACATAGTTCTTTATTGCGTTGTGTAGCTCGCATGCCGAACATTCCAGTTCCACAATTGTATTCGCCGTGTGTGTCTATGGGTTCACCTAACCAAGCATACTGCTTAACACTTTGGCATATCATATCAGCACCAGCATCAAACAATGCTGATACTTCTGTGGTGTAATCAACACGTGCTACACAATCTACATCTGTGTAGAACCAGTTCTTACCTGCGTTCATTATCTGTTGGCCTACTATAAACTTGTAAACAAACACATGATGTTTGCCTTGTGGCACAAACACTGTAGGAATTTTTAAACTGCTTAGTATGTGATATGTCTGTAAGTCCAATGCAACGCATAACATAGGTATGTTTAAACGTTTACAACTCTCAGTCCAATTCAATACCAATTGCAACACAGGTTCATTGCCCATGCACCAGTATACTGTATCACCTTCTATTGTTTTACAATAATCACTTATTGACTGTAGCATTTTTATCTCCTTGGTAGAACGCTTGTATGCTTGGTGTGTTTACGCTTTGTGCTTTTCCACGTATAGGTCCAATGCTGTTGTTTATACCAAACTGTTTGTCGCTTGTGCATTGCTTGACTACAAGACTTACTATGTGTTCGTAACTGTCCATAAATTCTGTATCACCTTTTTGTATATCAATTGGTTTGCCATTTTTAATCCAATCGTCTACAATACTTTCTATACTTGTTTCGCTGTTTACTTGTCCAATAATAAATCTATCATTGCCTGGTCTATCTAAGAAGCCTGCTTCTCTACACAAGTATACATAACCATACGCATCTACCACAACATCAACTTGTGGAAAGCCTTTGGGTAACATCTGTTCATCTGTTATACAATGCATAGTAGGTGCGTCTACTCCTTCACGTAGTGCGTTCAAGGCATAACCATAATCAATATGCACGTATTGTAAATCCCTAGACTTCTCTATACGTTCATCTACAATTTTAAATATACGTTTTGGTTCTTTTCTATCTCCAAACTTATCATATTAATTTGGCTTTTGAATGTTTTCTCGTATTGTAATAAAGTCGATGCTGTCGTCTGACTTTCTGTTTACTTCTTCTACAAAATCAATTACTTCTAATAAATCTTCTTCCATGCCTGGTAGTATTATATAATTAAATCCAAACCTTAGTGTCTTGTCATGTCGCTTTCTATATTTTAGAAAGTCAATAACATTTTGTTTAACACGTTTGAATCCTTGCTTGTGCTTGGTTACTTCTTCGTATACTGTTGCATTGCTTCCATATAAACTTATACGCAACACTTCTAGGTTCCATAGTTCTGGATTGTTATCCAAAAACTTCTCAGTTAACATAAAGCCGTTTGTATATAAACTAAACTTAAAGCCTCGTTCATAACCTGCTGTAATCAATTTCATTAGGTCTGGATTGGTTAATGTTTCTAATCCACCACTTAGATAAAATCTATATGGATCATCGTTTGGTGCAGTCTGTAGTAAGTTAACCAAGTCAGGTGTAGTTGCACGTAGCTGTGGCTTCTTGTATGCTGCATTAGTATCCATGTTTCGTCCACAGAAGTGACACCAGAACATACAACTTTGTCCTATGTGCAATCCTATGCGTAGCGGGTAACCATATTCATTGTTTACTACACGATCTACTGTGCCGCTTTGTGTTAATGGTATAATTGTATTATTCCAATACTGAGCATTGCGTATATCATTTACAATACATTCTTGCACGAAGTCGCATTTCTGCAACACAAGATTAAGTTTTACAAGATCGTCGTGTGCAATATTTAACTTGAAATATATTTCTTGCTGTGTTACAAATGGATTGTGCTTGTAACATTCAATAATATCAACACTGTGTTGTAAGTAAGTGTCCAGTTGTTTATCATATCTACTAGCAACCAGTCCGTTGTCTATCAATAACTTAGTCACATATATACCTACTATGTCTTTGATATTGTTTAGTTTGTTATACCTAACAATGTCTAAGTGTTGTTCACGTAATATATCTACTCCGTCTAACACAAATCTATCAATCCAACGTGTGAGTTGTGCTTCATTGCTGCTAGGCAAGTCTCTCATAAAATTAATCAATTGCTTGTCTAGTGTTTCGCCATCTGAACTAAAGTCATAGTCAACTCCATCTATTACCAAGCGTCTATATGTTGTAGTATTGCGTTGTAGGTCTACATTAATTATTGTTTCACGCAAGTGTCCTGCATGCATACAAAACCTAACACCATTCTCAGTTTGTTGTATGTTAGTTAATTTAAAGTCTACAGTATTTAATATAGTTCTTAATATTATTAGCACATGTGATGCCAAGTCATTAAACACTGACAACGTTTGATCACTAACAAATATAAAGTCATGTCTGCCAACATTGTTCTCACTGTGCCATGTAAAATCTATTTGTCGCCTACGCATTACTGGAGCGTTAGATGTTTTACGTTTTATTTGCTGTGCAATACGATCAACTGCATCACTGTATGCAAATTCGTAACCAATCTTTAAATCACATCCTTGTAGTTCAGCTAAGTGAACCAGTTCGTCGTATTGCTCTATTGTTGTTACAAATGGCTTTTCACACAACACATTCTTTGATAGCAATAGTAATTTTTTAACAGTTTCATAATGATCATCTGCTAGATTGGCAACCCATACATGATCGGCTGTTATATCTTCCAAGCTACTTACTGTAGCAAGTTCGCTACGTGTGTATATCTCTGTAGCTGTATTATGCTTTTGTGCTACACTTTGTATTATCTTAGCCCAACGACCACCACCAACGATTCCTAATTTCATTCAAACACCGCACTACATCTACTGCACAATTCTATATCGCAACGTTGTCCATTGCTTAAAAGTTTTCTGTAATCATTATACTTGTTGCTGTTCCAAATGTCAACCGGATTAGTTAACATATCTACTTTACCTACAGGGTTACGTTTGCCGAAGTCCCATGGACACAAATACATTGTTCCGTCTACATATATAAATGCTTCGTCTACAGTTTTCTTACAAGGTAAGTTTAAACTTTCAGTTTGCTTTTCCCATGGATGATCATACAGTTCTGTAATCTTAGCACACCCTGGTCTAATGTTATTCCAATGATCTAAAAAGTCTGCTTGTTCTTCTTGTGTGTCAGGCAAATTAATCATACGCACTTCTATATCTAGTTGTGGGTTGTTACTTATAAACCTTTCAACGTTTTTATATACAGTATCAAACTTGATACCACGTGTTTCATCAAATGTCTTTTTAGTTATACCATCAATGCTGAACCTAACTATGTCTACGTATGGCGCAAGGTTAAGTTCCATCTTAGCAGTCATTGGTTCGCCGTTGCTGTGAATCTCAACTTTAGCTGTTGGGTCTTGCTTAATGTATCTGCATATCTCTGGCATGCGTGTATCAACTAATGGATCACCTAAGCCAAATGGTCTGTATATAATGTTGTGTCCACGTGTGTCATTGATGATCTTATATATCAAATCAATGTCCATGTGTTCCTTTGGTGTCAGATGATTAGGACAGAACCAACAGGTTGCATTACAGAATGTAGTTGTTTCTATTTGGAGGTATTTGAACATATTAGTTTCTCAAATTGTTCTACTGGTAATGTAGTTAACCTAATAGCAGTATCACTAAACTCTCCGGCTTTGCCGTATAGTATTTTACAAGAATCTAACTGTTTAATTATTTCTTCTGTGGGTTCAAACACAATATGGTTTAGTGTTGGCATACTATAAATTTTACAATCCTTAAAGTATTCATGTGCGTAATGTATACCAGCTACGTTGCGTTCTAAACTTTTATCTACTATGTAATGATTGTTATGTAGATACTCAGCTAGTCTTAGTGTAATTGAACTTACACTCATGTTTGCTCTTATCTTAGTTACCTGTGATATAATATCTTTGTGTCCTTGTAACAATCCTAGTCTAGCGCCTGCTAGTCCCCAACTCTTACTGTAACTAAATCCAATCAAGCAGTTAGGTTGATTGATTAATGCTTGATAGTTCTCATTGCAAAAAGGTCTGTATGTGTTGTCAACAAAGACAGTAGTGTCTGGATATGTTTTACATATGTATTCCAAGAACCCAAATGAATATACATAACCTGTTGGGTTGTTGGGAGAACATATATAAAACACATCTGGTTTATGTTTCTCTAGATGTGCAACTATATCTTCTTCATCTTCGCTGCATGTAATAATGTTTTCGCATAAGTCAACTGAGTTAGATATGCTACCTCTGTATGTAGGAGCAATAGTAAGAAACACACTGTCTTTGCTTAGTGTTGCTTCAAACGATAATCTAATAGCCTCATCGCAACCTGCTGTAATTAACAAGTTATCCATGTTGCAATTGTAGTATTCAGCAAACATCTCATAGAATCTATAGTAGTCTGCATAAAACATTGCACTATCTAATGGAATAAAATGTTTGATTGCTTTTTGTATATGCTCTGCAAGAACTTCATCGTGATTCTCATTACGATCTAAATTAGTATAGCCAGCTTCAACTTTCTCTACTCTAGGTAGAAGTCCAGCCCAGTGTGGCCTATCTATATTTTCTATGTTCTTTTTAATCATCGAATTGAATCTCTGCTGTTTCTTTTTCTTCTTCTGTTCGGGTATAGTAATACTTATGTTCTATGTCTCTGCCGTATATTGGATAATAGTATATATCTTTGTCCTTTGGAATAATTGCTTGCACTTTCTTTGCAAACTCAGTATCGTCATAGCTCATACATTTAACAGTTATCTTTTGATTAGACCATAGTGGAACTAACTTGGCTAATCTGTTTAGCACTTTGTCAATTGTAAATTCAACATGCAAACTGACTTCTAGCATTGCTCCCATGTTTAGTAGCTCTGTGTATCTGCGTTCACCTGCTGTTCCATTTGTGCTTATCCTTACTTCATATCCATCACTTATTGCATGTTTTACAAATTCAGGAAGCATTGGATTGATTGTAGGTTCACCACCTGTTATATATAAACGTCTGTGTGGCTCAGTAGGCAGATGTGGGTCTAATAACTTTAAGCAATGTTTAAACTCATCTAGGGTTAAGTGAGGACTGAAGTTATCATGTATGCCGCCATCTGTTTGTTCAGGACCTGGACAGTATGTGCAATCATAGTTGCAACGTCTACCAATATGAAAATGAACTTCGCTCATTCTAGCTTTGCCAAATCTGTCGATGCCGATAATAGTATCTTCAGCAGTAACAACAGGTAATGAATCTATTTGCCAAGGTTCCATATCTTTTTTATTGTAAAGCAGATCATATGTTTGTTTGTTAATTCCTTTTGCTTGAAGTATATCAGCATCACAGAAACAAGTTCCTATTCTACATGTGTCAGGTGTTTTAAATTCTAGTTTATCTAGTTTCTGCCAAGGCTCTATCTTCCAGTTGTTGTGTCTTATGTTTCCACATACTCCACTCTGAATTTCTCCCACTGGTGAGATATTAATTATACTTTTATAAATTGGACAATACCAACCAGTAAAATCAATTTGCAAGTCTTTAAGTTCAACCATACCCATGCGTTTGAATTCCATGTTACTGGTTAATACAAGAACAGGGTTCATAATATATTCTGGCTTTGTGTGACTTACAGTTCCATCTAGCATAATAAATATACCTTGGTCTCCATTGCCTATCCATACGTTACCATTTGGATATCGTGTAACCAACTGTTCTGTTATCTTGCCTTCAGTATATTGATTGATGTTGCCTGTTAGTTTACTTACTGCATAGCCATGTAACTTATCATCTTTGTATTCACCTGCTACTGTGGTATCAATACCAAGGCCATGCTTATTACCATCACGAAACTCTGCTACTGTGTCATCCAGTTCACCTGGACCAGTGTAGCCGTTCTTTAACATTTTCTTAGTAACTCTCATATTAATTAATTAATCTCGTATGAACTTAATGCATCAGTATCTACATGTTCAAAACATCTTATACCAATTAAACTATCCGTGTATCTTCCATGTGTTAATGGATTAAAATCAAACACACGCCAGCCATCACCAATTGCTTTCTTTAACTCTCGTAAGTTAGGTTCGCCGTCTTTGCAACACATCTCTTCTGTAATCACAATACCATAAGCTGGATTCATGCATTCTATTATTGTGTCTAATTGATTCCACACTTGAGCTCCATGTGTTGCATCATGTATACCAATACCAATCTTTCCATATTTGTTTACTAAATGATATATGTCTTTCTTTGAATAACAATCCATTCCTAGTTCTATATTTACATCTTTTACTTTGACAGCAAGTTTTAAATCTTCTAGTTGTTGCTTTTCTAGTTCTGTATCTGGCATATGATCTAATGTAAGTTTATCCACTCCTACAATAGTTGCAGTTGGAAACAGCTCACGTAAGAATTGTAAGTGTTCACCTTTGCCTATACCAAATTCCATTATCACTAGGTCTTTGGCTTTTAAACTATGCACGTGCCTTATTACCATATCATACATTGCACAATACCTTCTTGACATTCTACGTTTAACTGACCTAGTTTCATTTTGTGTGCTGAGTGCAAGGTTACTATATGTTTCAAACTTTACTGGGCTTCCACATATCCAATTTGAACTAAACGGCTCTCCGCCTAGTCGTTGTTCAATGCCAAATCCATGATACCTTCCGCTTAAAAAATGTCCTCTAAATGTTTTAATCCAATCGCCATACATTGTTGTATCTCTATAACCATGTTCAAACTTATAAGGTCCTTGTTCCTTTATTTCAGTTATAAGATTCTTTTCTGTTGTTCTTATTGTCCCATCATCAAATTTTTCAATAACATCACCCACAGGGTTAAGCCATTTATTAGATTCAAGTTCTACTATGCCATCTTCATCACAAATAATATCTTCTATATCAACGGGTTGGTTGTTTAAATACCATTGTCCTGGTCCGATGTCTTCGGCTACAAAGCCGTGAACTTTTCCTATAAACTTAATACCTTCATGCACAGTTTCTAATACACCATACCCTGCTGGCTGGTTGCCTTTGAACTGTCCATAGAATCTAGCACCACTTGGCCAAACATGAACTCCGTAACCATCTTTTTTATTCTGATGCACTTGTCCAATATACTTCTCGCCATGATACCATTCCTTAGCTGAATAGCCTTCTACTTGACTCATATGAAAGTCACCTACTGCTTTTCCAGTAAGTGTCACATCATAGTAACCAAGTCCATGTTCCCATGTTCTATTTGGATCGACTCTTAATTGTCCTACGTATTGTCGTTTATTTTTATAGTAATCTGTCATTATAAATTTTGTAACATCTCATCAAACCAATCACGTCTAACCTCGTATGCATCTTTGTATGCCATAAAGTTTTCATCATAGATATCAACATCTAATTCTAAAAAATTTACTATGTCTTCAATTTGATCAATCCAAAATGGATCTCTTACAAGTAATGAACCTGGGTTAGCTTTATAAGTTTCTAATGCTCTGTTTTGATTTTTTTGAAACACCTTACTTTTAATTATAACTGAATAGTCTTCAGCTTCGTTTAATTTAGGTTCTACTTGAGACTCTCCTTTTAAATAATGATGTAAGTCCCAATGTAAAAAATTTAACTGCCACATGTATTTTAATTTTCCATTATCAAATGCATCATGCATTGCTTGATGATATTTGTTA
>UEXM01000918.1_pt2 | contig 10909 bp, 28 predicted proteins | sample 1796661 | NCBI WGS metagenome assembly UEXM01 (sample SAMEA4772469, study PRJEB27181) | metagenome
CTTTGAGGGAAACACTCTTTATGTTGGAAACTCAGACAACTACGGAAACTCTGTTGATGGTATCATAGAGTTTTTCTGGTTTCAGTCTTCGATAGATAGAGGTTCAGACTTTTATGTTGCAGTGGTCAAAGTAAGAGCAACACCGGGACGAGACTGTCCTTGGTATCTTGGCGGCACTGACTGTGAGTTGTGGGCTGATGATTGGCAAGACTGGGGAGAATACCCTGTTGTTTCTGTTGAGGCAATTACCGATGTATCACGAGAGCAAGGTGCATTCCGTTGGGACTGGGCCGTTCCTTTTGAGAACTACGGTGTTGATGCCTATGGACAAGTTAGTGTATCAAACCAGTACGGCATAGGTGCTAATGCATCCGCAGGAGCCGAAGGCTCAGCCATGACGGCATTGAGTCTTCCTGATGGTGCAAACATCAACGGTGTTCCTGTTGGTGGTAGTGCTGCTGGTTCTGCGGAGATACAATCAAAAGGGTTTTTAAACTCTGACTTTATGGTCCAAACTCAATACGAGACCACATTGTATGAGTGGGATGTGTTTGTGAATGGGCGAGCAGACCTTATGGCTTGGGATACCTACCTCAACTTAGGAGAGCGTGCTAACCAATCTGCATACTATGAATACTTTCTACCAATTCAGGTAGAGTTTGGTCACAACTTTTACATGGACCAGTTCAACTTTGTATCTAACTTTGACATTGGAAACATTAACCCATTCGCTTACGAGTTGGGCCTTAGCCTTCAAGGTGTAGAGATTGCACCACCATTCTATGAGGAGCCTGAAGAAGAACCAGAGCCGTCCTCAGAGGCCCCTGAAGAGCCGGTAGAGGAACCAGAGGAAGAAGACACTGCTGTGCCTGAACAAGAAGACACAGGGCATTCTGAGGAACTAGAACTTGATGGTGACACACCAGCGCCAATCAAGGCTGGATGCAATTCAGTAGACAAGGCAGTTTGGCTAAGTCTCTTGGTAATTCCATTCATTTTACGGAGGAGAGAATGATTTTATTGCTAATGTTAACAGCACTTGCTGGTGAACCACCGCCGACTATGGCAAAAGAAACAATAATTGTTGAGAATAAAGCACCAGAGGTTTACATAGACAGTGCATTAATTGTTGACGAAACAAGAGTTTTGAATGAGACACACACCAATTCAATCATTAGCGGCATGGCAGCACAGTATGCTCATCATTATTTCCCAACAGAACTTGAACCAGTTATCTTTGATGATCTAAGTAATCTTTATGCAAAGGACTGTGATTATCAAAGTAGTACCTATGAGTGTTCTCTCAATAATGACCATTGGTATGTGATGACCAACATACACTTGACCAAAGAAACCCTTGGTGTTTCAATGAAAATTTATGATAACTACGGTAAACTCCGCGCAGCAACTGCAACCACCAATGTTGTGAAGACTGAGTGTAGAACACCGCCGCGTAGAAGAGTGCCGCACCCGACCCAAGGATCAGTGCCTTATGACCCTCCTGAGGAGTGCAAAGAGGTGTATCCACGTCTACTATCGAAATCTTTGAGACAATCAATCAAGATTTTATTCAGTAACATTCGTCCGTAAGCCCGAGCGCTTCGGACTTTTTTATTTTTCTACCCCTATTTAAAATACGGGGGGCATTAATGTGGTGAGAAAAATTCTATTCTTTTTTATGATTCTAACTCTGGGAACATCATTTGGTTGGTGGAGCAACTATGATGAATCTTATGTACCGGACATTTATGATTTTGCCCCAACCGGCATGACCAAGGCAGCAAAATCATCGGTTATTATAACCATTTTAGACAAAGATACTAATCCAATGAGCAGCGGATCAGGGAATTATTTTAGATACAAAGGACACTTATTTATCATTACTGCTGCTCATGTTGTAGGTAAAGGTGAGTATATTGCAATCCAGGAAAGAGGCCCGAACATTGAATTTGCCAGGGTTATTTACTCAGACCCAATTAATGATTTGGCAGTTCTAGTTACCGAGAACCAGCTAAAGTACACCATGCCAGTACACTATCACGTAGATAATAAAATAGAATACGCTGAGCCAATCTGTTACGTAGGCGCACCTGCTGGTACAGGCTTTTATCCATCGCAAGGACTTGCGGTAGAGAAGAGGGGCAATTATATTTTGGCAAACATTTTCGCATGGCCAGGATCAAGCGGCTCAGTCGTCTTTTCGGATGATGGAATAGTTGGTGTAGTGGCAAGTGTAATGATGAAGCAGGATTCGTTTGGTGTACAATACATACCAAACATTGCTTTACTAGCAGACATCAATACGCTTGATATAGAAGCTTTGGAGGACTTACTGAAAAATGCAAGAGATAGTGCTAAAAGAGGGGATGCTGATAAGTGACAATGGAAAAGTAGGCATCATTGTAAAGGAGATAAAATCCGGAACATGGTCAGAGGCCCCACTTTTTAATTGGAGAACAAATTATGAAATTTATTTTTTTTCCACTGGAGATGTCACAATTATCGGAGAGGAGACAATACTTAGGCTAATTGGACTAGGGTCATTTAAGGTCTTAGGAGAGCAGCCATGAAGACCTACTACCCTACTACCCTAGTACCACCCCTGCACATCTCTGTCATACAGTTACGGGAGGTGACCAACGGTTGAAATCAAGACTTGCCAGGAGCATCCCAGAAGGCGCACTTATACTAGCACGTAAAGGAACAACTGTACATACGTGTGTAATCATCACGAACTATTCAAGCATAATGGTGGATGCGATCTTCTCGTATTATTATGCGTGGTCTATGACGTTAGACTCGTGTATCCTTGTATACGCAGATGAGGTCATGACCGTGCTTGATGACAAGACACGCTATGATGTTAAGTTAGAATACTCAGACCTAGGATTGGCCGAAGGTTATTCTGTTAACCCTTTCCGCTGGATACCAAACTCCTCAACCAGCCCAGAAGATTTTGAGCATTGCGATGATATCGAGGATGATGTGGAACCCATTTTTGTTCTCTCAGGAATTGACCCGGAAGAGTAAATTTATTATTGAGAATGATTATCAATAAGGTCATTTTTTGAATTTGTCAACAAAATTTGTATAAAAAACTAGATAAAGTATGAGAAAACCTCGATTTGACCCCGTTACTACCAAATATGAAGTTGGCGATTTAGTTGTTTGGGTAGATGTAATTGATGGTTCTCACGATGAAGTTGGGATTATCAAACAGGTCGTAGTGGGCGAGTATGATGACGGCTCTCTCCCGCTTTACATCATTTTACTACCCTATGGCGAGGACATTGTTACTGGGTGGGATGCGCAATTTGTTCTCGTACCGCACGATGTTTACGTAGAGAGGAAAAAAAACATACGAAAAAGACTTGACAGATTGGATTTGTGTGTTAAATTACATACAGGAAGGAAACTTTGAAAACCGGTGATCTTGTGATACTCTCTAGTAAAACCTACGAACCTGAGTTTGTGGAAGATTGGGGGGTCGGTATGGTGGTTTCGTATTCAGAGGATTTTAGAACAGCAGATGTTTTTTGGTTCAAGAAAGGGTGTCTTAGAGTGTTCATCGATTTAGTTCTTGAGATTTTGTAGGGAGCGAAAGTGTTTAGTGTTGGTGACCTGATAAAGTATAAAATACTACTGGGCTATGATGGCTCAGGGTCTTTCTGGTCTTGGAAACAAGGTATCGGTCATGTGACAGGCGCTATCTATCTGGAAGATGGTTCTATGTTCTATGAAATCACAGCCCCAGATGGTGAACTTCTTGAGGCTCTAAAAGATGAACTGGAACTTATCTAATGGTTGACATTGGCTCTCTAGTTAGGCACAAAAGCGGTGGGACAATAGGGATAGTTATCTACATATCTCCTGATGGACCATCAATGTCTCACCACATTGAGGTTTGGATACCAAACGAGAATGATACACGCTGGTGGTCTAAGCATTATTGCGAGGTAATATGCAGATAGGTGATTTAGTACAGATAGTGTCCAACGATAGACAACTAAAGATGCTTGGAGTGGTCGTGAGTTTATCAGACTATGAATGGTCTTGTAAACTTATGTATGATGGCGGCAAGGTCGCTGACTTTGATACAAGATTTTGGAAAATAACAGTTATTGCTTGACAAATGCTTGAGATATGATACATTGCTAATAACACAAAAAAGAAAGGAGTACAAAATGCTGACCGAGACAAGACTTACAGGTATCCAGAAAGAAATGAAAGAGATGGGGGAAAGACTTACTCTCACCCACTTACTAGTTACTAGTATGCAGATGATTGAAACACTACCAGAGGACCAACAAGAGAGTGCTTGGTACTCAATCATGCTCTTGATAGAAGGTGCACGAGAGAGCGGAGTTCTAATAGCGGAGGGCTAATGTGGAGTTTGAGATAGGAGACTTAGTTATTGATCCAGACTTGGGTATCGGTTTAGTTACTGAGGTTATGGTGGATGATAATGACATTGATGGTCTTATCTATCTCGTTTTTTACGCTAAAGTAGACGAGCATGTTTTGGAATATGCTTATGAACTAATACCATATTCGCCCGGTTACCGGGACTAACACAGGAGAGATAATGGCTAATCTAGCATTCAGCAACCAAGAGCCTTGGGACGAAGTGCATCGCGCAATGACAAAACACATACTTGACCAGACAGACGGTGCATTTGAGATAAAGCAACAGAGTGGTGCAGTCTGTGTTTATGCAGAGGGTTCTGACACATTACCAGAAGGGCCGGCAGGCTACAGGAAGATTGTACCCTCATCATACAAAGAGGGTGCTGACTTACCAGTTAGATTTATGGGCTGGAGATGTATCTATTACAATGTGCCACACGGATTTTTAGAACTTATGTTCAAAGAAAAGAAAAAATAGTTTCCCTTTTTACTTGACAAATCTTTGAGACGTGATACATTAAATACATAATCAACAACCGCACAACCTTTGGAGGTAACGTGCACATTTATGATAGTCGTGGAAGTAGGTCACCAAATGCCTGTAGTTACTGTAGAGAGGAGGGGCACAACGTTACAAAGTGCCCTAACGTTGCTCCTGACCGGGCTTCATGGCAAAGAATGGAAGTACCTCTCAAAGACCCATCTTGTTGGGTACATACTGCTACTGGCTACCATAACTATCCCCACCCTTTCAGGAACCCAAGGTATTGGGGGGAATGGTATGCTTCGACAATGAATGCGTTTGCCAAGCAAGAAGCGGCTTTGAAAAAGAAAAAAGCACCAGTTTCTCGGAGACAATCAACGTGCGGCTTCTGTGGAGAAGCCGGTCACAATCGTAGAAACTGTGCCAAAATGTTAGCATTTCGTAAAAAGATTAATCTGGCAAACCAGGCTGTTCGTCGAAGTTTCTATGATAGATTTGTTAGAGACCTTGGTATTGGAGAGGGTGCCTTGGTTGAACTATCGCAAAGAAGGTACAACTACAACACCCGATCCCAAGAGAACACTAGTTTGGGAGTATGCACAGTACTATCAGTAGATTGGGATAGTGTGAGTATTACCGGAGATGCAGAACCAGTAAATCACGTTTATCTAAGTGGCGACCTAAGGTCCAAGATTAGTGTAGCGTTCATGACCTCAGCCGGAGAGCAAAGAAGAATAACCTACAGCACTAACGAGACACACGTTGCAGCTGAACCACCAACCAGAGGTAATCATAACTGGCTTGGTTTCAACCCTTTGTGGATTAGTCAGATCATCTCCTCATCTCCTACCCCCCTGGATGAGCAATGGGTACAGGATGGTAGAAAAGATGCTTTCGACTGGCTAACTAAGAAGCGCAGCTATGACTGGCTTGTTAACTCTGGGCTAACAAACTATGTTGATAAATGGTATGCAATCTATCTGGAGCAAAACGATGATGGTCGGTGACTTGGTACGTCATAAAAAGTTTTTATGGATTGGTCACGTTATGTCGGTTCGAATAACTGACAGTCGCCTGGTCCCTGGGATTTATGATGAGGTTTATATTGTTGAGGTTGCAAGGGCAAATGGTAAGCGGAACAAATGGGCCTCCATTGACCTAGAGGTAGTCAATGACAGCAGGTGACCTTATCAGAGTGCACGTTGATACTCCCAAAGAAACACCAGATTTCTCTTTCATTGCTTTTGTTATGCACATCAGCCCTTTCTTTATGCAAGTCTATTGCCCAGAGGACGGAAAGATTTACACTGTACCTGAGGATTGGTGTGAGACACTCTAAGAAACTTTATCATTTTACTTGACAAACCCTTTGTTCGTGATACATTACTTACACAAGATGAACAAAGGAGAACAAGATGCAAGTTGGAGACTTAGTAAAGATAAAAGTCGGCTGGTCACTCAAGGGCCGGATGGGAGTGATCACAGAGTATGTGAAGAAAAAATCACTGCCCGATAGCGTGCAGGTTTACATACCAAACCCCCCGCCAGAACGACCATCAAACTGGGCCTGGATGCCCTATTATGAACTGGAAGTATTATGCAAGTAGGTGATTTAGTTAGATGGCAATCAAAGCATTACGGCTGGTTCATCGGTATCATCACTGAAAGGTGTGATGTCTATGAAGACAGTTGTTATGTGAAGTCTCCGGGCCACCCCCGAAAGTTCTATGTTCACTATCGAAGCCTGGAGAAACTATAATGTTCGAGGTTGGCGATTTAGTTGCACATCATGACCCGCACATCTACATTGATGAACCGCAAGGCGAGCGGTCTCTCGGCATTGTCTTGGAGATTAGTCGTAAGACCGGCTCAGTCAAGGTTCATTGGCCACGCTGGCCAGCGACATATTATTACGATCCCGAAGATCTGAGAAAGATATAAAAAGTTTACTAAAATACTTGACGACCTACCACCCCCGTGATACATTACTTATGTAACCCAAGCAAGGAGACACAATGAAAGTAGGTGATTTGATACGATACACATACGATGGCCGCATCGGTGTCGTCACAGAAGTGTATGGCTTGATTTCTGACATGGCTACCGTATTTCTTGGTAATGACGAATACGAACTAATCTATGGTGATGAAGTGGAGTTATTATGCAGATAGGAGACATAGTGTGCCTACCCTGTAAGCGAGAGATTGGTCTGGTTATGCAGGTTGGTAATGGAAAAGACGATGACATGATCTATGTTCACTGGACAGGCGGCCAGTTTACTGGTGAGAGTGAATGGTGGGTTGCTGCTCTATTGGAGGTAGTGTGAGAATAGGTGACCTAGTAATGCATTCCGAGGATAGGAAGTTTGGTGTCATAACAAGACTAGCAAAAGACAACTACCCTTTTTATGTGGTCGAGTTTGTTGGTGGCGGTATGTGCCTGTGTTCTCCACAATCTTTGATAAAAGTTTCCTAAAACACTTGACAAACATAAACAACGCGTTACATTATAAGTGACATACAAACACAAGGAGATAAAATGTCTACATTCATTCAAGTAACACCATTCGACAACATTAGCGATGTCGCTCATTCTGACGAGGTATTAGAGGGGTTTGCTACAATCACCATTAATACAAGTAACATTGTTGCGCTCAGCAGACCGTCAAGGAGCAATAACAACTCCATAAAGATGGGTAGATTTACCTACACCCCTACTAAGATAACATTGGTTACGGGTACTGTAATAAAAGTCTGCGAGTCTTATGATTACCTTCGCGCTGCCGTCCATCCCAACGGAGTGGACCTTTACCAATGGTCTGGCCCTTCTTATGTTCAAGGTGTTCGCACTGACCGGTTCGGCAATGCTATTGTTGAAGAACAAGGATAAAAAAACTTGTCCATACCCCTTGACAAATGTTAGGGGGTATGTTACCTTACAAACACCAAGGAGGAAACAATGGCTTCATTCGCTCAATACGAAAACGCAACACGTTACAGATTTGATGGTGGTGTCCACCCCCAAACAGGTGATCTTGTAATCGTAAAGACTACTTTGATTGGCCCTCGCGATGGACCGATGTTTGCGGTAGGATATGTCGCAGAAGCACCTGATAACTGTCGCGATAATGATGTGGTCGTTCTGCTCAATGGTAAGACACGCGGGATACATTACAGTTGGCTAAGAAAAGTTTGCTAAAATACTTGACAAATCTTTGAGACGTGATACATTACTAGTACCCCCCCGAACACAGGAGGCATTATGCCTAAGAAAAAGAAAATCAAAAACCCCTTCAACCTTACACTATCCGAGGCAGTACAGATTGCTGAGGGCGAGAAGGAAGTGGCCGAGGACAAGTACATTGCAACCTGGCAGTACCTAATCGATACAGGACACGCTTGGTCTTTGCAAGGCTTCTACGGTCGAGCAGCATCTAGTATGGTGCAGAATGGTCTTTGCACTATGCCGAAACAACCAGAGGACGGAGATAACAATGGAAGCAAATAATGAAATCAACATTAGCATCAATCTAAGCGATGACCTGTTGAAAAAAGTAATGGGTATGATGGTTACCCTCAATCAACCCTCCCCAATGGGGATACCAGCAGCTATGCTTGGGGCCTTAGCAGGTCCGCCACCATCCAAGCAAAGCAAAGAAAACAAAACACCAATAGGGTTTGGTCGCCCTGATACCGCTAACACTAAGGAGAAACAATGATTAGCACAATGAAGCCATACCTAGCAACTACCGACGAAGCCGTGGATATACTCAATCATATCTATCGTCTATGTTCAGTAAACTTTACCTATGATGTCGTGATTGGCGACAACTATGAGATAAAATGCAACCGCACAGGAGATACAATAGTCCGAGCGATGTGGTGCCTCCGCGACTTTGACAGTTGCCTGCTCAGTTTCCATAAAGACTTCATAAATATTTGATAGTTTTTCCTTGACAAATGTCAGCAGCGTGATACATTACAAACACAACCAAGAAAGATGGAGGTCAAATGACTATCACAATCGGACAAATCACAAAAACTGCTGACATTTGCGAGGGCCTTGGCAAGGCTAGTAAGGCGCACGTTTTACGAAGCATTGCCGACCAGTATGTTGAGAAAGGACAAATCAGTTCTCGACAGATTGAATGGTGTCAGGAGCAAATCGAAGCATTTCCTGTTGAAATGTACGAGGAGCAGGTAAGAAAGCGCAACGAATGGCAAGCATTGTGGGATGCCAAAGACGAGCAGTTTCTCAAATGGATTGACTTCTTGACCTTATTCTACGTGTCGCGACGGAGTGTCCCAAATGAGGGTCACATTCAATGGTACAGAAGTTGTGCCACAGAGTTACGACGGCAGTTAGAGATGTATCGTCAAGGCCTTGATGTTGATCTTATTATGTCTCGCCTTGAGAGATTGGAGGGTAGCAAACTACGTGATAAGTTGTGGGCCTGCTTCCAGTCCGCCCCCCTGTACGGGGTAGGCGACCTAGTGTCCATACGAGGAACTGCTCCCACGTTCTCGTCTTGGCGCATTATCAAGTATAGTCATGATAAGTTCCGTGACGGTCTGCACGGCTATCAAGACCGTAAAGTTGCAAAGCCTTACAAGATAGCCCTAGTTTCCGAGGTTCTAAACGCTACGTTTGCCTGCCGTCAGATGCACAAATCTAAAGGCAGCACCCGACTGTACAAGATTGTAGCATTTAGCGGAGGTCAATCTGATGAGACTTGGGTTTGTGAAAGCGACATAAAGCCGGTAAAATAACGGAGATAAAAAAACTTCCCTAAAACACTTGACAGTCTACTACCCCCGTGATACATTACAGTGTAACCCAAACAAAGAGAGACAAAATGTCCGATTATCCAATACCTTTCACAGTATCCGACCTGTGCACATTTGGACCGCGCCAAGAGTTAGGCATCGTTCAAGAGGTAATGCTGGCTCAACTGCCCGATTTCGCTATCTTAGTGCTCCATGTGCCTAACCCACACCCGGATGCAGCAGGCATCGAAACGAGACACATCTATTTGGCCCCAGGCAAAAATCGATGGTCACAGCAAAATAAAGGTTTTTTATTGACTAACATTAGCACGGGGCAGACATGGAAGTAGGCGACTTAGTAACACTATCATCAGCAGGCTGGTTCAACAAAGGCAACGTTGCAGTTCGGGAAAAAGTAGGGGTTATCATTGAAGTGACCGAGTGGGGGAAATACCCATACAACATCCGCTGGTTCAATGTTTCATCTCTTTGTCCATTCAAGGGACAACTCAGTATGAAACGATACGAGATAAAAAAAGCTTGAGAAAAGACTTGACAGCATACTACCCCCGTGATACATTACAGTGTAACCCAAACAAAGAGAGGCACAATGCAAGTAGGAAGTTTAGTCAGATACAGGAAAGAATACCCAGATGGTATGAAGATAGACTGGGTTGGAATAGTGATTGATAACACTCGTGTCGGTGGCTCACCCATCCTTGTCCAGTACAGCAACGGAATGAGACACTGGAAACAACCCAATGACCTGGAGGTGATTGATGGATAAAATCGAGATTGGCGACTTAGTAAAGCTGAATGTTAGTGTCTGGGGCGGTTGGCTTATCGGTATTGTGATGGACTATCGCGAAACTACCGAGGATGACGGAAGCGACTGCTCTCTTATCGACACCGGTCAGTATCTCATTCAATGGTGCAATGGAGAACAATGGGAGGAAGAAGCCCAAGACTTCGAGGTCATTGAGAAAAAAGAAAAAAACTTTGCCTTTTGACTTGACAAATCCTACCCCCGTGATACATTACCTATGTAAACAACAACAACGGAGACAAAATGCAAGTAGGTGATTTAGTGCAAATAAGCCCAGCGAGGAAAGAATACAGCATGGGTATTATCCTAGAACAAGCACCAACCAAGTTTCACGGCAAGCACAGAGTTTTAGTCCATTGGTTCAACCCTAACGGACTGGGTGTAGCAAAGCTGGCTGCTTGGGAACACAGCGATAGACTGGAGGTA
>UEXM01003130.1_pt1 | contig 10906 bp, 21 predicted proteins | sample 1796661 | NCBI WGS metagenome assembly UEXM01 (sample SAMEA4772469, study PRJEB27181) | metagenome
TAGTGTACAACGTCTAGACCATCCTCGTAGATGAGAGTAACCTCATCTTTCTCTGTTAGGTTGACCTTCTTTAGTTTTTCTAGTAGTGACATTTTTTCCCCTTTGTGTTGTTGGCTCCGACAGTAGGGCTCGAACCTACGACCTAGCGGTTAACAGCCGCTTGCTCTACCAACTGAGCTATATCGGATCATATTGGTACCGATGGCGAGACTTGAACTCGCACGCCCAAAGGCAACGGATTTTGAATCCGTCGTGTCTGCCTATTCCACCACATCGGCGTACTTTTATTTTTTTGGGGGGGGTGAGGCACCTATAAACCCGTGCCTCCCTGCGGTTTCTACCGAGCACACCCCAAAAGGGCAGCCAAAGAGTATAATAATGTAAAGAGACATCAATGACGCCATGCCTCCCTGTGCGAGAAGTAAAAGTCTTTTGCCACAATAGGGGGTAGGGGGGTTGGCTAGAGACTCTAAAACTTCTAAGCCAGTTGGTATACCAGCTTTTAAAGTATATTACATTCCACTTACTTTGTTAAATTATTTCGTCAACTAATCCGTAATCTAGGCAGGTTTTCGCATCCCACCAAATATCTCTCTTAAGAATTTCCTTTAATTCACTTCTCGGGATACGAGTATGCTCCTCGTATATCTTGATGATAGTCTCCATAAGTAGTTCACTATTCTTCATATCGTCCTTCATATCTTCAAACTTGCCCCACATTGCTGAGGAGATTTGATGAATGAGCATAAAGGCGTGCTTGTGCATTACTCTATGATGCCCAACGACACTCATAATGGTGGCAGCTGAGGCGGCACAACCGTCAATGACCGTGGTGATTGGAACCTTGCTGTTTAGAATGTAGTCTACTGAGGACATCCCAGCAAAAACACTTCCGCCGCCCGAATTAATATGAAGGAAAATCCTACCCGGGTCTATGTCAAGCGACTGACCTCTATTATAGAGAGTGTTCGCCATCGTCACAATGTTCTTATTAAGCTCTAAGTTCTTAGGGCGGTTAACTTCAGAATAAAAATAAATTCTGTTTCTTCCCACTTGAACCTTATTATTCTCTGAACTGCTTGCGGCGTCATCGGATGCCGCTTTACTCTCCCATTGGAGACTTCTATCTTGCATCATTATTAATTAATCCTCTGTTTTAAAATGGTACACCCTACAGGACTCGAACCTGTGACCTACGGTTTAGAAGACCGTTGCTCTATCCGGCTGAGCTAAGGGTGCCTGTGGTTGGGCAGGCGGGATTTGAACCCACGACCGGTGCTTTATAAGAACACTACTCTTACCCCTGAGTTACTGCCCCATTGCATACACTATACTAGGTTTTAGAGTAGTTGTCAAGGTAATCTTTCCAGTGACGATGAAGACTATCGGAACGCCTCTGAAGCATCCCGGGACCTGTGAGGGGTTTTGGTTCTTTTAGCAACTTCATTCCAGCCTGTTCTGGTGTCCTACTTCCCTTTTTTTGGTTGCAAGGCTTACAGGCTGTAACAATATTCTTCCAAGATTTCTCGCCTCCTCTAGCCTTGGGCACTACATGATCCATCGTAAGATCATCTAGATGGAAATCTCCTCCACAATACTGACATATATTTTCATCTCTCAAAATAATATTTTTTCTGCTACACACTGGTCGCAAAAAATCTACATTTATAAATCTCTTTAGCGCTATTACTGATGGGAGTTGGAAGATTTCCCTAGCGGAACGCACAAATGTTTCATAAACCTCAACGGCATAAGCCTTCTCAGTTATAACTAACACAAGTGCATCCCGCCAGGACACAATCCCAACGGGCTTGTAGGCTGAATCTAGTTTTAGAGTCATTAGCTCCATCATTAATAACTAGTATGTTTTATAGTGCGCCGGCAACCAAAAGGGCTAGAACTAGCTCAACGGCTAGAACAGACCACCAAGCAGCTCGGTGATCACCGGAAACTAGCTCGTCAGTTACGTGGCGAACTTCATTTTTTAATTTTGTTAGCATAATAGCTTTTCCTTTCTGATGGAGTAGACTCCATGCGTTTAATTAGTCTCATCTTCTGAGAAGTAATTGTCAATTTGGTATCTATTCCAAAGATCATAAAAATGAGCGTTGGCAAGTCCCAAAAAGTTCATACACTCAAGCTTAGTTCTAGTAGCTGAGACAGCATACTTGAAAACAGCCTCGTGTACAATGTAAGGCATTCCGGTCCAAAGCGCAAGTCCATAAAGCCTATTATCTATAGCTCTTGCTGCTAGTTCAAGTTTTAAACCGATTATTTCTTCAAGACTTAGAGCGCTTAGCATGCTCTCAAATTCTTCTGTAGTCTTCTTGTCTCTTCTAAGTTTCCTGATTAAACTGTAGTGGGATTGTTTCCCCTGAAGTTTCTTTTTCCTCTGCCACTTCATTGGCTACTCCTAAAATGCCATAGCCAGCGATGTCCTGCCAAGGGCTCTCACCAAACGCTTCCTTTCGATTGGCGATCCTGAAGAGCTTGTCGATTACTCTCGTCATTGCTAACATGTCGCAATACTGATCAGGCTGAACACCTTCTGGGTAAAGAATTTTTAAGATTTCTTGTGAGCGCTGAAACGAGCTACCGTATGCTTGGTCCTTTTCTTCCACAAGGCGACCAATGTTTGTTCCTAGATCTCTGTACGTCTTCATAGACCCATTATAGCTGAAAAACTTTTTCTTTTATATATTTTCTTTTTTATTCTTATATTAATTACCAATTCCTTCTAATAAAGAGTCTAGGTCAGTATATTCATCTAAATTTAGATCTTCTTGCTTGTCTTTTTCTCTTTCGTATTCTTTTGTTGTTGGTTCTTCTGGTGTTGGGTCTAATTCTTCTTCAAATCTATCAAAATAAAGCTTGACATTTGTAATCAAATAATCGTAAAATGTCTCACGATCTTCTTCATCTGGTGAAACAATATCGAAAGAATCTGAAATGTTTTGACTTATTTTCTTGAAGCTTCTTAGCGCCATGTTTCTACCAACTAAATCATAATCCCTGTCTTCCAGCCCTTTTGCAAACTGCTCCTCTTCACTAGCCGGTTCTTCTTCGTCCTCCGGTACGTCACCGTAAATATCAATAAACTCTGCAGGCAGATCATCGCCTATAGAGACTTTAACTTCAGATATCTTTTGAAGCAATTCTTCTATTGGGTCGCCCTCACCCTTCTCAGCATCAACGTCTGCGTTGACTTCAGCAGGGGCTAATAGATTTTCAATTCCGTTTAGCACATGTGCGCGAAATGACTCTCTTTGTTCTTTACTTGTCGTTAAGGACTTGAAATCCTCTTCCAGAACTGGTATAATCTTTTTTAACAACTCTTCGAGCACATTAATGGCTGTCGACCCACTTGGTGCCTCAGCTGCTTCTTCTTTAATGAGCGTACGAATCACTTCTCGAAGCTTTTCCTCTTCGAGTGTTTCTCTGTTTTTACTCTGTTCTTTTTTCTCTAGGACAACTTTAATTGCTTTGCGAATGTTTTCGCGTAACAAAAGCTCCTCTACTAGTTCTTGTCGATCAATGGTCATTTCACAGCTCCCACATTAATATAAATAGTTAGTCAGGAATGTATATGCGTCTTCCCTTACGTTTCTTTTTCTTTGCTTTGCGTGGCTTAGCTCCGAGCGGTAGGGAATATCCAGCCACTGAGCCTCCAGCCATAGAAGAAATCTCCTCTACCGTTCCCTCCTCTTCCTCATCAATTACTTCCTCAACCATGTCAAAAAGGTTCTCCAGTGTGATAGGCTCTTTCTTCTTTTCAGCTATTTTAGCTGGTTCCTTCTTTTTCTCTTCTATAACTTCTTCAATCATCTTAAAAATGTTCTCCGTTGTGAGTCTTTCTTCATCATTTCCAACCTCGCTCATGCCGGCAATGAGGTTTACAACATCATCACCACTAACTCCGCCTGGCAGCCACCTGTCTAGAGGCATCTCTGGGTTCTCTAGCGCTGCTTTAAAGTTACGACCATGCAGGGGATCTGCGCAGGCTGCATAATGGGTGTCCTCGGCGTCGTCTAGCACAACACCTGGAAGAACATCCGGCATTTGCGCGAATCTTTTAAATCTGTGCCAGTCAGGAAGATCGGTTCTGGGGCAAGGCTTGTCACTGGCGCCCGGTATGATTAGGTCCCCGGGTCGTGGGATGAATGACGGTACATTGCCTTTTGGCAGTTCGTAAGCAGTCTTTACTGGCGACTCAAACGGAGTATCTAAAATAATTACATTGTTCAATCCAGCATTGTCTAGATAAAGTTCCCATATGCGCTTTGAATCATCGCGGGTGATTGGAATCTTTTTTTCACTTGTTTCTTGAGCTAGTGGAGATATTAAAACCAACACTAAACCATCAGGTCCAACTTCCTCTGAGTAGTGTTCCACCATATCTAGGTGCTGACTGTGAGGGGGCTTAAACTTTCCTGGCACAACTGCAACTTTTCGCAAGATCTGTTGGGATGCCTGCTCGTTAAGTTCGTCATCTTCTGGGTCTCTAATAGCTGGAATGGATCCTCTACCGTACTTGAACAAGCCTAGGAGATGGTTAACTGGCGCAAAGTTTCCTGTAAACTTGTAAAGATTACCATCGTGCTGAAATACGAATCCCTCGACTGCAGTATCAATCTTATCATGATGTTTGAGCTTTAGAAGTTGGCGATAAAGCATCTCGTGAGCTTTGTCTGACCCTTCCCCAGTATACTTTTTAATTTTGGCAATCGCCGTTTCAACTTCTTTTCGCAATCTTTCGACCTCTGCCTTGTTATCAAGAATGTAGGCGCTTTCGAGACCGCTAAGCAACTCTACTGCTAGATCGTGGATTGCATCCTCAATAGGGGCAATAACTTTTCGAATAGGTATAATGCTGTCTTGTTGTATAAATTTTGATACTTCATTTGCGATATCTTTTGGCAATCCTTTTTTGATGGCGGTAAGACTTGGGTATCCTTCTAGTTTTAGCACCCGAGCTACGATCGCCTGCCGTTTTTCTTCCGCAAGAATAGAAAACCTTTCATTAACAACTTGCGAAACTCTATCGGTTAAAAGATCATTGATGGTCATATCGCCAGTTAGACCAGACTTTTGAATACGAGATAAGGCAATGTTAAGATCATGATCATTATCAAGTTTATTAAGCTGCGCAACAGCAGTCCTCGCTAGCTGAAAATCCTCGCCGGCTAGTGCTTCTGTGAATCTATCGACCGCAGCATCTAAAACTTTTGCGTTTTGCGATACGTCAACAACCTCTAGCGAGTTAGTTTCAGGATTGTATCGCTTATGACCAGCTGGGTGAATGGTGATCATGCTCGGGTCATATTTGATCACATTGGCAGGGCGCGCCTCAGCCTCCGGCTCTTCAGGCTGAAGCATCCCGAGAATTTCTGTATTATAAAATATTTCCCCGTCCGGACCAAATAACTTCGCGCGCTCCTCTTCGCTCAAAGACAACATTGCCTTTTCGAAAGCGCGAAAAGAGTCAACATAAATTTGGCGGACTTGTGGGCCGCCTTTATAGTTGCGCGCAGCGACAGCAGCAGCATTCATGCCACCCCTACGCATATCTCCTTTATTGCGAGCAGCACGAGCCTCGCCATCCTTAAATCCAAGATAGATGTTAAACCCATCCGTTTTTTCAGTGCCGACCAGCTCGCCACGCGAGGCTTTAGATAAGATATCCGCTATATCATTGTAAGATAAATCTCTATTATCATACAGGTGCATTAAGTGTCCAGCAACACCGCCCATTTTTTGTTTTTTCCTTTATATTGTTTCTACGTTAGCATAATAGAAATTAGGGGATTTTTTTCGGTCCCAGTAGACTGCCCACATTCCTCTAGATAGGTTTTTGTGCATATATGCTAATGCTTTTTCTTTGGAGTAAAAACGCTTATAAACTTTTCTTCCCAGCTTATTGACTGTTGTTACTCCATGATCCCATTTCTCATACAATATCCGACCCCCCGCTCGAATTAGTTTATTTTGTCCACTTTCTTTTAAGTGATTCAAAGAGAGTGCCCTGATACCATTGGTCATTGGAAATTTCTTCCTTTGTTGTGGTCTCGGGCGCAGTCTCCTCTACAGTTTCAGTGACAACCTCTGTCCCCTTATTCGCAAGCTTCTCTTGTAGGACTTTGCGAACAATCTGACGAAGTTGCTGCTCGGTAATGTTTTTTGACATTTTTGGTGTCTCCTTTCTATAATAATTAGTCTCGTTGAGCGCTTGTTTATATGTATCTTCCCAATCTCGAAAAATCATATTGCCGCGCTCGTATGCGTCTCGCTCCAGCTCTCTCATTCGATCATCCTTTTGGGCATACCCAGGACCGCTCTCAAACGGCTTCTCAAAGGCACCATTACAATTCTGATCATGGTGGACCAGTTCGTGTGCCATGGACCTTAAAACGTCCTTTATGTGCCTTCTATCGGTATAAATGGTGATAGTGAAAGATTCGGGATGATAATGTGCCGTTCGCCCTAGATCTTTTTCTGCGTTCTCGGGGTCAGCTTGAAAGGTAAGGTGCGCGGGGCTCTTAAACCCCATATGGCGTTGGGCATAAGAATACAAACTCTTTACCAGGGGTAAAGTTCTGCTCATATCCAAATCTGAATGGTTTCTAACTTTGCAATGCATTCTGTGTAATAATTACATCTCAAAGATGTATACGCCGCGTTTTTCTTTATCTTTTTCGTTATTTATCGGCTTTTTTTCTGGCAAAGGCGCTAGCGGCAGCGGTATTTGCATATAAGGGCGCTCTTGTTCTTGTTTTTTAATTTTTTCCCAAACAATAAGATCGACAGTATTCATAAGTAGTCCCTATTAGTATCTAGGAGTGAAATCTTCTAAATTCTCAAAAGTTGTCAGTTTATCTTTCAAGACCCACAATCCTCTTTGCGCATGTATCCAATATACTTTAGCATATTCCTCATCGATAGAAATTACGATTCCTACTCCGTGCACAATAATTTTTTGTTGATAGTTCTCCTGAGTTAGCTCTTTTATACTACGATATGTGACAAGATCCCCCACACTTATGTCGATGTGCTGCTTGATATTACTTTTAGACACGCTAGAAAGACCTCGATTTCAGACCCCGAAGGATGATCTGTTCCCAAGGGGATAATTTTAGCCATTGCGACATTGCGACCTCCACGATAATCAACGATCACATTTGTAACTATGCCTATATTCTCCTTATATGCCTGAGTGTCTTCTTTATCAAGGGTATGCCATCGAACAAGATCTCCTTTTTTGATCTTTTCTAGCTTGGCATTTCCAAAAATATGTTCTGTAGGGTTCATCTTACTAAATTAAAGGAAGCTGGTGATATTCCATGACCGCGCACACGCCTTGTTTCAGGTATGCAACAACTTTACTATTTGCCTCCCTTCGACCATATGACTTATAGACATCCACAAATTCGTCCATTACTGGATCGTAAGCTCTGACTACCCAATAAGCCAAGAGGTCTTGTTGGTGCATTGTTAATTATCCCCGATTGGAAAGAGTTCTTCCTCCGGAATGAGAATATAAATGGTTCCATACTGAACTAGGTGACGACCTCGCTCATCCGGTAGGGAAGATATTCTCTTGACTACTGAACCTCTAAAAATTCTTTCCATTGATTTTGTTTTAGGGTTAAGAAACCAGGCGTCTCCGCTACCTAAAACCACGACCTTTGGATAAGCGTTATTGGATTTGTTTTGAAAAAGTTTTTCTATTAACGGATCTGCTTTGGTTGTCTCGGACATAATAAATTCCCCCTATTATAAACTAGGGGACTGCAAGAGTTAAATTACTTTTTAATTTCTAGGGTCTAAGAGTCTTGTAGCTGCCACGCTGGAGCGTTGAGGCTTCTCGCCCACAGGTGTGTCGGCTAACGGCTCAACAATTTGAGTCCCAGAGGGACCAACCGTAGGACCATCTGGATCTATTCCACGCTTACGAAGTTGATCCTCAAGGTCTTCTATGTACGCTTCTAATTTAGCAAGGTTAGCCATCACTTTTTCGCGGGGATAAAGAGCCCTCACCGGATCGTCCTCATCCGACCGCTCATTCAAGTAGCTTTCGATTTCTTCAATAATTATTTTTTTTAGACTATCTTCTGTGAAATTCATATTACTCATGTCCCTTTGTAGTATAATTAGTGCTCAATTTCTACTTATCTACGTGAAAAGATTACAAGCAAAATATAAAAGACTTCTTTTAGAGCTAGAATTCCTTTATGAGGACCTAGAATACCATGAAGACGTCCAAGATGACGCCCGCAGGGAGTTTCAAAGGGCATTTTTAGCGTATTGTACCTCTCAAAACATAAACTACGACACAGATATCATAAAAGAAGACGTAAAAGACATAAAATCATCAGATCCAGACGCAATTAGCTTCCATGATGAGGATGGAGTTGATGTAGACGAAGATGTCCGCCAGCTTGACAAAAAGGGCAAACCAGAGCAAATTAGCAAGCTTTTTAAGCAAATTGCAACAAAAACACACCCCGATAAGTTCGCAAATGCCGATAAAGAGGCTCAAATCATCAATAAACAGGTGTTTTTGCAGGCAAAAGAGGCTGCGGAGGAGTCAAATTACTTTAAACTACAACAAATCGCACGAAGAATGGGCATAGACTTGCCAAATCCGACCCAAAATGACCTAAAACTGATGAAAGATGAGGCGCGGCGCATAAAAAGCCAAATAAAAGGCATTCAAAATACCGCTGCGTGGATGTGGTACGACTTGGAGGAGGAAAAGCCTCGAAAAGACCTTATGAAGCGTTACTTCGACACTGTTCGCCGCCGCAACATGATTTAGAGCGACGTTTAGGGCTCATTTTTCGCAAAAAAGACTTCATCGAAGCAGTATCAGAGCCAAAAGGTGGTTTAATAAACGGAAAAACAGCATGCAGCAGCTGCATGGGCGCCGCGATCGCAAATTTTAGAGCAATTTTAGAAGCTGCGGCAGCATGAGAGAGATAAGTCTCCCCTACTTCACGAGGGTGCTCGGTAAAAAGACGAAAAATTGGCATTTATCGACTCTTTAGACCTTCTCGGATGTAACCTAAGACATTCTCAGCCTCTTCGTATGTTAGAACATTTGAATATCCAGGCATTTCTCCCTTTCCATCTAAAATACTAGTGATCAACTCGCTATCAGCCGTACGAAGTCGTCGACGATCGGCGTAAAGATTGGTCTCACGGCTCGCACCACGTCCATTTTCGCCATGGCAGTTTTGACAAAAGGACACATACACTTCTGGACCAGTCCTGGCGGTCATAAAAGAGAAATTAAAATCACTATCAGCAGCATAAAAACTGCTGATCAGCATGGTTATAGCAAAATATTTCATTCTTCGTCAAATTTTCCTGATTTCTCTTGCCATTCAGCAGAGGTTTCGTCTGTTTCGATGGGTCCACCTGCTGCCCACGTATAACAAGCACGAGCAGAATGGCATTTAAAGTGATGCATCCAGCAGTATCCAAGCCTTCCTTCCTCATCCTCAACGGGTCCAGGCATACATTCGTCCATTCTAGGACTAATATCAAAAGCAACGCAGTTTCCACAGAGTGATTTCTTGGCAACATCGGGCGTTGTCTTCCAATGTTTGGCGGCTCGGTCCCAATATTCTTCGTCTGCGAGGTTCAAGGGACCATATTGAATATGTTTTGCCTCAATTGCGTTGTTGCGATTGCGAGTGTTGAGTTCTAAGTCTTGTGTTGCAGGCGGGCAAATGAGTTCCACCGCCTCTTTTAGGAATTTTTTCCAATTTTCAAGTAAAATTTTCATAATTTACCACTTCTTGCACGACCAGTATCGTGCTTTTGTTTTTGGACCTGGGTTATCACAGTTATGACGTGCCCTGAATGACTTACGAGCTTTTGGGTTACTCTTGCGAATCTTCATTGTCTTTTCACCCTTTGCCTTTGCACTAGATCCGCCGTGACCAAAGTTGACCTTCTTTACGTTTCCAGTCTTGGGGTCCTTTACGTAGACCTTAAACTTCTTTACATCGCCCCTCATAGGCTTGTTGAGCTTCACTTTGCGCCCTTGGTACTCGGCTTCGTACACCAAGTGAGGACAATCACAGGTTGCTTCGAAGAGCTGCTCGCTCAAGCAAGCGACACAGACAGGAGTTCCGTCCTCCAGAAACGCCTCAGTAAGGTGCGGCTGAATAATTTCTCGAAAAACAAACTCCCGTGTCTCTTCAAAAATAATCTGATCTATGTTCATATTCTCGTTCGCTTTCTTTTTTGACTTTTTGGCAGCCTTTTTACCCCACTTCTTACCTTTGCCCTTTGATTTACAAGCTGCGGCTGTGGGACGACAAGCAGGATACTTAGATCTCTTTTCGCCCTTTTGGCGACCACAAGCTTTGTATCCAACTTTCTTTCCTTTTTTGTATTTGGGGGCATTGCAGTCGACCCAACCACCCTTTTTGCCAGGGGCTCCTTTGCGTTTAAACCACTTGCGAAGGTCCTCATCGAGAACTGCTTCAATTTCCTCTAAAACAATTTGTTGAAGAGTTTGCGCGGGTGTCAAAGATTCGCTCTTGGCTTTCTGCATTCTCTTTGTTTTCCTCTTTGAAGCTTCTTTTCTTTCCTCGGCATAATCAAGAGCGCCCTTTAGTCTCTTCTTCACCGCTGGGTCTTTAGCGTTTTGATACGCAGCCCTTGCGCGCTGGTGAATAAGATTAATAATCTGTGACTGTCTCTTGTGCGACTTAGATTTAAAAGATGCTTTTGCTAAGGTTCTCCTAACTGCTGCGGCACTTGAGAACTCCACACCAACGGTGTCCTTTGGATTCTCATCAGTATATAGTCTGCGACCAGAACCTTTGGGCTTTTTTCCCGTACCTGTTTTAGGATCTTTGCTCATTTTTTCTTACTTTACAATGTCAACCATGTC
>UEXM01003131.1_pt1 | contig 10897 bp, 8 predicted proteins | sample 1796661 | NCBI WGS metagenome assembly UEXM01 (sample SAMEA4772469, study PRJEB27181) | metagenome
GGCAATAGACTCTTGTATCATGAGAATCTTATCCTCATAACTTGCATTTAAAAGGTCTACTGCGTTTAAGTTTGTTCCAAGAACGGCGTTCAGTCCGGCTACTGCGTTGGTTGCTGCGTCAAAAGTATCCAACCCTTCAGCTATTGAAATGAGTGAACTAACCGAAACACCGGCTGCTCTAGCTGCAACGGAAAGCCCTTCGAACTGGTCTACTGCGGATTCTCCAAATGCTGCAAGCTGTGGGAGTGCTTGTTGGAACTCTTCTGATACCGCTGCGGCTGATTGACCTGTGGCTAAAGCAAATCTAACCAGTTCATTATTTGCCTCTCCAGCTTGTTCTGCTGTCATACCCAGGTTGGTCATGAAATATCCAAGATTTTTAGAAGCTGTCTCTGCTGAAACACCTAAACTAATATTTTCTGCCGCAAGAAAAGCTATATCACTTTGTGCTTCTGTTGATGCTATTGATACGCCAGCAATATTTTGGCGCACTGCTGCCATACCTTCGCTCATTTCTTGAAAGCCCACACCGGCTCGAAGGTTTCCAGAGGCTAAGTCTCCTATACTATCTGTAAGATCTTCGGATGCGCCAGAGTTTCTTACAAGTTCCGCTCTGGCGGATGACAAGGCGTAAGCATATGCAACCGAACCCTCTATAGCTTTACTCAATACAGAGTTAGCTAAGTTTTCTACTGTCATTTTTTCTTGTATAGAGTTGGCAAGAGCCTCGAATCCACCTTCCTGGGCCAACAAGGAGATTACATTTTTTCTTCCAAGTCCGAGGCTGGAATCTAATAATTGATTAAAGCGATCTTGGGACTCGTTAACATTGTCTTGTACATCATTTCTTTGCTTGGCAGCAGCTAGCGCATCTCTTTCAGCATCGCTAAGATTTCCTGTCAATAAAAGCTTTGTCTGGAGAGCGTTTATTTCTGCGTTGTCTTTTTGTCGTATTGCATCTTGAAGTGCGCTTCGGTCCATCAAGCCTTTGTTATATACTTTTTGTGCTTGATCGGCTGCTTTGGTTGCGGCTGTTAGATCTTCGAATGACTTCTGTATGTCCCCCTTGGTCACAGGCCCTTCGGTGCGTTCGGTACCCTGATTGGATACGGTGGAGGCACGAGACGATAAGGCTTTCTCTAGCCTATTAATTGCAGCAATCAGCTTGGAGTCATCAGCCACTTAAGTTTACCCCTTGAAAGGCCACTTAAGACCTGTTTTTCTTTGGAAGGCATCTACAGCCTTTCTTAGCTTGAACTTATCCTTGTATGTTCTTGGGTTGTCAAGACCATGCTTTGCGGCGGTCTTAATATAACTCTTTTCTTTTGAAAGAGCTTTGGAAAATGCTTGAACCTCGCTGCGTGTGCCAGTAACTTTTACTGGTACTGAGGAGCCTCCAAACATACTACCCATAAGGTATTTTAGTGCGCCTCCAAACATAGCTAGCCAAGATTCGTCAAGCTCGCCTCTGCGGGCGGCTCCAAGGTCTATCTCAATAGGTGCAATATCTTTTTCTTCCATTTTTGATTCCTCATACAAAAGTGCTAATATAAATAGTTTATCAAATATAAAGCCAGGAAATCTTTTGACCTCCTGGCTCTAATATCATTTTCTTCCTGCTCTAGAACTGGCCTTTTTCGTTGCTTCGGCTTCCTTTTGAAGCTGCTTAGAAAGTCTTTCAATAAACCAATTTCTTAATCCAATTGGAAGATTATAAGCCTCTGTAAAACTCCAGCCGCCGTAGTATTTCAAAAAGAAGAACTGTTCGTATATCTCTTTAGAATACTCAGGACTTAGGCCAAAAAAACTCCGCAGTGAGCGGCACCTCCATCTCTGTTTCATAACCGCAACTGTTACAAGTATATTCTCTCTTTAGGTCTATATTGGGAATAATCTTCTGGTATGTTTCTCTAAGTTCTCGGGATGCCCTTACCGGCATTAGCCCTACTGCCTTGTTAATTGTTGCACGGTCTGAATACCCAACGATAGAAACGATCATAGCTCTCATTTGGTCCGTGAGTGCTGTCTCTTCCATCTTCGCCTTCTGTCTCTGGGTGAGAGATCTTACCAACTTCTTTTCGTCAGCAGAAGTCAAAGCTCTAACCTCGACCTCAAAACCTGCATCAAGAGTAATCGTAAAAGTGCCGGAGCCAGTCTCAGTGACGTTCTCTGGCAACTCAAATAACGCATCATCAACGTCATGTTCGGAAACATCTGTTAGATCAAAGAATGTTTCGGATGATTCACCACAAGAGGGGCAAGTTACAGTTGTCTTGTATTCTGGTCCGTATCCATCAATTCTTGCAGAAACAATGATGGCGTTCTTATCACCAACGGTTAAAGTGTCAACATTTATTGATGTATCAACCACTAGAGATTGAACAAACCTATCAATAGCAATGCCCTTTTTTAAAAGGGTTCTCGAAGTTAATATGTCTTCTTGTTTTGTAGTCATCTGTCTAATCTCTACATCCGTAGCTCCGTGGAGAGGGTGCCCCTCTTGGTAGAAGCGACCTCTTGACGGTAAGGACACAAAGGTTGTTGGATTTACAAAGTCTAACAATGCTTGTGGTAGGTCATCCTTTGGTGGAGCCTTTTGCATTGCTTGTGGTGGTGGAGCTTGGTCTTGTTGCTTTGCTCCGGTTCGATCGTCATTATTACGCATTATACCTCTTTTTCTATGTAAGTTAAAAACAACTAACCCCTATGTTATATCACAACATAGGGGTCTTGTTAAGTTATTTATATTTTATTTGAGAAGCTATCAGGCTGTGCCTGGATCCCAGAAGGATTTTTCACCTTGTGTGGACTTGCCGGTCGTCTCAAGATAAGCGTAATCATAACGAAGTTCAATTTCAACCTCTGTCATGTCATCACCACTATAGTCGAGATCTCCGTATTTCACATTAACTATAAAAGCGTTCCACAATCTCCAAGTTTCAACAGGTTTGCCGTTAGAGTCAATCTGCTGAATCTCGACCTGTCCTAAAGCGCCGACGGCAGCCTGTTTAGACATTGTTTGAAGATCATTTGGGGAGATTGCTGGAGCATAACCAGAGTTCTTGATGATGTTTGTTACAGTTGCCGCTGCATCTGGATCAACTGGATCAGCTAGAGTCATAGAAATTGTTTCCCATTTCACACTACCTGGGTAGTAATATGTATGGTTTAAGAACTTATGCTCAGACTGTGAAACAGAAAAGCTTGGTTTAGAAACCTTCTTCAACGTGAAGGTCGGAATGTGGTCGTTTATTAGAATCCATCGATATTGTCTCTTTGGATCTGCGTTAGTTGAATCATGCCAAAAGCTCATTTTAGTTTATCTCCGTGAGTGTGATTTCTCTTATAAATAGGGTGGGGAAGTTTTTCTTCCCCGTTTTCACTTATCAATCTGCGAAAGATGCTCCTGAATCCGTGATTACAAAGTCAATTGCGATATACTCAATTGCTCTTGCTGGCTTGAGAAGAATCTTGGCGTACATTACGTTACGATCTACAAGCTCTGGTGTTGTGGTTGTTTCGTCCAAGATTAGACGATACTCTGTCAAACCGAAGCGAGACTTAACAGAAGCAAGGAATGGATTTACCTTAGATGTAAATCTTGCCCATGTTGTTTGTACGTTCTGGTCGAACAATACTGTAGCTGCGAAGCGAGATACTTCCTTCTTGAGGAAGATCATCAAGCGGCGAACATTGATTCTGTCAAGTGCAGAAGGTGTTACCTGCAAGGTCTTCTGCCCGAAGATTACGATACCTTCGCTTGGGAAAGAAGCAATTGGGTTAATGCTTGCCTCATACAACTTGTCACGCTCCTTAGAGGTGAGTCTGTGGCGAACTCCGACGACTGGTACACCGGCTGCGCCTTCAGAAAGTCCACCTCTTGTGAAGCCTGCTGGGGCGAACCACAACTCGGTCTTGCGGGCACTAGAGCCCATTGTTCCGAGGGCTGCAATAGAGGGGGGTGCCCAAAGAAGCTGTCCCTTAATTGTGTCTCTCATCTGTACCCAAGGGAAGTAAGCACAACCGTAGCTTGAGTTAATTCCTCGTGCCTTAAGGTTTGTGATTGTTGTGTCTACACTTGGAAGTCTTGTTGACTCTGATGCTGCGGACTCTGTGTCTGCAAGGTAGTCTCCCTCTAGATCGATAATTGCTAGAGAATCGGCACGGTTCTCACAAACTCGTAACATGTGGTCGGTGAGTGCTGTGTTAGTAATGCCTGGTAGGGCCATAATGTTACACTCTACTACCTCTGGATCGGCAACAGAATCGATGCTCCTCTTTACTGAGTTGAATGCGTAGTGTGTAAGCTCGCCGGCACCCGAGAGGACACTGTTTCTGAAAGGCTCTCTTTCCATAACGTCAAGACCGTCAGAGCCGCCAACGATTGGCATTGTGAATCTGTTGTATCCTGCGTCAAGAATTGTGTTAATGCTCTTGCCTACTCCAGAACTCATAGAAGTGGAGCCCGCACGAGAACCGGCTGTATGAGTAATTTCAATGTTTGCTGGTCTTCCTGCGGCTAATCCGGTATCTACTAAGTCTTCTAGTGAGAAGATGAAGCTGTGGATAGTATCATCACCGGCTGCGCCTGGTGTTCCCTGTCCATCAGGAACTCTTCTTACTAAGTCTGCATAGTCTTCTGGGGCTCTGTTGGAGGCAACGCTAGATACGTCAATTCCAAAGTAAGCGTCCTTTGTGGAGGATAGCGAAGAGTCAATTGAGGATGTGCGAAGAACATGTTCTGGCATCTTAATCCTTAAGTCAACCCCAATTGCGTGAGCATAGATTTCCTCAGCGGAGCCATGGTTTTCGTAAACGCCGGATGCGTTAGCGATAACATCAAATGTGTTGGTAGCATCAAGGGTAAGAGTGTTATTAACTCTGAAGTTTCTGAACTTAGCTGGACCGTAGAAGCCAACTGGTAATAGTGCGGGGTCTGCTGCGCCTCGCTCTACATCAGAGGCAACCTCGACTCTAAAGTACTTTGAAACATTCTGGTATTGTCCATACTCGACATACCTTCTTTCTGTATCGTTCCATACAGAATATCTGTCACCCATTCTAACACCAATGTAGTCTGGGGAGTTTGGGTTAAGGTTTACGCTAGAAAACATTTCTACGATCTCTGGTGCTCCGTCGGTGTCTGTAGCTCTGCGAACTACAACTGTGAAACTTCCATATTTATCATATTCAGTCTGCGGAGCTTTGATATCTTGGATAGAAACCTTAAGATTTCTGCATTCCCAGTCACCGCTATGTATTGCATGCAACTTGAACAACTTGGATACTGAAAGTGCGCTTGTGCCAAGAAGAGCAGCGGAAGCTGTTGTGTCATTAGATGCAGTATCTGTAAATTGGCTAAATACCCATCCTGTGCTACCTGAAGTTGCCGAGGAGCGTTGTTCACCGAAGTTAGCTGCATCTCCAGAAAGAGGTATGATACAGGCGATTAACTCTCCAACGCCAGTTGGTGCGTCGCTGACAAAAGTCTTAACCTCTCTGTCAAAAGACTCTCCCAAGAAATACTTCTCGGTTGTAGAAGTAACTGCACTGTTTGTTAGTGTTGGGTTTGTGTTAAGAACCTTTCTAAAGTAGTTTGCCTTAGACTCATCAAAGCTGATTGAAAAACGCTTAAGAACGGATGGTCCAACTTCTTCTCTGAGTACAATTGTAAACTCATTGTTTGCATCAGACTGAATCCATACTCCGACTGAAGACTTGTCGGCAGTGAGGGTATGTGTACCGATTGTGCGTCCGTCGGTGAATGCGTTATCGACGGCGGTGCCGCCAAGATCAAAACCGGATAGTGCAAGTCTGTTTGCTCCATGCGAGTCGGGGACATAGAAGACTCCTGCAAGAACACCTCCGACGTTGCCGCTCCAGTCATAATTGCCGCCATCCTTCTTTGCTAGTAAGATTCCATATGCGCCCTGGTTTGTAGTTGCGGCGGCGGCGGTAGGATCGACTTTCCAACCCGCCCTTGTTCCGGTGGAGCCGTTGGTATGGTCGGCTCCAAGAAGTCTTACGAATGTGATTGGATTCGCATTCTTTAGGTAGGCTTGAGCGGCATATGCTGCATAGGTTGGAGCGGTGTAGTTGCCGTCTCTCCAAACATCACCACCTTGACCACCTGGGATGGGCTCACCAAAGACCTCGATAAAGTCAGAAAAGGACTCTATTCTTACTGGTCTAAGTGCTGGACCTCTTTCAGAGCGTCCGATAATTACGGGACCGATGTCACCAACACCTCTTGTGAGTTGAGAATTATCAATCTCATTGATAAAAATTCCTGGTGATACAAACTTAAATTTACTTGCAGACATTTGCGTTCTCTCCTTAGTACAACATCTTACTATAATCGGTTGAAGATGTTAAAAACATAAATATTTTCTCTAATAAATAGTGTGTCGAATCCCTAAAAGATGTTTTTATGGACGATATTTTCCATCATCATCAAATGGGTTTTCAGTGGGGAGAATAACTCTTTCTCTTGGTATTTTAACTTCTACTGCTGATTCCCTTACTACTATCTTTGGAGACTCCTGATTTGGCCCATCTCCGATTAGAGAGCCAAGGGTGTCGATGCTTATGTTTGTCATATAATATCTTTCGCCCTCGTCGAGTGAAGATATTGAATTTTCTTGTGAAAAGTCTTGATTTATGAACCCTTCGTATCTGTGTCCTTCGTGGTCCATGACAAAATAGTTAACGCCGCCTGGTGTGGTTATGAAAGGTTGGGTTAGCTCGTTCATTTGCTGCTGGTATTCTGTTTTAATAGAGATACTATAAGTGCAGGTTACATATACAGGCATTGGTATTGTAACTGTCTCATAAACAACTTTTTCGTTTCTTTTTCTTGTTTTAAAGTTTAATTGATTAAACCTGCGATTTGAATTTGCGTTTGCATAGTTTGCTGTTTTATCTTGCTTTATTCTTCTAGCAATTGTAATAGAGCCTCTTTTTTTATCATTCACCGGAGGGACGTTGCCGAATGCGGTACCTTTTCTTGATAGGTCTTTTACTACTGATTTTCTCTCTACTGTTATAAGAGGAAAAATGAGTGCTCCGTTAGCGTCTCTTAAATCTTTATTATCTTTGATCTGGAAAGATCTTTCTGGGGTGACCCATAGAACGGGAATTTTTTTCCAGCCTTTGTTTGTTGTGCAGTGTAGGTCAAGCTCATCGTTAACCCAGTTATACATGGCTCTATCAATTGTTTCAATAGTGGAAGGAGCTACCTCAATAGTTTCTTTTATGTTATTGTCACTTGGCATCGAACACTCCCTCTCTTGCTCTGCGGCAAGTTGCTACAATCTCGAACTTCTGGTCGTCTTGTCCAAATAAATATTTTGGCATACTTGATTTTACAATCTCATATAACTTTCTATCATACTGAACAAAATCGCCAACACGAACAAAAAGGTTTTGATCTTCTGTGAGTCTTCTTCTGTGAAAGAAGATTTCTATTTGATGCATCTTGTCGTAACCAAAAGTATCATTGTTTACGTCTGCCTCCTGGTAGTTAATAAGAGCATGAACTCTTATTGGTGGCAAGAAGGACTTTTCTATTGCCTCTCCATATAAAGAGTGGAAGTCAGACTTGTCTACGTCAATTGGATAATATAAAACTGTCTGGCCAATGACTCTTTCAATAAGTTCATCGTTGACTTGCTTTACTAAATCTCTTTCCTTCTTTCCTGTAAAGAGAGGAGGGGGAGGTGCGGCAGGTTGTTCCCATTTATTATCGTCTGACATTCATTTATCCAACATAAATCTCTAGTGGAACCTCGGACATAACTTCGCTTGAGTTCTTTACCATCTCAACGTCGCCTTCCATTAGCTTGCTGTATGTCAACTCATCAAGTGTTGTCTTTAGTTCATCTCTAAGAGCCTGCTGCTCTTCTTTTGCCTGGGATATTAATGCATCTCCGTTTAGTGATATCTCGTTACCGGGAATTGGTATTGTGCTAAACTTGCTTCTTATCAATCCTAGCATCTCTTTGCTCATTGATAAAGCAAACTTTCTTATCCACTGTTTACCGATGGAGTTGATGTTAAGGAATGGGATGTTTTGTAAAGGCATTGTGTTTAGGTTGTTAATACCTGTGATGCCTGCCTTCGAGTTGCTATCCTCTGTCCAGGTATCTCCTGGTGTTACAAACTCAACCCACATCTTTTCTGGATAATCGGACTGTGGAACTGGAAAGATTCTAAGCCTGTTGTTTCTTAGCTCGTAAGAGAACTGTGATGTTCTTGTGTTTACACTATCCTCATAAGCTACAGCCTGTGCTTTGTGTTGCCACACTGGGACGACCTGGAATGTTGAATCATCAGCATACTGTCCGTATGTGCTTAAGTTTCCAGCAACATTAAGTCCACCGTGATAACCATAGAAGTTCCACATGGCTCTTGGGGTTTTAAAATAAACCTTCTTAATAAGAAGTTTGGACGCATCTGTTGTTGTGCCTAGCTTCTGATAGAAGGGATAAGCTGAGTTAGCGACGTCATTGGCGGCTTCAAGGATTAGCGATTGAAGATCATAATCCTGCTGGTCTGTTTGGACAGCGAAAGAAGCAGAATAAACTGTTTGAGAACCTCCAACGGTTGCTTCAGATGAGATACCATCAGTTACTCTTCTTGCGTATGCAAAGTCGAACTTTGGATATTTCAAAGAAAGATTCGTCTCAGAGTTCATATTGGCGTTAGCAGTGACAATTGCCGCTGCTTCAACTTTTGGCTCTCGGATCATACCATCTTCATTAAATGAAGCTGTTGTTCCGCCAAGAACATTTGATAATACGTTCTTTGATTGGTGAATATTAATAAGATAAGAATATTCTAAAACTGCTTCTTCATAAGCAGCATAAACTTGGTTTGCGGTAAGTTCAATGTCTAAGACATCTCCGCCGAGTTTTCTATATGTATAACCGACCTGATCGGCTGCGCCGCTTAAGAAGGCGTTTACGGCGTTTGTTCCGTCATCTGTTTCAACGGCTGAGTCGTTGTGCTTTTTCCAATATGTATTAGTAGAATATATGGAATATGGAAGGCTAGCGGCTACTGAACCTGCGCTTCCTGTTTCGGGCAAAATTACTTGACTCGTTGTGCTCTGTGGTGTTAGTGTAGGCAGTGCCATTCATCTAGTCCTCCGGTTAAAATAAATAGTTTGGAAAAAAAGAAAACCCCGCACTGTATGAAACAGGCGGGGAATTCTCACATTAGACTAAACTAATTTTTTAAGATCATGTAAAGTCAGTAATGATTACTAGACCGTACATGTCGGGGCGAACCATCTTCTTACCATAACGAGTCATTACGGCCTTGCGTGGGACGAATGTGTCTGGATCAAAGATAGTTGGTGTGACCTGGAGTGGGACGTATGGAGCGTAAACAAAACCGCTCTCAAGGAAGCTGCCGCCCTTACGACCAACGAGAATTACGTTGCGTGGGAAAGCGTGTGTGACGTATACGTCAAACTTCTTGCTGAGAGAGCCGGACTTCATTGCACCGACCATTCCAGAGTCTGCATCGGCTGTAACGCTTGCACGGAAGCCTGCTGTGAACTCAAGAATGTTTGCTGCTTCTGGGCCACAAACTACGAAGTTTGCGCCACCACGAAGTGTCTTGCGGTGAATGTCGGCAGAAACGTCATTGATTGTCTCAATGAGTGTCTCGTACCATTCGCTTACTGTACCTGTGAAGTCGCCGACGCCAGTGGGGACGCCTGTTAGGCGGTTGACGAAGTTTCCTGATGTGCGGGACCAGTAAAGTGTGCCGGCGGTGGCACCCTTAAGAAGGTCACCAAGGATCTCGGAGTCAATCTCAAGAGCAATCTGCTCAGAGAGAAGACCTGTAAGCTCAACCTCGGCGTCGAGGTTATGATAAGCGTTAAGATCCTGTGCTAGCTCTGGGGTCCATGTGGCCTTAAGCTTGCGGGTCTGGGCGGTTACAGCAATAGAATCAACCTTGATGTTGATCTCTGGAAGTGCTGCGGAACCCTCCATTTCCCAGGCTGTTGCGCCGACTACGGCACCGGCTGCGTTGGCGCTGGCGCTGATGTTGTCGGAAACTGCGAAGGAAAGTGCATAGCCGTTAAAGTTGGCTACTGCGGCGGCTGCACCTGCTGCCATCTGAATGACAAGTGTAAGGGCTCCTGTTGCCTCGTTAAGAGAAGAGAGTCTTCTGATAACTGTAAGGCCGGTTGCTGGTCCACCGTTCGTGTGCTGAAGCGCAACGTGGGAAAGGTTCTTCTTTACCATTCTGTTCCATACTGCGAGTCTTGCTGCATAGCTTGCGTGTGTTGCAGCAAGTGGGTGATCGGTATGGAGGTCTGCAAGGTTTGGTGTTGCACCGGCACCTTCTGGTGTAAAGGTAACAACTACAAACTTAGCAGTTCCGGCGGCGGCTGCAAGTACGTCTGGGTCATGGCGGACAATCTTGTTGAATGCGGCTTCGGATGGGGCGTATACACCGGAGTCAGCCGTTGTTGCGCTTACAGATACGAAGTCGGTGTCTGCGCCGGGAGAGGCTTCCCATGCGAGAGCTTGACGGGCACTGGACATGCCTGTCTTGAGATTACGCATGCCTGATGGTCCAACCTCTTCTGTTGCAAGGTCAACACCCTGTGCGATGCCAGCGGCTACAACGCCACCACCATATATGGATGGCTCGGCTGCGCCCTTCTCAAGGTCGTCACGAAGCTTGCCTGATGCAAGACTATCTGGTGCGCCGGCTGTGAAGTCCAAGAAGAAGATCAAACCGGATGGAAGGCTCATTGGCTGAACGGAGACAAGCTCCTGTGCAATGAGAGATCCGAATACACGACGAACGATTGGGAATGCTACTGCTGCAAAACCCTCGACATCACCAGATGCCATTGCTGTAGCCTCACGAAGAA
>UEXM01003132.1_pt1 | contig 10893 bp, 12 predicted proteins | sample 1796661 | NCBI WGS metagenome assembly UEXM01 (sample SAMEA4772469, study PRJEB27181) | metagenome
GATTATAATAAAACGTTTAAATCTTTGATATGAATGTAGAAATTAGCACAGAAAGTCTTACAAATCTTTGTATTGGTGCTGACGAATATTTATATTTGTATCTGCTGCATCAAAAAGCCTATGATACACTAGCTGCTCTAAATCTTAATATAGATGTAGAGGTATTGCAAACCAAAGGCTACTTGAAACTGGGTCAAAAGACTTCAGATCACATAGTAAGAGAACCATTCTACTCCCACTTAGAATCTCCGTTCTCTCAAATGTGGTCTGAACTTTTGGCCCATTTTCCTCTAAGGGTAGGACAACGTGTTCTTAGAGCTAGAGATGCTAATGCTAAGGCTAATGAGAAAGCTCGTATTAGATACGAGAAGTATCTTCAAGGGAATGTAGGTAAACACAAAGAAGTAATCAAAGCTTTGAATACTGAACTAGACTTACGTAAAGAAGATGATTCTCTTAAATACATGCAACAACTTGTAACATGGGTGAATAATCACACATGGGAAAAGTATATAGGACTAAATGATGAGCAAACCAAATCCTCCAGAAGGAACACAAGGAAGCTATAGATTACCCCCTCTTAGACATATCTCAAAAGAAGTAGAACGTTCAATCCAAACTGTTAAGGATGGAATGAGCGGAAGGAGGCGTGTTCTCCCTACTAAATGGAAGAGATTGAATAAGAACCTGATGGGTGGTTTACAGCCTGGAAAGATGTATGTTATTGCAGGTAGACCTGGAGTCGGGAAGTCTGCTTTCAGTAACCAGTTAATCTTTGACTTGCTAGATAAGAATGTTCAACAAGATGTAATGGTAGTCTATTGGAGTTTTGAGATGCCTGGAGACCAGCAAATATTACGTGCTGGATCGAAGGACACCAAGCTACAAACATTCGAACTATTATCCGTTGAACAGAAACTATCGCAAGACAAGTTTAACAGTTATGTGAAAGAGACACAGAAGTATAAGGATTACCCTATCTTCTTCTGTTCTATTCCTCAGAACATGGACGCAATGAAACGAACTAATGAACAGATCTTCCTTAAACATCCGAAGAAGACTGTAATTAATTTGATTGATCATTCGCGCCTTGTTACTGGGAGAGAAGATACAGAGTTGCAAAGACTAAACACCCTATCAAAAGGGTGTATGTGGATGCAAGCGAAGATGAGGAGTGTCACAATACTATTGTCCCAGCTTAACAGGAATATCGAGCAAGAGCATCGAGCTAAGAATCAATACCAACCTCTCCTTACGGATTTGTTTGGGGGTGATTCTATAGGTCAAGATGCTCACGTAGTGATGATGCTACAGCGGCCGTACGACTTGTACAACATTACAGATACTTACTGTGGTGAAGATCCAGTCGGACTGCTAGCTGTGCATATTGAGAAAAACAGGGATGGCCTACTAGGTATGATCCCATTTCAAACTGAATTATCAACATTTACAATTAATGAAAGAAAACTTGGAACTTCCTAAGAAAAAAGTAAAAGCTCTTCGGAAATCACCGAAGAACATGGTACTGTATGGACCTCCTAAAATTGGTAAGACAACAGCTCTATCTAAATTAGATGACTGCTTAATTCTAGACTTAGAAGACGGTAGTGATATGGTTGAAGCGCTTAAGCTTAAAGCGACTAGCCTATCAGATTTATCTAAGATAGGGCAGTCTATTATCAAAGAAGGGAAGCCGTACAAGTACATTGCAGTGGACACTATCACTCAGCTAGAAATTTGGTGTGAGTCAGAGGCTAAGGTACTCTATCAGAACACACCAATGGGTAAGAACTTTGACAAAGACAATAAAGGTCTGTCTGTTCTTTCCTTACCTAACGGTGCTGGGTATTTGTATTTGCGTATGGCGTACAAGAAGTGGCTAGACAGGTTGAATAAACTTGCTGATCACATAATCTTAGTTGGTCATCTTAAAGATAGGATGATTGAAAAGAAAGGTAAAGAGGTAACCTCTAAGGACCTCGACCTGACTGGTAAGATTAGAAGTATTACATGCTCTAATGCAGACGCTATTGGGTATGTCTTCCGTGAGGGGGATAATACTATGATCAGCTTTGATGCTGGTCAAGATATAAATGCAGGCTCTAGATGTGACCATTTAAAAGGTCAAGTAATGGAGCTTGATTGGACTAACATTTTTATAGATTAATTATGATTGAAGCAAAAGTAACTGAGCAACAAGAACAGACGACTCAGGCAAACACAACCCCAGCAGTGATTACTGTAAGTGGAATTATCAACGATCTAGATAACGGTATTGACCGTGATGGGATTGCTAAGAAATATGGATTAGATAAAACAGAAGTGAAGACTATGTTTCAACACCCTGCCCTAAAAGGTAAGCGTGTAAAGAAGAAAGGACAAGTCAAAGAGCTTCGTTTTAAGTTAGTGGATGATGTAACTCCGCAGACTGATCCTAATCAAATGGCTATTGATAATTACACTAATCCTCAGATTGTAGAAACTCAATCTGATGTTACTAATGAAACAGAAGACAGAACCTTTAATACTTTTTTGAACGATGGCAATAGCAAGTAATAACTCACAAGAAACAGTAGCAGGAGGAGGAGTACCTCTTTATGTAGGTATTGCACCTATGAGCGTAGTAGCAGTTAACCCAACTAAAGCAGAGCTCGAAGGGTTAGGTGTAAAGCTTAAAGCAGAACCAGAGTATAATGGTGTTACTATTGGAGAGAATGTGTACAACAAGATTACCTTTTGGGTAAAGCATGTTGGACCAGACTTTACTACAAAATTTGACATCTTAATGCAACCAAACCACAGAATGAATAAGAACGGAGATAAGTATATGTATACTAACAACCGTGCTCAGATTTCTTGGAGTGATACTGACCCTTCAACTAAGTACGATTGGTACAATGGCGAAGGAGTACGTAAAGCTTACGTAGGTGAAGATACTCTCCTTAGTTTTATTAAAACTTGGGCTAACGTATCTAACTCTGGTGACTGTTACCTTGAATCAATCGACCAGATTGCAAAAGGAGATGTAGCAGAACTCAAACAACTTGTTGTTGCACTTGCAGATAACAAAGTTCGTTTACTCTTAGGTGTTAAGGACGAGAAATATCAGAATGTTTACACTAAGCACTTTGGTAGATTAAAGCCTCAGCGTAATGACTTGTTCATTAAGGAACTTAACGGTGACTATGGTGCATTTAATGCTGAGTACAATGCTGACCTAACGCTTCGTCGTTGGGAACCAGCTATTCTAGCTCCTGACACAGAGACTGCTTCAGAAACAGCTACAGCTGAGACTGATGACGCTCCCTGGTAAATAAATACTAGGGCTAATGGGAGTTAATGCTAGAGGAAATGAAGACTATCTTCATACTGATGTTATTCTCTCTCGTATAACTGAGTACGATATTTTTAGATTTTACTGTCCTAACTTTAAGCAAGTTAGTCAAAAGTTTAAATCTGATCTTCGTACTGATAACAGCCCTACTGTAAGTATTGTAGTATGGAAAGGGCGTCTGCTGTATAAAGACTTCGGACGCCCTGACCATACTTTTAATTGCTTTGGGTATGTTATGTTTAAATATTCTCTTGGGTTTGTGGAAGCTCTTAAAGTCATTTCTAATGATTTTGGGCTTGGTTTGTGTGGTAATGAGTCTAGCTCTTCTTTGGCTATTACCTACGGACAGGACAAACAACAAGAGTTCGAAGAGAAAAAGCAAGCAAAGATTCAAGTAAAAAGTAGAGGATGGGATGTTAGAGATAAAGAGTTTTGGGAACAATTTTGCATATCTAAAACTCTTTTACGTAAATTTAGGGTTTCACCTATTAAATACTTTTGGATCAATGAAACGCGTTTTAAATGCAATAGTATCAGTTATGTTTTTAATTTTGACTTGGGCCGCAAACTTTATTGTCCGCTTGAAGAACAGCATAAATGGTATAGTAACACGACTAAAGAATGTATACAAGGCTATAGTGAACTTCCTGAAAATGGTGAAGTTGTATTTCTTACAAGTTCCCTCAAGGATATCATGTGCCTGGAAGTGCTTGGTTACCCGTCCATCGCTTTACAAAGCGAAATGCAAATGCCAAATGAAGCGCTAATTAAAGAGCTTAAAGGCAGGTTTAAACGAGTAATAGTACTATATGACAATGACTTTAATAATGAAAACAACCCTGGCCAAATGATGGCTGAGAAGATTTGTAATGAGCATACACTCATTAATATATGTATACCTTCTGAGTATTGCTCAAAAGATATATCAGATCTAATCAGAGATCACGGAGTCGATGTGGCACGTAATTTCATTAATACTAGTCTGCCTCATAGTATACAATCAAACATTAGATAACAAATAGAATGGCTAAAAGAGGTAAAAGGACTGGATCTAGGAACATGCCAAAAACTCGTTCTACAGGAGGACGAGGCAAAATAAGATCTAAAAGCAAAGAAGTAGATGGGATTAAGTTTCGATCATTGCTTGAAGTCTTTTGCTATCGTAAGCTACAAGAAGCTGGAATAAAAAATGACTACGAGAAACACAAGTATGTATTACTCGAAGGCTTTCATTATGACAACTCATCTTACGAAGACAATGGTAAAAGTGGTTACCAAGATAAAAAGAAGTATAAGGTAAGAGATATTACTTACACTCCAGACTTTGTAGACCCACATCAACCTAGACCTAGGTGGATTATAGAATGCAAAGGATTTGCTAATGATCGTTTCCCACTTAAATGGAAGATGTTTAAGAAGCTACTAATGGAGAGTGATGACCCGCCTGTACTCTTTGTACCACGGAATCAGAAACAGTGCTTAGAAACTGTAGAAGCTATTCTAGAACTACTAGCCCCGACTGAATAAGTTGGGGTTTTTTATTGACTATTAAATATGAATAATGAGTATCAAAACAATTGATCAGAATATTCGCTCTAATACTAAGGGATTAGAAAAGCGGATAAACAAAGGTGCTGAGAAGATGGTGTTTGACATCCTTCAATCTACTCAGTACTCTACACCTATCCCTTCAACTGTACGTGAGCTGGTGACAAACGCCTGCGATTCACAACGGGAGAAGGAGATGGCTATTGAGATTCTACAAGGGGAGAAGCAAGAAGATGATTACTATATCCGCAGAGATGGGGAGCAGTATGAAGACTCTAACTTCAATCCTGACTACTATAATCTTAATCATTTGAATACAAAAGACAACGAGGTTTTACTTAAGTACTACCAAAATGAAGGCGTTGGGTTCTGTGATAAGATTGAGATTATTGACTATGGTGTTGGTATTGGGAGTAGAAGACTAGAAGGCGTATTGGAGCTCGGCTATTCTACTAAGCGTAATACCTCTCAGAACTTTGGGGCCTTTGGATTGGGTGCTAAGGTTGCTCTATCTACAGGTGTAGACTTCTACACTATAGAGACTGTACACAATGGGAAGAAATTTAAGTGTAACTGCTACCCATACAAGACAGACTTCCTAATCCCTAAGTTCAATCCTAGCATTAAGTTTAGTGATGGGACTGAGGTGCACTATGAACCTACTACTGAGAAGAACTATACTAAGGTATCGTTTGGAATAAAGAAGCATAACCGTAACAGGTACGATGATACTATCAGAGATCAGCTGAACTATCTAGGTAACGTTAGATACTTTATAGTTGACCAGGATGGGGAGCGAGAGCGTTACATCCAGAGTGACATTGTATACAACTCTAAGAACATTATCGTATCTAATTCTTACATATACAGCAAGCCTCACATTGTTATTGTGAAAGAAGAGGGAGCTAGTACTGGTATTAACTATGGGTACGTAGACTTCAAAGAGTTGGAGATGCAACAACTGTGGGGTAGTGTAGGTCTTAAATGTCCTATGCGCCAAACTATTAAGGACCCTGATACAGGGGAAGAGATAGTTATTCAGGATGGTGTAGAGGTTACCCCGTCTCGTGAGAAGGTTATCTGGAATGAGCATACTAAGAATTTTATTCAAGGTGTGATTGAGAATGCTGCTGAAGAGGCTACTGACCTTGTAGAAGATCAACTGAAAGACACAGACCTATTTAATTGGGTTAAGTCTTGCAGAGATGTTCTTAGTAGTCATGGTGTTGGGTCTAGCAATACTGCATTACAGCAAATTAGTAAGATCATTGACACTACTAAGATGAATCCTAAGTATGTAATAGACAAGTCTATACGATACCAGGGACCTAAAGCTTTGATGAAAGGTTTTGCTCCTCGTAAAGTTACTGAGTATACTAAAGATGGGAAGATTCACTTGCAGACAGAGAAGCTAGAAGGTTGGAGTGATGCTAACTTGGATGCTATTTACTACAGAGATGAAGACGTATCTAGAAATAGGTTGAGAGATCATTACTTACTTGATAAGCATGATGGTAAGTTTACTTTAATTACTAAGAGTGACTTGCAAGCTCTTCAAGATAAAGCGCAGGATGTGTCTTTGCCTCAGTTAGATAGAGCGTCTTATACTAAGGAGTACTCTAAAGTAATCTCGTATCGTAATAAGTTGCATGCATACATCAAAGCTTCAGAGCTTGTACAATCCTATGGAGATGTGGAGGTTCCTGAAGAGTGGGAAGATAACTTTCAAAATAGAGAGACGGCTGTACAGGAGAATGATGCTGTTGCGGGACTGTCTCCAGCCGAACGACGTGAGACTGAACAACGTATTGTTGCTTTTACTTTGAGATATAATCATAGAAGTAAGTACAATGGTACTAAACAGTTTACTTGGGATAAGACAGAGCCTAAGCTTGCTACAGTAATGTCCTCTGATAACATTACGTACTACGGTACTAATGCAGATGCAGAGAAGTTACATATGGCTGCAGGTGTTTTGTTCAACCAAGTTCCTCATAGTGGGAGAGCCACTAATGTACCATACTACTTTGCAAATGATACTCATAAAGAGGATCCTATGTTTTACTTTGATCAGCTCCCAGTTAGATTTCATGCTTGGAGTCAAACAATAAAGTTGCATGATTCATTTACTTGTAAGACCCCTCAGCTTCTCAGGGTAAGCGAAAAGAATGTTAAATACATTTCTCGTAATCCTAATTGTAAGCACATTGATGAGTTCTTCTGTGCCTGGGATGAGGAGAACAGCAAACTTACTATGGATAAACACTTAGTAAAATACCTAACAGGTAAAGCTGTAGGTAATCTTCCTGATTGGATTAAGAATATAGCTTTTATTAATCCTGATTATGGTACGATGTATCATACTCTGTATGATTATCAAGAGAGCTATCGTTACTACGAGTCTACGCATGAAGAAGTCAAGGAAATACTAGATACTATTGAACGTATTAAAGATTTCCAGACGTATGTTGAATCTGTAGATGACCCTGTATTGATAACTCAGAAGTCTAAGGAATTGTTTATCTTAGAAGATATAAAAGCTGCACAAGCACTTGATCCTGAGATACTTAAGCTGATTGCTATTAAGGATGAGCTGATGGATGAAGTCGATCCTCTTATGGATAAATTAGTTTTTATATACAACGCTTCTAATGAGTTTGAAAAAGAAGTAACCTACTATCTCAAGTCGCGTGGTAAGCTTGATATAGATATTCCTTTGCCACAAAATGTTTAATTATTAACCCTTAAATTGTAAGTTTATGATACACGTAAACGTAAGCGATGGGCAGATCACTGGATCATATGGAGACACACCGTTCTCTGTTATATATGACCAGGCGCTGTACAATGCTATGCTTGACGTTGCTGACGCAGCGAATGAAGCAACAGATATGGAGGCCTATGAGCTAGCCCTATCTGAATTTAAAACTCTAACTGTAGAGGATTACACTAAAGTAATCCAAGATAAGTGTGAGTTTATTTATGTAAACCCAGCTACAGGAGAGTTCTTCCTGAAGGTTGGGAATGCTGTAACTAATGTGCCTATGCCTGCAGCACTTGTAGATCGTATCTATGAGTCTATGGATGTAGGTATAGACTTTGACCCGCTAATTAAAATGTGGACACGCTGGTTGCGTAACCCATTACTTAAGGAGAAAGGGGAGGAGTTTTCTGAACGCTTCTTCAACTTCGTTAATATGAAGTATGTTCACCCTAAGCTTAAGCAAGAGCTGATGGATGAACATGGTCTGACTGAAGAAGTAGCTGAGAAAAGAGCTACTATGTACCAGATGAAGATTACTAAGGAAGGTCTTCTTAATGGGTATAAAGTTTCTTCTGAGGTTATGCATAAGTATGATGCTGAAACAGGAGAACAAGTCGATCGCTATAAGCGTACCTTTAATCCTGATACAGGTGAGATTGATTCTGACGGGTTACCTGAGCATGTAGAAGACAGACTCTTTCAGCCCGCAGTAATGGGGAATAGAGGAGATGCTTTCTCTTGTGAAGGTATAAATGGATTTGGTAAATCTGGTCACTTTATTCGTGTGGGTTGTACTCATCGTCTTCCTGATTGGAGTTATGTTAACACTAATGATAATCAATCATGTGTTAAGGGACTGCATGTAGGTGGATTGAAGTACATTGCATGGTATAGTGGTGAGATTCACAATGTGTTTATAGACCCTATGCATGTAGGTGCTATTCCAGATGATGTGGATGGTGCTATTAGATGTTTACAGTATTTCGTACATTCTAGTTTATCTGGGGTGAACGGAAGTATCTATCACAGTTCTACTTATGCAGCTAAGACTGATACAGAGTGGACTGAGATGAGGGTTAAGATTCTAGAAGACTATATGTCTGAAGTTTCTAATATTGAATCTGTTCGTAAACAATTAATGGAGTTATAATGAATAGTATAGAGAGAATCCCAAAAGGAAGTGATGTATGTTTGATTGATGGGGATTCTCTGTTGTACTATGAGATGGAGAAGCCTACGTTTGAAGAAGCCATTTATGGTTTGGATAAACGTATTTCTCATATGCTATCACAGTGTAATACAAATTATTACGCTGGGTTTTTAACTAAGGGTAGATGTTACAGATATTCTGTAGACCCTCAGTACAAGGCCCGTCGTAGAAATACAAAGTCCCGTCGTCCTGTAATCTTTCCTGCTCTTCAAGAGTATTTGATGCAGCGATGGGACTTTATTTTTATGCCTGAAGTGGAGGCAGATGATTTAGTAGCTTACCATTCGTACAATACGGAACGTAAGACAATCATTTGTTCTCCAGATAAGGATGTATTATACCAATGTGTAGGCATGCATTATAATTACCGTACGGCAGAGTTTATACATACCTCCCCCGAAGATGCTTTAAAGTTTCTTTGGAAGCAGGTGCTCATGGGTGATGCTACTGACGGCATTCCTGGATTAAAAGGTGTTGGAGAAAAAACATCAGATAATTGGTTAGAAGGCAGAACTAAAAGTTTCGAAAGTTTTGCACTTAAGAAATACGTAGAACAGTTTGGAATGACTGAAGGAATATTTAAATTCAATCAGACATTTCGACTAGTCTATCTTCTAAGAACTGATGATGATGTACAAAGAGAGCTTGGAGATATAAAGATCCCAAAGCTTGTAATTTTTGAAGATGCACCTTTAAAGACAGAAGAATGGTGAAATTAGATAAACTCGTCTGGACACCTCAAGATGGGAGAACTGTTAGACTCTCTGGAGATCTTACTAAGATCCATCAAGTAGAAGAGAACGGAGAAATAGTTAAACTATACAATGATAACGGAATGGAAATTAAAGTTGGGGATACTATATATCCTCAAAAGAAAGGCCCGTTCAAAGCGAATCACATAAAGTCTGTAGTAACGAATGGAAGGCTAGTTGGGTACAATTTGTACACAGCCTTTCTTACTACATCTAGTACGTTTGTACTCCCATTTTTGGGGGTAGATCGTAAGTGGTTTATGTGGAACTCACTCTTTGTCAATTGTTTTATTGGGACTACTGCAGAAGATACTAAGAAAGTGATTGCTCTCTTGTATAGGTTTTCTGGTATTCCTGAATTTCTAAAGTTCGAATCTGCTATGTGTGCATTCAGAAGCTTCGTTAAACGATACGACCCAGACCCGTATCATGTGATGTTTGTTTTTAATGTACCTGAATCAGCCACTAAATCGTACGAACATTTTGTAAACGGAAAATACTCAGAGATAGATGATATATGGAAACTAAAAATACTTGAATTTCATGGCTTTGATATAGATGGAATGACTGGTAAGATTCTGTTTCAGGCAGAGTCTTTACGTAAAGAGATCGAAGATCGACTTGACGTAGAGTTACCTGAAAATGCAGAGTTACACAGTGTCCCTAATTTAGAATTTGAAGTGTTCAACCCAGACTATTACTTACCAAATCCACATGATTTGGTTAAGTAAGTTTGGAACAATAGAGAGAGAGAGGAATAACCCCCTCTCTCTTTTTTTTATCCGTTAAGATCAAACCATTTGATAGCTTGCGCTGCATCTTTATTAAGACCGCTCCATATAGGGAGTGTCTTCTGAAACTTTGCCCAAGTTTTTCTATCTCCTTTATTATTCCTACCAGATTTTCTCTGGTAGAATAGATCTTTTTCTGCTATATCTATACCTACTGCATACGGGATCTCCTTAAATGTTACATGCATTATAAGATCATAGATATTCATCAAAGGCCTAGCCGCTGCTGATGGAGACTTTGTAATGTTGTAAGCTTCTCTAGGATTCAAAAACGCAGCTATTTCTGTCTGTAGTCTTCTAGCCTGATAACCCCAAAATAAATATTCTGCTTTAGTTTCTGGGTCATCTTCATCTGCGGCTGCTCCTATTAAAAGTCCTCCAATAGTCATAGCTGTAATGTAGAATAGTCCTTGAGACGCAGCTCTTTTTACATTTGCTTTCTCCTCTTTAGTCATCAAGCTTTAGATGTTAGCAGTGCTGTACTCCCCATCTCA
>UEXM01003133.1_pt1 | contig 10891 bp, 14 predicted proteins | sample 1796661 | NCBI WGS metagenome assembly UEXM01 (sample SAMEA4772469, study PRJEB27181) | metagenome
CCTTGGACTCCCTGGATACCTTGTGTTCCTTGGACTCCCTGGATACCTTGAGTACCTGTTATTCCTTGAGTACCCGTTATACCTTGGGTTCCCTGTACGCCTTGTACACCTTGGATTCCTTGAGTACCTTGTACACCTTGTACTCCCTGAATACCTTGAATACCTTGAGCACCTGTAGTACCTTGAGCACCCGTGGCACCTGTAAGTTCTGTGATTGATACTGATTCTACTTCCCCACTACCTTGGCGTATTAAAACCCTAGTGGTTGGTAATACTGTAGTACTATCTACTGTACCTAGGAAAGTTCTACCTGTAACACCTATATTATTTCCAACAAAAGTATCTGCACTCATTTCTACTCTTGCGGTATCCCCTCTTAATGCGAATAGTACTGTATTGTCCCCTGCTCCGTTGGTTGAGAATATTGTATCACCACTACCTGAACCCCCAGCTCTAATTAACACATCACCATTTGTTTTAGAGTTTTGAAATATCATATTATTAGAACCATTCATTAGAATTTGTCCAAACTCTGTACCAACTGTATTTTCAAATACTAATCTATGTGAATTTTCTATTACGATATCAGAGTCTATCATGTTAAGGTCACCCCCCATATAATTTTCACCTGTTCCACTAACAAATAGTTGTCCACCAATATGTGTGTTACCACTTGAGTTTAAAGTTTGTGCTGTTAGACCGGCATTTAATTTTATATCCGTATTTGTTGTACCCCCTGAAGGAGTTATACTGGTTCCGTCAGTATTTCCTGTCCAATAATCAGCATCTGCAATATCTGCTTTTAATTCTGCTGTTGTTAAGTATTCTACTTCACCATTAGATTGAGCTACAAGGATTTTATCATTACTGTATGAACCTCCCGCTGCATCTATTGTACCTAGAAAGGTTCTACCTGAAACACCTAAGTTACGACCAAATCTTGCATCTGTTAATCCTGATAACACACCATTAATATTTGTATTACCACTTATTCCAAGTGCAAAATCATTAGTAGACCTGAGACTGACTGGTCCCATGAAAGTGCTCATTGTAGCCGCCGAACGACCGATATTAATAGCAACAATTCCATCATCATACCCTACCCACAACGAATTACCAGCAGAACTTACCGTACCTCTCATACCTGCTACGTTGTTCTCTGTAAATCTCAGAAAGTTAGTGCCTGTCATATACAAATCACCACTCTGACGGGTTGTTCCTGTTATACCTAATTGACCCGTTACATCTACATTAGTGGTTGTGCCAGATGGTTTAATACCAGTACCAGAACCATTACCCACCCAATAATCAGATGTGAATGCTGTAAGTGCCCCAGTAGTTATGTATTCTATTTCTCCTGTTGATTGTGCTATTAATATCCTATCAGCTGCTGTTGCTGTTGCTGCATCTACTGTACCTAGGAAAGTTCTACCTGTAACACCTAAAACACCAGGGAGGTTAACGTTAGTCGTTGTGTTTGAACCTGAAGTTGTAATACTAGTACCATCAGTACTAGCTGACCAATAGGAGTTAAAATCATCAAAACCACTTACTGTAAAAGTACCACCGGAAGAATTAACAAATGTAACAACTCCAGTTACTGGGTCTAGTGTACCCCCTGTCACATAAGCGTCATTAAATAGTAAAGCACTATTTGCGACGGTAAATGTACCTCCTGTACTGTTGGTAAAGTTAAGTGTGTCGTTAGCCCCATTTGCTGTACCTCCAGTAACATAAACACCTGTTACACCACTAGTAGTACCACCGGATAAACAATTATTATATAGTTGGGTTACATAATCTGAAAATACTTTATCTTTAATACATTGGTTATTGTAATATTCAGTTACACCCGTTAAAAAGTCGTCGTACGTTTGAGATGGGACTGTATAACAACATAGTGGTTCCCAAACACCACCATAGTATTCAAGTATTGTTCCGTAATCGAGGGTAAGGCATTGTGACATAATTTTTATTTCTTATACCAATAAATATCCGTTACTTACTATATTTATTATTAAAGCAAAAAAATATCTTAACCACTTTATCTTTTTAAAAAAAGATTATATAATTATTAAAAAAGAAAACTATGTTATCAAATAAAGAATTACCACATAATGTAACTACAGAACGTATAGAAATTACTTTTTGTGGTAAAGGAAAATGCAAATGTCCATCAATAGATATGGACCTAAACCGCGATAAAATTATTATCGGTGGAGAAGATGAGGGTTATACAGAATTTACAAAGGAAGAATTCGAATTATTCGTTAACGAAATTAAAGCTGGTACCTTCGATAAATACATGAAATAAAATGGGGTGTGGATGTAAAAAGAAAAAAGCTCAAGCTGCTGGAGTTCAAACAGCACAATCTAGAACACTTAACCAACCTGTTAATCCTGGTGAAGCTAATGTTAACGCAGTTCAAGAGAACAAAGAATATCAAGGTAAGGTAAGAGATGCTCTTAAACAACTTATGGATATTAAGAGACGTAAAAGAACACCTAGACATAATAGGTAAACTTATTACATAAAAAGAATAAAGGTACCTCAGGGTGCCTTTCTTTTTGCCAAATATTTATAGAGTATAATGAAATTATTTAACAACCTACATAACATTATTTTAGAACAATCTACTCCTTGGTATGAGAAGGTTTTCCAAAGTGAGGATTTTGACTCACTATGGCCTCTTATAAAATTATTTGGTGGTGACATACATGATATGTACCTTCAGCTAGATAAGATGGGTAAGGGTCGAGACTTCTTAGACCACATTTCAAGTCGATGGCCAGAGGAAAGGTCTTTAGAACACCTCATTAATGCATTAGGTGGTATGAAAAACTGGGATAGGGGTATGGTTGATGACGATTTAATGGATGAGTATGTCGGTGATGTTTATTTAAATGATATGAGGTATATCAGTAAAAATGAAGACGGTAGGATTATACTAGAGTTAATGCCTGGTGAAGAAGCTGAGTTTTTTGAGAGTGGGGGTTATACTAGAAGTGGTGCTGATTGTCATGAAGTCGCAAAACAAATATTCAGTGAGGAAGGATTAGATTGGGAACCTTATGACTCAGGTATGAAAATTGAGGAGTTATTGGAGTTGATGACCGAAGAAAACTACATAAAACTAGTAAGATATATAGGAACTGAGTTCCAAAATGAGGAAGTTGATGCATGGAGAGAGGAGTTTGATGGGTGGAGGGAAGAAGACCAACTACCAGACGGTAAGGTTTTTTTAACTCTTAACAGGATGAATGGTTTTTTAGGTGATGATAGATATAACTTGGCTGTTCTTATAGGCAATACACCGGAATTAGAAGAGGTAGAAGGAGATATACAGAATGCCTATAGTAGGGCATGGAATGAAGTGGTACAAAATCAATACTATACCGCATACTATAAAGCCTTCGAGGAATTTTTAGGAAAACCAATAGGTGAAGGGACCACAAGTACCTATAGAAATGTTGTAAATAGTGAAACGGGTAAAGATGAATATAAGAAGGTAGATGTACCTGTAAAATATTTTGATGTGACAGATAGAGCGAGAGCGATGATAGTTAGACATGCATACGAGATTGATAGCCCTGAAGATTTTTTATCTATGATAGATGAATTTGACTTAAATTATCTTTGTCCTAGTGTTGATGATTATCCGTGGGATGATGATGAGGTAAATGATTTGTTCCAAGACTTTTTATGGGACTATTTATAAAATAAAATTATGAATTTAATAAAAATAAAAATACTTAGATGGTTAGTTGTTATATTCGTATGTGGTATAACTCTAACGTTTGCTGGTTGTGGTGTAACCGAACCAGTAAAAGACACTTGTTGTTCAAGTGATAAATTAACATTTACCGAAATGGTAAATCTTTCAAAGAAAGCCGTGGTAAAAGAAGTACCTGGTTCCAATTTTTATATAGCAACTGCTTTACCTGGAGTTAGAGGTATTCATACAGTATATAGAGGTAATGACACTTATCCTTCAGTTACTGTATCTGTAACTAGTGACGGTAAAACTAAAGTTGTTAAAAAATCTCAGCCTTGGTTGGAGTGTGTGGTTATTAAATTGCCTCTCCAGATGACTTTAGAGGAAGCGGAAACTAAACTGATGGATTCCAAATATGCTGGTAAGTGGTCAGAGGTTGTGGTAAGAAGTCCTTTAGGGCCAATAAGTTACCCAGCTCTTTATATATTTACTGTGGAGAATACTGGTTGGGTCGCTGTAAATACTATAACTGGTGAAGTGTTTCAACTAACTTAAAATAGTACCTTACTAGGTATTAAGTAGTAATAATAAATTAAACAAAAAAACAAAAACAATGAAAAAAATTTTAGCAATAATAGTAATAGGGATAATAGGATACTTTAGTTACGGACATTATATGAATAATGAAGTAGAAGTAACTTCAGACCCAGTGACAGTAACATTAAAGGTAATAAACTCAACAGATAAACCTTTTGTAACTAACTGTACTTGGTGTGTGGACGCAAAAGACCAAAATCATACGGTTAATCCAGGAGAAAATTATACCATACAATCTAACACACACGATGGAGCTGGTACTGTGTTCACAGTTAAACCAATACCTAGTGTTGATAATCCGGTTCCTACAGAAGGGGTATTTCAAATGACTTACGGTTATTGGGGTGGTTCTGCTCATGTTGTTTCAGATAACGATAATAATCACGGTTCACCAACAGAATTGTACCATTATACTGGTGGAAACTGGATTTACACAGCTAAGTTTACAAATGACCAAGCAACTTCAATAAATAATATAGTAGAATTTACTACGGAAGCTGCTGGACCATTTATAGACGCGGGAGACCCTGACGATACTATAGAATAATAAAATAAAAACAAAAACTAAAAAAAGATGGGAAAAAATTGTTACACTAGAGAGCAGATTGAATCTGCTGTAAAAGAAAAGGGTTACAAATGGTTCGATGATACGAACAATAAAGGATACGATGTTAATATTGTTGGTGTAAGAAATGCTGATACTGGTGATAGGGTAACCAATAGATTTGATGATTGTCTTACTATATCATACAAAAAGAATGGTGAGTGGAAGTTCTTCTGTTTTGAAGCTACTACTGACCCGGGTGATGATTACATGAATGACCCAATAGTAAAAGAAAAAGGGTGTGCTATTTTAAAAGAAGGACAATATAGAGGGTCACATAAAATCAGATTACATGCGGGAAAATATCCAGCACTAGGACAAAAGAAACCAGTAACAGTTTATAGAGACAATAATAACGATAACAAATACGACAGAAACGAAGCAAAAGTAGATGAGGGTTTATTCGGCATTAACATTCACAGGGCTACTTCTAGAGAGGGTAAAACTTCAACCTACGTAGATAAGTGGTCTGCTGGATGTCAAGTAATTTCAAGTAACGATGATTGGAAAAAATTTATGGCTATATGTGAGAGAGCTAAAGATATTCATGGTAATTCATTTTCATATACCTTACTTAGTTCCAACGATATAGTGTGATTAAACTTCTAAAAGGTTTAAAGAACATTGTAGACCCTAACTGGTGGGCTGAAAAGATAGGGTGGGAATCTGGGTTATATGGATGGTCTATGAAATCATCATTACGTCAATGGGCTTTAGGATTAACAGGGTGGAAATGGTGGGCTTGGCAACTAGGACCTGGTATTCTATTTTTTATAATATTAGAAGTATTACTTAACCTAATAGGGATGACTATGTTACCCTGGTAACCATATAATAACATTGTTAATATTTTTTAAAAGAGGGTTTACCCCTCTTTTTCTTTTTCTTAACTTTTTATCAAATTAAAAGAATATGAAAATAGTAACTCACAAATTTAGAATCAAAAAAGACCAGGTTTGTTATCTGGTTAACTTAGTAGATTATAATGGCCGTCCTCTAGAGAGTCACGTAGCTATGAATAATAAAGAAAAATCTGAGGTTTCTGAATACTTAGCATTTAAACATAATGTTAGTACTGTTTACCATAATTCTGGTTTTTCTATTATAGAATAAATGACTAACGAAGAATTACAAAAAAAACTAACTTTAGTACAAACTAATCTTAATGAAGCTAACAAAAAAAAAGATAACATTCTTATCAACAAATATGTTAGTGAATTAAATGCTCTTTGGAAGAAAGCTAGTGTCGAAATGTTAAAAAATGCTGAGGAGGGTGGTTGGTACACCCCTGATAGTTCTTCATCGTCTGAATCTTTGGATTTATAAATTATATTTACTACATTTAAACATAAAAATAAACTTATGACTGAATTTGAAAAATACGTAAAAAGTGACTTTGGTGTTAACTCTACCACACTTTATGATTACAAGAACTCTATGACCCCTATGGTTATAGAAGAAAGAGAGATGAGAGCCGTATCGATGAGTGTATTCGATAGGTTAATGATGGAGAGAATTATATGGTGTGCAGGACCTGTAAACGATAGAATGAGTACTATTGTACAAGCTCAATTAATGTTTTTAGACTCTATAGGTATGGATGACATCACACTACATGTAGATACCCCTGGTGGTAGTGTAAAATCTGGACTAGGAATTGTGGATGTAATGGATTATGTTAAATGTGACATAGCTACAGTTAATACTGGAATGGCGGCAAGTATGGGTTCAATACTATTAGGAGCAGGAACTAAAGGTAAAAGGTCTTCTTTAAGATTTAGTAAAACTATGTTACATCAAAGTTCTGGTGGAGCAGTAGGTAATATACAAGACGCTAGGATTAGTATGAAAGAATGGGAAAAAACTAATAGTATTTTATTTGATTTACTAGGGGAGTATTGTAATAAGGACCCTAAACAAGTAATGGAGGATTCTACTAGGGATAAATGGTTAACTTCTCAGGAGGCTTTAAAGTATGGAATCATCGATGAAGTTATAGGTTTAAAATGATATTTATTAAAAATAATATATGTTAATAGTAGAGGTAAAAAAGGGAAATGTGGACCGTGCGTTAAAGATAATGAGACGAAAAGTTAAATTAACTAAGCAAATTGTTAAGCTACGTAACGGTAAACATTTCACTAAAAAATCTCAAAGAAAAAGATTAAAACTACAAAAAGCTAGATATAGACAGCAGTATCTAGATGATTTAGATTAGGTTTTTAACACACTAATTAATTCTTGTTTTTCCTTAGGTGATAACTTATCTATGTGTTGTCTATATTCTAGGTAATCCTTAACCACTTCTTCAACCGACTTATCTTCCATTTTAGCCCTTCTTTCAAAACCCGCCTTTTGAGCATCCACTTCATAGTCTTGGTTATAATATTCAAATGGTGTTAAATTTAAACTTTTTTGTGTTAGGTCTTCATCTGGTAAATTTGGTCTTTTTGGGTCTAGTTCTTGAAGTATGTGTTCAATTTCATGTCTTATATACTCCGACAATACCACATATAAACTTTCATAATATTTTTTATTAAAATTAGGAGATAGGGATACGTCCACATATATTGTGTCGTTGAATTCTCCTCCCATGTATGCGTCTATTGTGAAATTATCTTCGTCCGGGTTTTCTATAATGTTTAATTCCAAATTAAATTTCAACTCCCCATACTCATATTCATCACCATCTACATCAGTATAGTAATCTGGTAACATAAACATTTCTTTTCCCCCATCAAAAGTCTTTATTATATCAAAAATTTCTTTGACAACATCAGTAGTTGCTTTTTCTGCTATTCTTGCCATGTACACTTCTTCGTGTAATTTATCTTCTTTAACTAATATATTATTTTTTATATTAACTTCTATAATAGATTGATACTTGTTTAGGTTTTTTATCTCTACGTTTTCTAGAGACTTAGTTATTGGTATGTTTAACCAATTTATTTTATTTTCTTGTTCCACTAGCCATTTAAGGTTTTTGTTATTTAAGCTTTCATCAATCAAACTTAATTTACCTATTCTTTCATCCGTAATGACTCTACTACCTTTAAATCTTTCACTTAATACTTTTCCTACCCACACACCTTCTTCAACAATATCATCTTCAAGTTCATCATCTATCATTTTATCCGTTCTTATTTTTTTTAATCTTAGAACTAGGGAGTTGAATAGGTTTTTAATGTAGAATATACCTACAGATACCAAAGCACCTTTTAAATAAGAAGACATTGCTCCGATATCAAAACCAACTTCACCTATTATTCTATTAGTGATATCTAGTATAGGTACCAGTAAGAATGTATATCCTAGAAGTTCAGCTAAAGATGATACAGTAAATCCAGCTTTTTCAGCCACTTTTAATGATATATTTTCAAAATCTTTTAATAATTCTACCACTTTATTTACATAACCACCTAAACCTCTACCCTTAACTTCTTCTCTAAGTCTTTGGATATCTTTTATTGTATTAATACTTAGATAAGATAATGCGGATAAAAATATTAGAATTATTTCTCCTTCACTTAGTGTTGGGTATTGCCCTTCTAGTAGTTCTTTAACGAACCCAAACATTCCACTAATACCAAATCCAAATGTTCCTACGAATTGTAATTGTACCCCCATATCATCAAGTGTTTTTTGGAACATGGATTTTGTTGGTTCTTGTTCTGGGTATTGTTCCTCGAGTCTATCAGGAGCGTCCATAGCTATTGCCTCTGCATCCATCATATTTTCCCAATCCCCTATTGGGTTTTGGATTCTTGGCTCACCTTCTTCATTGTAATCAGAAGCACCAGTATCAGTTAATTTAATTGGCATTAATTTATATGGTTCTATAATTTTACTGACTGGAACTCCAGCTTTTTCTAGTTCCTTCATGAAATTAAGTAGAGTATAATAATCTTGTTTTAAGGTCCCATTTAGCATTTCACCTCTTTCGTCTGGTGGGAAATCATCCATACACTTTCCTTCACAATTAGCGTCTATACCGTTTTCACCACAATAACACCTAAACTCATCTACTATATCATATAATTTATCAAATAAAAGAATTCCATGCATCCAATCTAAGTTTGTATTGTCGATTATTTCTAATTGGTTGTTGAGTGTCGGTAAGCCATTATCATCGATTCCTGAATGTGTGTATTCTTTATCCCCATCATAATCTAGTTCTAGAGCATCGTAATTATATACGTCTGACCAAGCCACACTAGAATCTAATAGTCCTAATTTTTTTCCCTCATGAACCGCAGCAGCAACAGTCTCTAAAGCGTACTCAAAGTTACCACCTGGTCTATTAAAACTTTCTCCATATGCTGATGGGTGATAGGTGTTATATAGGTCACTATATAACTGACTACCATGTTTAGGCCAGAAATCTTTCATGAATCTATTAACTAAATCTATATTGATTGTGTTTTCCATCAAATATAAATATCTGGTGGTTTAGTAAGTATGTCCGTTATTATTAACTTCTTCTAGTATTTGGTCAAAGCACTCCTGTACCTCATCAAAATGAATGTCTGGGGTTAATAATTTTGCTGTATCTAACTTATCGTCTACAATAATTACTGTAGGGACAAACTCAATACTTAATGTCTTACACATTTCCTCCCACTCCTGTTCTTCTTCATCCACATCTGTGACTTCATAGGGTAAATTATAATTATCTAACATTTGTTTTAGTTCTGTACAGTATGGACAGTCTTTTGTTGAGTATACGTGAATTTTCTTGTTCATTTTAAAATCCTATTTTAGTTTTTTTATTTTCTCCAACACCCACATTATCTTCATAGTTGTATATGTCCGATAAAGGCATTGGTTTAGTAGTAATGTGGTTTATATTTAATGATTTAAGTAATTTATTACTTTTGTCAACACATAAATCATCAAATTTATATTCTACAATTAATCTACCCTTTCTTAGTAATGCTTTATCTATTAATTGTCTGTCGGTGTTAAATGTAGCAACTATTTGAGTTTTTAAACAATCTCCCAATATCCCATCACTTAAATTAAGTAAGTTAGATACAGCTGTTTCATTACTACCACCATTTCTACTTTTTACAACCTTTTCCGCGTCTTCTATTATTAATACCGAGTTTGGGTGTTTCATCATAAATGGTACAAATTCTGGGGTCGCTAACATATCTACCATATTATTGGGTAGGAATATCACTTCTTTATCTATTTGAGTGGTTAGGTTGCGGATATATGTTGTCTTTCCTGTACCCGGTTTTCCATGTAATAGAATAATACCTTTACCATTTTTTTCATTTAGTTTTTTTACTATTTTATTGGATATTTTTTTAAAATCTTTATTATAGTTAGTACTTAAATTTAATTTTTCTTTACTGCTAATATCAAATTTTTGTAGTGTAAGCCCAAATTCATCTTTTACTATTAAACCCACTTTTTTATTTTTATTACTAGTTTTAAATTTACTAACCTCATCTATAATATGTTGGATTGATTGCCTTTTAGTGTAATAGAGAGATATCCAACCTTCATTTTCATTGTTACATTTCTTTAGCTTAACTAAAAATTTTTGGTGTTGTTTGGATATGAACACTTTGGTTGTTCCGTTATTATTTTTATCACTAATAATTTCATAATTCGCTATTTGTTCTAAGTATTCATTATTAATTAAATAATCTATTAGTTCTTTATACTGGAAGGTGTAGTCGTACCTCAAACTACTAGGAATTGTATTAAATTGGTCTCTGAAATAAGGCCCTACTGGGAATTCATCCGCGTAAGAACCTTCATAATATTGTATTTTTTCTTCTTGCATATTTCTTTGTTAAAATGGTAAATCTTCCTCAAATCGATAATTATACCTATCTCTTTTTTCTACATTTTTTAATTTACCAGTAAATTTACATTCTTTAATTACTTGATTTTTTATATATACACCTTCTTTTGATGTTTCTTTTACTTTTAAATTTAACACATTAACAAATGGTTGTAA
>UEXM01000459.1_pt2 | contig 10890 bp, 18 predicted proteins | sample 1796661 | NCBI WGS metagenome assembly UEXM01 (sample SAMEA4772469, study PRJEB27181) | metagenome
GTCTAAAGGCAATTCACCTTTAGATTTAAAAGATGCTTGCTATAAAAAAGTAAAAGCTCAGTATAAAGTGTTTCCGTCTGCTTATGCAAGTGGTGCTATAGCTAAATGTAGAAAAAATAAAGGTAAAAAATAATGTATAAATCACCATTAAGCAAAGTTAAGAAAAGCGAAAAAGGAGCATCACTTAGACGTTGGTTTAAAGAAGAATGGAGAACACCTAGTGGCGACAAAGACTATAGCAAGGGTGAAAACTTATTTAGGCCTACTAAAAGAATAAATAAAAAAACAGCTACTACATATAGTGAATTATCAAAAAGCGAGCTTAGAGCCGCTCAAAAAGAAAAAAATACTAAAGGTAGAGTAAGTAGATTTAAAAAGAAAAAGGAATAAAAAATACCAGGCGTACCACACCTGCAATTCCTTAATAAAAAAGGGGTCTCATAATCGAGGCCCCTTTTTATAATTAATACACGTATACATTCATACGTGTATAGCATAATTAACCATCGCACGCTAAACAATCTTCACTCATTGCCTGTTGTGCAATATCACCTCTTAATACAGATTCAGTTCTGGTATAATACAAAGTCTTAACGCCTCTTTTCCAGGCATCAAAATGAACTTTATTTAACCACCTAGGTGTAGCTTCTGAAGGAAACGCTAGGTTTAAACTAACTGATTGATCAACATATTCTTGTCTCAGCCCGGCTTGATTTATTAATTCTAATTGATTAATCTCTTTAAACGTTTTAAATACTTCTTTAGCAGGCACATCGTGTCCCAAAGTAACGTTCTCAAGCTCAGGTATATTTTGAACACTTCCACCGTCAGCCAATATTTTATCCCATGTTTCATTAGTATTAATTTTTAGTTTTCTTAATAGCTTTACTAGCGTCGGGTTTTTCCTAATGAAAGTCCCCTTCGCACTCTGCTCTGTAAAAACATTTGCAGCCCACGGCTCAATACCAGGCGAAACATTTCCACTAAGCTTACTATTGCTAACAGTAGGAGCAATAGCGCGGAGATGAGTATTACGTAAACCAGTTCCAACACACCACAAAGGCTCTCCATAAATCTCAGCAAGATCTCTCGAAGCTCTTTCGCTTTCAATTTTAATCTGTGAAAATATTTTCCTAGTTTCAAACTGAGCAAGCAAACCTTCAAAAGGAATTCCCTTTTCTTGGAGATAGGTGTGCCACCCGAGGACACCCAACCCAAGTGCTCGTCCTTTCTGAGCAGAACGAATGGCATTTTCAAAACCTCTAAGCCCTTTTGCTCTTTGAATAAATTCCTCCATAACCCCGTCAAGAAACCACGTGGCGTGATATATAAGGTTTGTATCTTTCCATTCTTCATATTTAGCTAAATTTAATGATGATAAACAACAAACAAAGCTGTGGTTTTCATCTGTGTGTAGTGTAATTTCTGAACATATATTTGTCATGTGGACTTTTAATCCATTACTTTTATATGCTTTTGGATTTGCTTTATTAACATTTCCTTTAAACATAATATACGGTTCTCCAGTTGCTTTTCGTTTTCTAAGTAATTTACTCCATCTAGCTCTAGCTTCCTTATCTCCTTGTTCAAGCTTACGCATGAATTTATCGCCAACAATTGCGCACTGATGTAGATTAAGCGATTGTCTATTAACATCTCCTTTAGGTTCTCTGATCTCCAGCCACTCTTCAAAATCATCGTGTTCAATATTGATATTAACTGAAGCCGCCCCGCGTCGAACCGATCCTTGATTCGTAGCGAGGATTGTTGAGTCATAAATTTTGCAAAAGGGTACCACTCCATCTGATGTTCCATTACCTGTTATTCTAGCGCCAGCGGGTCTTATTTGATTTATACCGATACCAACTCCACCGCCGTGCTTAGCGAGTAGCATCATTTCTAAATTCTTTTGTCCTATATCCTGGATCGAATCAGCAACATCGATGCCAAAGCAACTGATAGGTAAACCCCTATCTGTACCGGTGTTGGAAAGTACTGGGCTAGCCAAACATAACCAACCATTCCAAATATAATCAAAAAACGTTTCAGCCATTTCTGGTTTATATAACCTACGAGCAACCGTTTTAGCGACTCTTTGGTATGCCTCTCTAGGCGTTTCTCCGTCGAATAAATATCCCCCGGATATAGTCTTCTTGTATACGTCCGTATTACCCCACGCAGGATAATCTTCTCCTTTAATCCATTCATTGTTCCACATTATAATATTGAGTGTGTTATCCAGGCTATAAGCCCATTCATATTTAATACTACAAGATTCCATTGTTTTCTTGAAGCAGTTTGTACCATTACTAATATAAAACCTACTATATAAAATTTAGGCTCTATAGTCCATTGAGCAGCAATTAAAAATCCACTACCCATATAACCAACTCTAGTTGCTAGTCTTTTCCAAGGAGTTAATCGCTTCTGCCTTACTAGCTTGCTCAGCAGCCTGCTTCTTAACTTTTTCGATTGCTTTATCATATCCTGGCATGTGTTTTATTGTTTCTAATACCCCCAAAGCTATTGTAGCTGTTTGATTTAATTCTCCTATTAATTTTTGATTGATCATTCCTAATGTTTCAATCTTATTTTTCATTTCAATAAGTTTCTGTTCTTTCATATAATTGTTCTATAATTTCTTTATTTGTTATATTTATGTTACCACATGTCTTCGAAGTCCTCTCCTTCGTTTGCTTTTGAGTAATCCGTTGGACGAATAGCAAAGAAATCAGTATGAGTGACGCCCCCGGTAAGATGATAAAACCAATCAAGGTTAGCTGCTGCTTTAGTGTCATACGCAAAATAGTTTCCCAGGTCGACGTAACCAAGTTCAACAAGTTTTTCATTTGTTCTCTTTTTTATAAAGTATTTTAAATCATTAGAAGATATGCCTTCAATGTCACCCATCTCAAACATTTTATCTATATACTTTGTTTCTAATTTAACCATTGTTTCAGCTGCTTTTATAATGTCTTCTCGACATAAGCTTTGTAATTGATTATCTTCTTCACACATGTGTTTAAATAATTGGCAGCCCATTTTACTGTGAAGTGATTCATCTCTTACACTCCACTTCATTTGTTGCCCAATACCTTTAAGCAAATTTCTAAGCTGAAAAGAATAAAGCACTGCAAAGGCAGAATATAAAGAAACTCCTTCGGCAAACGCAGAAAAAACAGCAAGAGACTTAGCAATACCAGTTGTATTATTACCGCTGTAAGCAACAAGATTGTTGAATCTATCAGCTGTTGTCGGCTCATGTAAAAACGCTTCATAATCTTCTAATTTTAATGTTTCATTTAAATAACTATAAGCAACTGCATGCACAGTTTCCTGTGATCCAAACATCATTGCCATCTGTTGTATTTCGTGTTTAGGAAACCACGATACAACTTTCTGGGTCCAGTAGTCTGAAACGGCGCATTCGGTTTGCGCGAACCCAAGAAGTATGTTCCCGACGAGATTCTTTTCTTTATCATTTAATTTTTCTTTCCAATCTTTAATATCACTTTGCATTGAAATTTCAGTGTGTAACCAAAATGCTTGTGCTTGTTTTAACCAACCTTCTGTGTAGTATTCTGGATACTCAAAAGGTTTATACGCTATGCGTTCATCAAATAATCCCATTATGTTTTTGTAAAGCTTTTAATTGTTTCTAATTCATTTTTCCATGCTTCTATATGACTTAGCATCACGTGCTTTGTTGTATCTTTTGATACATTACGCATATCATATAATATATTATCTACAAACAATCTTATAGAAGCTACTACAGTTTTAAGATCTTCTTCCATTATTTATATATAGATAAAGCAATATCTACTAAAGGTAAATACAACACGTGTATATTTTTTTCATTATCTTTATAAGACCTAACGCCTATTAAACATCCTGGATAAAATCCAATTTCTATACTCCAAGCTGGCTCGTTATCATTTTCTTTCATGTACATTTTATATTATGTCGTTTATGTAATTGTTCTATATCTGAAGATTTAACTTTACCTTTTGTTTCCCAACTCCATTTAACAAATTTATCAATTTGCCTATCAGCATAATGACGTCTTGCTATTCGTTTTGCTTCGAAAGGATTAACTCTACGGTTCTGTCGCATTCTTTTTGATTTTGTGGTTTATATAATGTTATCCCTGGAAATTGCTCTACAATTAACCTCTTGAATAACTTCCATCGCATAGGAAAAGATTCATTGGCTCTACCTTTAGTTTCAATTATAAAAGTATCACCAATAAAATCAGGCGTATATTTAATAGGTAAAATACGTTTGCATCCTCTATTCTTATAATCACCTTTGCCGTTTGATTGTCTTTCATATACTTCATTCTCAAAATGAAATCCTGCATGCAATACAAACGTTTCTCCTTCGTATTTAGCTTTAATTTTGTTCTTCCTTAAAACCATATACATATATTTCTCAAGGCCTGAAGCAAAGTCAATACCGTCATACGATACTTTCTTTGCTCTTACTGGTCCTCGCTTTCCGCTCTTTCTTTTAAATGGTCTGCGCATCTTTAACTTCTAAATCCATTAACAAATCTTCTTGAAGGTCTGTTGTATAAACTTCTTTTGCTTTTTGTAAATACAATACAGCATCCATAAGTTCTTCTTGTAAGTGATTCATCCATTCGAACATATTAGATTTATCGTTTTCAAGAGTTACACCGTACTTTGCAAAGCCTATATCAGATCTTGATACAAATTTATTAACAACTCGTTCAACAACTGGATCTCTAAATTCTATTTCTTTTTTACTCATAATGTTTCTTTTACAAATGTTCCGTTAATCATTTTACCTTTTCTATTTGCTATTTCTTTATAAGCAGAATCAATACAATCTTCTATCTTATGACCTGTTAGATGAGATAAGTTTGTTAATACAACAACTATGTCACCAATGGCATCGATAATTTCAGGATGATCTTTATTTAGTATTGCTTTAGCAAGTTCGCCAGCCTCTTCCATAAGCTTTACATATTGAGTATGCGCGTCACCTTTATCATATAAACCTCTTTCTTCAGCCCAGCTTCTTATTAAATCAAACCTTTCACAATCAGATTTATTAGTTATACATTTATTGTCTGTTGATTCTACACTCTGTGATGTTAAATGAACAAAGAAAGCTTTGTTATATATGTAGCATCTTAAGTCATTAAACATAGAAGGTCTTGCGTTTTTTAATATCCAAGGTATATTATCCTTAGTAATTTCAAACTTATAGCCTTGAGGCGTTGTCCATTTTAAACCTATATTATCCATTAGATTACCTCTAAGTTTAGATACAGGTACTGGAAATGTAGATGTTTGATCTGTTGGATTAATTTTCATTATTTGATTTAATTTAGTTAAAAAATTATACTTTTGTCTATCAACTTTATAGCCATAAGACTTTTGAAGTTCTATTTCCTTGTCAGATATATAATCTATATCATCGCTAGTAAGTAGAACTTCGTATTCATCTGCACCAAAACCTTGTTGGTGCGTAACCCTGTTATTAAGATTACGTGTAACGCCTATCTTTTTACCAGGAATGTGGTATAAATAATACATATTTGTTTTTATTTTCCAACACTTAGCTTTGCTTTTATTGCAGGATAAGGATTGTATTTATTTAATTTAATTTCATTAGCTTTAGGAATATATAAAAGTCTATCTAAATATATACCGCTTTCTAATTGTAACGTTGGTAATGCTCTTTTAGATCTTCTTCTATACTCTTTTGCTTGATCTAAATGATTGTTATACAAATGACAATCACCAAGTTGTCCAATTAATTGACCAGTCTTATATCCAGAACCCTTAGCTAATAGCTCTAATAATAAACCATACATTGAAATATCGTAAGGTAAACCTAAAAATACGTCAGCAGATCGTTGTTGCCACATCAAATCCATAACGCCGTTGTTAATATAAACTTGAAAAGCGTAATGACACGGAGGCAAAGCCATATCTTTCATCTCATGTGGAGCCCATGCGCTGACCATAAGACGTCTAGAATTAGGATTAGTAATTATATCTATAACAAGATTTTTAAGCTGATCTACGCCGTTAAAATCGCGCCATTGTTTTCCATATACAGGACCTAATGTTTCATCTGTTCTACCTGATCTTTCATAATCTGGTCGCCAATACTTAACACCGTTATCTTCAAGATATTTTAAATCTGTTCTACCTTGTAATATCCAAAGCAATTCAGTTCTAGCAGCATTAAAGCTTATTTTCTTTGATGTAAGTATAGGGAAGCCAAGTGACATATCGTGTTTAATTGTTCTTCCGAAGACAGACTTCGTCCCAGTTCCTGTTCGATCTGACTTATCCATTCCTGTGTCAAGTATTTCTGACAATAAATTTTTGTATTCATTTTCTATGTTTGTCATAATAGTATTTAGAATATTCAAATATTTTTAACCATATATCATTCTTGCCGTATGCATCCGGACTTGTATGAGTTTTTCCATTGTTGATTATATCAACATACCATGCTGTATTGTTCTTTGCTTTTGCAGATATTGATATATTATTTTTAACACACCATCTATAAGCTACCCAATCCTTATCTTTATAAGGCGGAGTACCCATATTTATATCTTTCTTTTTATTACCACTACCCATTTATTCCCACGGCATTTTTTCATTACTAACATTTATAGGTTCGTGAGGTATAAAACAACCAGACTTTGGTTCCCATTTGAAATGCGCTTCTTCTCCATTTTGACCAAGGTTTTGAAACTTAACTTTCAATACTTTAGCTTTAACAGTTTTAGCATCGTAATCTCTGTGAACTAATATACCGTGATAAGATGCATCGTACCATTCACCGCCACCTTTAATGTTATACATTGTAGGTTCTTCAATCTTACCATCTTTATCTTTATACATCTTAGTAGGATGCGCTACTATAAATACTAGTACATCAAACTTCTTAGCAAATATTTCAATCTTACTAAGATATTCCATAGTATATCTATTAACATCCTCAGTCTTACAATCTACATCTCTAACCTTATTAAAAGGATCTATTACTAAGCATTTAATACCTTTTCGCTTAACAAGTTCAGCTCCTTTCTTTAATACAGACTCTAATGTGTAACGTTCCATATCAATATGAAAGTAATTACTATTACAATGATCCGCTATTTGATTCCACTTAGTTCCTCCAATGTCATCTCTCGTTGGCATACCTTGCCAAGTTTTACGCATTAGTTTGTGAGCGTGCAAATAGGTAGGTACATTTTCAGGCGAAGCGAAAGCTGTTTTCCAGCCATAGTTCGCATTATAACCAATAACCATTTGGTCGACAAAATCACTTTTACCGGAACTAGGTATACCAGTAACAGTAATAAATTGACCAGTGTAAGTTGAAAATATCTCATCAAAGTTACTAAGCCCAACTTGAAATCCTGGTTTAAAACCATTACGAACAAAATCGGTAACTTCATCTTCGATGTCTCTGAATGTAGTAACGTTTTCCAAAGGAACTGGTTTAGCTCCCGCGATTCTAGCTGTAAGTTTTTCTGCTCCATGCTTTAATAGATATTCATTTGCATCTTTACAATCTTCAAATGTTGTTATATAACAAACTTCAGATCCTAACCTACGAATAAGCTCGGTTTGTAATGCTTGGCCTGCGTCATCGGAATCAACAGCTAATATGATTTTTTCTTTATCTTCAAAGTAATCAATACAACTATCTAAATAATCTAAGTTGTTTGTATTAAGTGTTGCTCCGTTTGGCACTGATATTGCATTAGTTATACCAGCTTCGTGTAAAGCTAGTACATCCATTTCACCTTCAACAATGACACAATATTCATAACCAACTGTGCTATCTATATTGTAAAAAACTTTTTCTGCACCCTTATATAATTTAAAGTTCTTTCTTCCATCTCGGTATTTAACATTTGTTAATTGACCGCCCATAAAATAATTGAACTTTATTACATTCTCGGTTTTACCGGTCTGTGGCATCCACTCAGGACCCTCGCTGACTTCTAAATCAATGAGAGTCTGAGCTGATATACCTCTTGTTTTAAACCATTCAATAACCTTATCGCTTACAAACTCAGGTTTTTCTGGATTTGTTTTAACTTCAGGTTTAACATATACTTTTTCAGCTTTACCTTTACGCTTATAAGTATGTAGTTGAAATGATTTATTACAGTTGTGACAAGTACCGAGACCCCGTTCCCAGTCATAAGAAGCGCATTGCTTTTTATGATTCTTAGGTTTCCTACACGAGGTAGAGTCAGGGCATACACCCTGTTTCTTACCTTCAGCAAGCTTATGTATATTGAATTCATCAATTACAAACCCATTGATCTCTGTTTCTTGCATTTAATTTAATTTAATTATTATTCTCCATCCCTGCACTCAGGGCATATATCACAAAAATCGTACTCTTCTTCGGATATGTCTCTCTCGCATATTTCGCAATTCATTAAAACGGTAGATCATCTTCTTGTTGTACTAATTGAGGTGCTGCTTGTCTTTGATCATCTCTAGGTGCTGCCGCTACATTATCACCATTTGTCCAAACAACTTTTACATTACCTAAGTAAGTTTTTGGTGCCTTAGCTTCGCGCTCTTCTTTTGTTTGTTCTACAACTATTGGTCCTTGATTACCAAATTGATCAACCTCGTCGTTGATTGTAATTGTAATCCCTAAGTAGTTACCTTTTTTCCCTTTGTATATTTTGTCTTTAGGGATGTCATTTAAGTTAATGTTTGCTTTAATAATACTTGCCATAATTTCCTTTTTTATAAAGTCTTGTTAATAAAATAATTCTTTGGATCGAAATCCGGGTTTTCGTAAAACAATTTATATTGTTCTACTGCTTGTTGTACTTTGTCCTTACCACTTTCATAGAAAGCATCTGAACAATCAAAAATACCTAGCTGACCAGTTTTTTTATCTATTGCAATAAAAAGTAAGTCATAACCAAATATTTTACGATAAATGTACGCTTGACTGTCGTAATTGTAACGGAAAGCTGAGCTTCTAAATTTAGTTATATCACTTGTTGTTTTAAGATCAATAACTAATTTTTCATCGTGATTAACAATATCTGCTTTACCTTTCCACCATAATCCTTCAATCTTTTTAATTCCAGGTTGTTCATATTCAACATCGATACCGTTTATTAGACTTTTGCAAACATTGTTAGATTGCATTATGTCTATTAATACTTCTAAGTTATCTACTTCATGTTGTAATAAACACATCTCGCCTCCTGAAATCTCTCTATACGCTTTTGTGTTTCTAGTTGTTGATTCAATTACTCTATACTTTTTGAGTTTGTTTGGCTCAAGTATTGCTGTGTGGAAATAACCACCAACTAAAAAATTAATGTTTGGCTTTTGTTGTGCACCAAGCGCAAGGGGATTTGTTAACAATGTAGCTATATCAGAATTACTTCTAAATTGCTTTCCGAAGTCACCGTAGTAATCTTCATCGTTTATCAGCCGTTCTAATACTTCTTTTTTGTTAAAGTCTTCCATTTTATAGTGTTCTTAATTTAGTTTCTATCTCTTGTGAGATATTGTATTTAGCTTTTATAGCTGATAGCTTGCCTCCTTTTCTAAGAAAGTCCATTGCTTTTGGAAATGCAGGATCTTTTTCTGAGGTTAATGTGCTTTTAGCTTTCGGCGCCTTACCGTGTGCATTTGTTGCATCTGCATCCGCAGTATCATCAATTAAAAATAAATTACCAAGTGCATATTTTTTACCGTACGAACTGGCTGAGCCAAACTTTTGAGGCATTTGCATTCCTTTTTGATTTAAATCTACACCTACAATAGATGTAGCGTGTATAGCACTTTCACCGTCGGTAATAGTAGCTGTTGATTTCATAATTGGAAATTCATCACTTGAAATTAATTCTTCATTAATAACTACACTAACACCTAAATCTAATAGATAAGGTTTAGTTGCTTCTAATATATCTTCAGCTGACCTAAAGTTATATTTACCAAAAGAATTAAATCTACTTTTCTTTGATTTAAATTTAGTTTGGATTGTTGCTAACTTTGTATTTAATGTTTCATTCATATTATTATAATTACATATTTGAGTTTTGTTTTACATTACTTTACACACCTAACTTAAAGGCAATCAAGTACTTGCGAGTGATCTACGTTATCAATTAACGTTTGCACTGCTTGCTTTTTTAATTCAGAAACAGTTACATAATCACGTGCTCCGGTTATACCGAGCTTGCTTGCAATTTGTTTTGCAGAATGTTTATCACAATCTAAACCGTAAGATAATCTAAGCACTTCGTATTCTTTTTCGTTTAAATGTTTTTGCATTAAACTTTTTAAATACACATTCATTAATTGAATATTGTAAGGCTCAGAGCTATCTGGAATTGCAGTAGCCCAAGATTCAGGATTAGCATCATCTCCTTCAGTAAAATGAGTATCAATACTTAGAAACATAGAATTAAAAAACATTGCTACTATTTTTTTATCCTTAGGATTTTTACGTATTTCGTTTAGCTTATGCTCTGGTATTCTCATATCGCCTCTGTGCATATCTATTCTACGTCTAATAGCACCTTTAACTCTTTTACTAAAAAATGATTTCAACGTTTTTTCTATATCTTCTGATTCGTTTAGTTTATCCCAGTCTAATTTATTAATTGCTTTTAATAAACCCATTGAACCTTCTTGTATTAAATCATTAATACTTAATACACCTGATGCTTGATCTGAAGTTGAAAACTTCCGTGCTAAATTTTCTACTAATGGTAAAAATTTAATTGCAAGTTCATCTTTCGAATACTCATCCCAAAACTTTCCTTCAATCCTATGTATAGATTGTTTTACGTCTGCTTTGTATCTAATATAGTTTTGTATATTATATTTTTTCATA
>UEXM01003135.1_pt1 | contig 10889 bp, 12 predicted proteins | sample 1796661 | NCBI WGS metagenome assembly UEXM01 (sample SAMEA4772469, study PRJEB27181) | metagenome
TTCGCCCAGTAGTCGTGGAGGGGTTGAAGGCGGAGGGTGTCGGCGTTGTCAACTAGGAACGGGATCACTTCGGACTCGATGACAGCCCGGTCAGGGCCGCCACGGTATGACATGTCCTGAGCGGCACCGAAGGCGTGTGCTGACCATCGTGTGCCGCCTTTGATGGGTCGGACGCCGTAGCAGCCGAGGTCTGTGAGTCCCCATCGTTTGTTGCAGTAGGCGAGGATTGCTCGGACGTTCGGGCTGGGGCCGTTCCATGGTGCGCCGGGTTTGCGGCCGTCATGCCAGTTTGTGTATGTCACGGCTTTTTCCCAATGATGGGTTCGACGGTTTTGCCGCCTTTGGCTGCGATGCCGTTGCCTACTGCGTAGCCGACGATGGTTCCTAGCATCCCGGTTCCGGCTTCGCTAGCGATCGAGTCGGCAATCATGAGAACGGCGATGACGATCATGGCGACCATTGCGATGAGGGCTTTGGGTGGGTTGGTGAGGTTCATGGTTACTCGCTTATGAAGTAGAGGCCGAATAGGCCGAGGAAGATCATGATGAGGCCGAAGATGGCGGTGCGGATCATGCTGGCGGGTCGGGGAAGTCGGCGGTAGGGCCGGGGGTCCATGTGGCGGGGAAGTCCCTGAGGGCTTGCCGGTACCCGGCCCACGCTGTCTTGTCGGTTGGTGCGTCGCTTGTCATCGCCCAATCGGACGCAGCCAGTAAACGGTCACGGTGCAGGCGCATCCGTTCGGAGTACCACTCCTCAGGCACGGTGTCGGGGTCAAGGTCGCTCGCGAGGTTCATCAGGCCACCTTGTAAGCAAAATGAAGCCGGATCTGGTCGTTTTGGCTAAACAGAAACGGGTTTCCTTCGGTCATGTTGACCGTCGTGTAGTCGATTAGTTCTATCTGCACGTAGTCGCCGAAACATCGCAACAGGCCTCCCCGAGCAATAGTTGCGCTTGAGTCATAAACCCATGCAGAACCTGCCGAGTAGCCAGCGACACCCGAATCTCCAGTAACAGGTACGGAAATGCGGTATGTGCCTGAGCCGCGGTTGTATCCCGAACCAGCCTGAATCCACGCGTTACCAATAACCAAATCATTCAACTGGCAGTAATAACCGACAATCGACCCACCACCTACGGACGGGTTTGTGGTTGTGGCAGTCCACTCTGGTGTGTATGTCGTCCATGTGCCGATGGCGTTCAGTTCGGCGGCGGTCAGGACATCGCCACTTGAGAAGTCACCTAACGCAGTCATGATCTCAGCCTAACCTATTTTGGTTTAGGACTCCGAGAAGGTCGGAATCGAGCGTAAACGATGCGTAATCCTGAGCCGGGTACACATCAAGCGTCACAACGGTGTCGCTAGGTGACGCCGAGATAACACGGCGGCGAACAATGCCAACATCAGTAACCTGTGAACCACCAGTAGGCGTGTACGTCACCTCCACAGGAACCCATTGCCCATAGCGGACATCAAGCAACTGTAACAACGCCCGTTCAGCGTTTGTAGAAGTGTTCTGAGACGCTTTCGTGTTGACCCTAACGGCCGTCCACCGGTACTCGGAAAACCTGTTAGCCCAATGATCGGCAAACGTCTGAGGATCTACGCCCGGGTTACCCGGCGTCGTCCCTGAACCGACCCTCACATAAGGTACATCCACAAATGACACGGTGCGCGGGCCGTACAGATCTAGCGATTCCTGTTTGGAAGCAAAATACTCTGAGCCTGAAACGTACTCAACTTGGTTGACCAGTTCGTCAAGGTTGTGGCCGGTAGTTACAGCGTTCAACGCCAGTTCGCTAGACCCCGGTGTCGGGCTTTCACTGATCGCATACTCACAACGGTTGCCAAGGTAGCGAACGTCGTTAGTCAATCCGTTCCCGATCACGTTGGACTCATACAACGCTGTAACTGTTCCCCCGGACGAATCAAATGACACCAATGTTGGGTACATCGACGAGATCCCGGGGACGAGATAGCCGTTACTGATGTTGCTTTCGATGTAGCCGTTGGCGGCGTCTTTTGTGACGTATGGGCCTAGAACGGTTGCCACATCGTTCACGAGCGCTTCGGAGTCGTCTGCGCCGACTAGCGGTAACGGTATGCCACCTGTGGGCAACTTCGCCCCGGTGCCAACATTCAATAGGTCTGTCAGCGCAGCAGAGAGGTTCTTCCAAATCGAAGTGGATGGGCTGACGTTGGTTTCTTCGGCCCAGCCGCGTCCTACAAGCGCATAAGGATCAACGACGGTAAGGCTCAACCTTGAAGTGATCCCATCATCGAACAAGGACACATCGACAACAAAGCCGTGAAACAACACGAAGTCTGTTTCTGACGGTCGGGCCGCAGTCACGATGAACAGTTGTGATGCCCAATCGAAGCCGGCGTATGCCCCGGAGCCGTTCGGTGTGAGTTCGCCGTCGGCGTTATCTAGGTCGATGTTGAGGGTGCCTGAACCCATTTGGGCGACGTTGCACACTTGCTCAATCTGAAAGCCGAGCGTGCGCGGCGTCAAATCGTTGAACGCTCCGTAGGTGCCGACGGTGATGGTGTAGGCGTAACTCATCGTCTCGGAACTGTGTTCACGGGGAAGGTTGCCGCACCACGGCGGCGGCCGTTTCGCACCATTGCATTTACAACGTCATCAGGGTTCGCCCCGGCCCCCATGTTGATCGTGACGCTATTCACCATGCCTCGGGGGTCTGGCATGTCGGTTCCAAGCGCCCCACGTAATGCCGGGTCCATACCTCGTATGGCTTCATAAAACGGATCAAGGCTTGTGAACTGTCCCTGATCAAACGACGCGAAACGTTGACCCGAGAACGCTGACCAGTTCTCCTTGATCGACAGGATGAGCAGGTCAAGCCGCTCAAAGTCGCCTAGATCTAGTGCTAGTTGGAACTCTTGGGCGATGGCCGAACTGAAACCGCCAACCTGTTGCTCTAAGGCGAAGACTTCTAGTTTGGCGTCGCGTAGTGCGCCCTCGAACTCGTCGGTGCCTAGTTTGTCTTGCAGTTCGTCGATGGTGGCCTTGAACGCGTCGGCGGCGTCCTCACGTTTCAAGGTGTTGTAGAGGCCTTGTAGTTCTAGGTCCACCATGTCGATCACGCCACGCATGCCGTCAAGGCGTTGCGTCACCGGGTCGATCTCGTATCGGGCCACTTCAGCCATTTTGCTGCCGGTTTTCTCGAACTGGTTTTTGAATCGTTCCAGTTCGCCTTCGGCCGAGCCGACCACTTCGGCCACATCTTTCATCGCTGGGATAGCAGCGGCGGCGCCATCCTCGGCGGCGTCACCCATGTCTAGGAAGTCTTTGCTGATCTCGGGGATGTCATCAACTAGCGGCAGTTTGTTCCAAGCCCTGATCAACAGGTTGATGGCGTCGATGACGTTGCCGATTACCCACTTGACAACATCCCACCATGTTCGGAAATACCATGTGAGAGCGTCAACGGCTTTGCCGAAGATGTCGAACTTCTTTTGAAGGATGACGAACACGCCGATGAGGGCGGTGAAGATCACAAGGCCGCTGGCGACCTGTAGCACGGTGAACGAGGTGGCTAGCACGCCGTTGATGGCGGCCGTCAGTCCGGAAATGATTGACCAAGCCTTCATGGCAATATTGGCGGCCACGATCGCAGCGGCGAACGCTCCGACAGCAACACCAATACCAAAAATCAGATCCGTGTTGTCGCCGACCCATGTTGCCATGGCTTCAAGTTTGGGTAGCAACGCTTCAATGATGGGGAGCAGGGCGTAGCCGATCGCTTCGGATGCGTTCGCCATTTGAATCTGCATGAGTTCCATGCGTCCGGCCACCGTTTCGGTTGAAGCAGCGGCGGCCCCACCAAACGTCTCGGCCAACTGGGCCATCACTTCTTCAGCAGAGGCGCCCGATTCCACCATTGTGGTCAGCGACTTGTCTAGTTCTTTGAGCGGCCCCACTTCGCCTTGGAAACCTTCGGTGAGGTTCTCGGTGACGCCTTCTAGGTCTTTGCCTGTGGCGGCCGAAATGTCCAACGCCAACGCCATAAGGTCTTGGGCCTCGGTGATGTCCCCGGTGGCTCGCACAAGGTTCTCGAACGCTGGGCGTAGTTCACTATCGGACACGCCCACGGCTAGTTCGGTGGCGGCTATGTAGTCGTTGACGCTTGCTATCTGATCATCTGTGGCCTTGGTCGTGGCCCGGATCTGTCGCTCTAGGTCGGCTTGTTGTGCGGCGTCCTCCACGGCGGCTTTGACGCTGGCCCCGGCGGCCACGGTGAGCGCTCCAAGGGCAGCGGCGGCCGGTAGGAACGCCTTTTCAAGACCAGCGCCAACTTTCTTGGCTGTGCCGTCAAGATTCTTGAACTCTTTGATGGCCTTGTCAATCCCTGTAGGGACGAACTCGGAAACGATTGGGACGTTGATCGCCATTAGCGCATCTGCTCCTCGATCTTGGCGGCCATGTCGTTGATGGCGGCCTCCACGGCGGCGGTTACTCGGCCCATGTTGCGTTCAGCCGCAGGCCACATGGCACGAGAAGCCACACCGTGTGATCTCAACTGTTCAATGAACGCTCGACCTTGTGCGGTGCGGCCGTTGGAACGTCGGCCAGCCATGTCCACGATTGCCCCAGCGGCGTCGGTTTGGCGCATCGTCAACAACGGAATCGTGTTCTTGTCTGAGCCTTTGACCTTCGATCCACGGTAAGCGATCTTCACGCCACGTTTCACCTTGGCCGGGTTGTACGGGCCGATCACCCGGCCCTTCGGCGTCGTCCAGTTACCCCAGTTGGACAGCGGCGAGGAAGCCGGAAACAGGCTGCGTGCTTCTTGGGCCATCGGGTCACCGGCGGCCTTCATCGCTTTCACGGTGGCTTTGCGTAGTTCCGGGTCCACCTTGCCTAAGGCACGTAAAACTTCAGCGACCCCATCAACTTCGAGATGTGCGCTAACGCCGTCCACTTTGCCGGTTCCGTTCTTCTAGTACGTCTGACACGGTGATCAGGTCACGCGTATCAAACTCGATTGTCGGAGGCCACCAACCAGTGACAACTAGCAGTTCTGCTAGTCGTCGTCGGACGGTGCCTCGATGGTAGGGCGGGCCTGTTCCTGCTCTAAGACTTCCACTTTGCGTATGCGCTTAGTGATGAAGTCATCAAACACGGCTGGGACAGTTAGCCCAGCGGCCCGGGATGCCTCGTATGCCAAGAAAGCCAAGTCCTCCATGCCGATCCCTTTGCCAAGGTCCGACGCTTTTGACTTGAACTTTCGTTCCCATGCAACGATGACCCCTAGGTCAGTTTCTACTTCGTAGGGGTCACCGTCGCCTTTGGGGGTGATCTTGAGTCGCAGTTCCATGAGGTCAGCCTAATCGGATCAGGCAACGGCCCGGGTGAGGGCGCCGCCACGCACGGTGACATCGACGGTCTGAAGTGCGCCGAGCGAGCCGTTGATCGGGGTGTAGGACTCGAGGTAGCAGCCGGTGAGTGTGTAGACCGGGTTGTCGGCGGCCGGGGTGGCCGACGATGCGCCGATGATGACGTCAAACGTGGTGCCGATCAGACCTTGGAGGATGTCCTCAACCTCGCTGGCCCCGTAGGACAGCATCATGGTCACGCTGATCTCGTTGTTTTGTAGACCGGCAGTGTAGGTGCGTGCCGAATCTGCGAACGTGGTGGCCTCGAGCGCTTCGATGGTGCTGGTGACGGTGGCCGACGTTGACTGGTCGGTCAAGTCGTTGGCGTCAATGCTGACATAGGGCTGGGACAGGGTGGTTACGGTTGCCATGGCGGCTAACTCCTTTGTGCTGAAACTCTGACGGTGAGGTCAAAGGCTGGGATATTTTGATCTCCGATGAGCGCTACCGATGGGCGGCAGTCGGTCACGGCGAGCGTGGTTAGTTGTTGGATCGTGTCGGCGGTGGTTAGCAGATAGTCGGCGGCGTCCTGATTCCCCGGGGGTGCTGACAAGATGCGGCACACGATGGTTACGTCAATGATGTTGCTGTTGAACCCTGACGCTGTGGGCAGTTCCACGAACACTGATAAGGGTCGGGCGTTGCGTGGATCGGTGACGACGGCCAGACCGGCGTTAGCGAGCGCCGTGGTCACGTTGCTGTAGGCGGCTGCGAACAGTCCTGTGGCGGCCATGTCAACCTACCTGTGGGCGGCCGACGCCTAACAGTTGCATGATGCGTCCCATAGACCCGAACGGCTGGGCGGTGCCCAACTGGTCAAACGATGCAAACGAGTCCACCGAGCCACGTTCCCGATACAAGGTGCCTGCATACAGGACGGCGCCTTCTTTGACGGCGGCGTTCGGTGCCGTGTTCAATGCGTCAAAGTATCCGGCCTCGATGCGACGCCGAGAACAAAACGCATTAGAAGCAGCAGCGCACCGGGTCATCCACGCTGTGTCGTTCGCTGTGGCCGCTGTGATCCCCAAGTATTCGGCAACGTCGTCAACGTCGATCCATGTGCAGGTCGGGGTGTATTGAAGGGTGCCGCTGTCGCTGTCGCGTGCAATGTCGTCCCCGGCGTCTTGAAAGATGACCTGATTGGGCCGGTAAACGTCGGTGTCGAACACTAGGTCACCTTCGGCGGTCACCTCGATCAGTTCGTATTCGGTGAGGCTCCAAACGACATGGTTGCCGTTCAGATGGGTTTGTGCCAGCCCGCTGATGTTGATGTCCGAGCCGACGATCAGCCCGGTGAAGTCCTCCAGAGTCTGCACCACGCCAAAACCGTCAACACGTGCACTATGAGTGATTGTGTATGAGGCCATGGCGTGGTGCAGTTCTCCGGGAGGTGCTAGGTGCTAGATCAGGGGGCGGTGAGGCTGACGAACTTGGTGGGGTCGATCATCAGCGTGGCGAAGTAGCCGCGCCAAGCAATCGTCCGAGACAGGTTCGACGGGACATCAACGCTGATGGCGCCCTTCTGCTGCTCGAAGATCTCGAACCCGGACGGGTCACCGATGATCACGGTGTCAGCGGCAAAGTTGCGATCGACAACAACGGTGAGGCCGAAGGCGTTGCCGCCACCAGCGACCGGGCTGACAGCACCAAAGGCGTTCATGGGGCCAACCTGTGGGAACAGGGGACGGCCGCTCGAGTCAACCAACTGGCCGAGCGCAGCCCACATATTCGGGGCCAAGAACAGGTGCGTAGCGTAGCCGCCGTTCGAGTTCGACAGGATCGTTGATGCCGCTGCGTAGATGTCGGCAACCCATTCGGCCGGGTCGGTTGAGTCGGTCAACTCTGCCGACTGGGTTTGGCCAGCGAGGAGGGCGTCGGCGGCCACGTTGTCGGTCGTGTTCGCATAGATGCGGCCCATGTCGTCAAGGACAAGGCTCAGGACGGCCGGATCAGTCCAATCGAGATCTTGCTCGGAGATCTGAACGTAGCCGCCGTAGGTGCCTTTCGTGACCTGATTGGAGGACACGACGAACGTCCCGGCCTGCAACGTGTCGAACTCGGCTGACTGCACGGCCATCGAGGTGTGAGTCGTGACCTCGGGACGGATGAAGATCTTGCCGCCACCGGGCATCGCCTTCGCGCCGATTGCGTCGATCACGGGGCGACGGCCCACGAAGTTGTTGTAGACGGGGCCGACGATTGGCGTCGGGAGGATGCCGGGGGTGTCGGTCGTGCCAACCTCAGGGGCGGCGGCCCGAACCTGCTCGTTCATGTTGAACCATGTGTCACCACCAGAAAGGGCGGCGGCGATCCATTCGGTGGCTGACGGGAGGCGTGCCTCACGCTTCGCGGCTGCGTAGATAGGTGCGGTAGGGACCACCTCGGGGGCGGCTTCAATGGGTGCGGATTCGTTCATTTCGGTGTCCTCCTCGGACGGTTCTGGGTTGGGGGTGTCGGGTGTCTCCTCCTCCGGGACGGAGGCGGCGATCTCGGTGATCTTGGCGGCGGCGAACGCTGGCTCGAACACAATGCTGAGTTCTGACCAGTTCGCTGCTTTCACGACGGTTGTGCGGCCGTCTTGTTCAACGTCGGTGGGTTCGATGCCGATGCTTACGCTGTCGTAGGCGCCCATCTTCAACAGTTCCACAATGTCGTTGCCTGCTGTGGTTCGGGCGATCTCGGCGGTAAATAGCATGCCGTCGGCGGTGTCCTCTCGAGCCGTGACCATGCCGATCACTTTGCTGTTGTCGTGTTCGGCAAGCAACCGGGGTGATGGGCCGTCAACTGGGAGCGCCCCGGCTTCGATGCGAACTGTCTGGCCGGTGCTGACGTTGGCATCAACACCGTACGGGACGGCGATACCGGAGATAGTGCGCGGGGCGTCCCCCGCGGCGGCGTCAAGGCTAACGGACTGGGCGGTAAATCTGATCATGTGGCTTCTTCTCCTACTGGGCCTTCAACGGGGATGTCACCCATCATGTGTGAGCCTTCTATGTAGTGGTCGATGTTGAACTCGATGTGGCGGCCGCGTGGGATGATCGTGTCAAGGCTCAAGGTTTCTTGGATGCAGTCGATGTATGGCTTGGCGCCGAATAGGACTAGATCGGTTCGGGCCTGTTCGCTGTTCTGGTAGGTCATTCCGCCGACGCTTAGGCCAACCAGCCACGCCGGGACTTGACACACTCGGGCTAGTTCCAAGGCCGCATATTGTCGGGCCTCCATTAGTTGCAAGGTGGAAGGGTTTGACTTGAACTCCACCCATGACACATGCTGGTTGAGGGCGCCAACGGCCCGTTCTTGTCGGGCTGCGGCCCACGCTGCGGACAGTTCGGACAGTTCTTCACCGGACATTGGTTCACCGTCCTGCTGTTGCAGGTATCCGGCGGCGATCTCCATGGAAGCGAAACGCTTGGCGGCCTCATCGAGGCGGTAAGCAATGTCAATAGATCGGGCGCCCGTCCATAGCATGCCGTCAATCGGGCTGAGGAACTGCACGACGTTGGCCGGGTCAAGTTCCACGCCGTTTAGCAGGATGTCCGATGACATACCGAACCATTCGGGGCCAGCCTGATCAGAGGTGGAAACGTTGTCGTGTGGGAGCCATGTGAACGACGCCGGGAACCCGGTGCTGTAACGGCTGGTCACATACCAGAACGCACGACCCCACAGGGCTAGGTCTTTCACCGTGTTTGAGATGATGAAGTTTCGGGTCACGTTCGGATCAGGCCGCGTAAACCATGACTCGCCTTGGAGGTAGACCCGTTCGTATTCTTCGGTGCCCGGGTCCCATTGAAGGCTGTATTGGCGAAGATCGAGGCCGCCGATGGTGGAGGTGATGAGGCCGAGGGCACGGCTCACGGTCGGGATCGACAAGGCCCGCTGAGTACCTGCCCCGACCGAGTAGGTGATCAGCGAGCCGGGACGCCCAGCACCACCAGCAGCCGCACGAACGGCCTGCGACGCGCCGAACGCTGGCGCCTTATTGGTGCGGAACAGTCCCACGCCGCCAAGGCTAGCAACTTATCCACAGGCACGCACGGATTATCGGGCCATGCCGATCATCGGCTTTCTGATCGCCGGTGTAGGCGCTGCGGCAAGACCGGCGGCGGCCACCATGCACCGGGTCATCTCGATAGGCCCCGGCGACTTCTGCGATGACAACGTGATAGTAGCCCCGCTACGCCCAGCCACAGCCCGGTTCACTTGCTCAGACAACGCCAACTGGCCCGAATGCACCAAACGACGCTCCAAAATCATGTTACGAACAATCGCTGTGTAGAGGCCCATCTCTGACTGACCGAACGTCACCAATCGCCTAGACAAATCCAGCGGTGCAAGGGCGGCCAATCCGGGCGTGATTGCAAGTCGTGCCGCCGGATCTTCGAGGACGCGGTGAACCTCATCCCACATGGCTTGCCCGGACTCAACGACAAACTCAACACGCGTTTGGAGCATTCCATCGGATCGGGGTGCCACACGAACCCCAACGTAGCGCAGATCAGTCAGATCACTATCGACAGCCAAGATGCCACCATCGGGCATCGGGTCATCGGTTCGCAACTGATCCCACAAACCCGGAGAAAGCCAGCCCGAAGCCGAACTGATCCACTGATTGCAGTGTGCACGGGTGAACGCCTGCCGGTTAGGTGTTTCAGCCATGCGGCGTAACCGTTCCACCGTGATAGTCGTGCCGAGCGCCGGGTTAGCCCACGACCACGCCTCAGGGGAATCAGGCAGACCGGGCGGCGGTGACCACTCAGCAAAGTACAGCGATGATCGGCGGCCCTCGTCAATCGCATGGATGGCCTGCTCACGCAGTTGAAGCATGACCTTGGAGGATTCGTCCCCGGCGGTAGACCACATCGACATCAACGGATTCGGTCGGGCCGTCATCGTCGGCCGGTAAGCGTCGAAGATCACCTCCGGGCCGATCGACCAAATCTCGTCGAGGCACACCAGATCGGCCGAGGCGCCGTGAGCGTTCTGAGGTGTCGCGGCCGTCACAAACCATCGGGTCTCACCGATCTCAACAAAGTTACGGCCATACGACCAGTTGATCTTGGCGCCGTAATGGGTTTCGAGAATCGGGGCCAGTTCCTTGAACAAAGCAAACGCCCGGTCAAGTTTGTGGGCCGCGCTGATCACCGTCTGAGGCCGCCCAGCAATCACCGGCATCTCGGTCAACCACCAGCCAATCAAAGCCATCATCCCATAGGACTTGCCATTTTGCCTCGCTACAGAAACCAGCGACTCGGAGAAGTCGAACTGGCCGCCGGGGTCATGCTCCAACTGGCCATCCAACGCGAGCCGTTGCCACGCCATCAACTCCCCCGGCAGATGACGCTCGGCCCAAGCCGCCACCAAAGGCCCATAACTCTCGTGCCCCAACCCGGGCGTGACCAACCTCGGCTCGATCCGACCAACTATGGCGTCATCCGTCAGAGTCGGCCCCGATCGTTTCTGGCCTTTCTTCTTTGTTTCAGATACGGGG
>UEXM01002644.1_pt1 | contig 10883 bp, 10 predicted proteins | sample 1796661 | NCBI WGS metagenome assembly UEXM01 (sample SAMEA4772469, study PRJEB27181) | metagenome
GTGCTATATACCGTCCTAGAGTATAAAATATCATTTAATGATTCTTTACTATAGCCGTTAATATTACATACTAGTTTTATTTCTGATTCTGTAGCAATTCCATATTGGACTAGGTTATCGAAATAATTATCTAAAGTGTTGTTCATATTGCCTCCTCAAGCGTATGATTGTTTGTCATTGTTGACTACTTAACTTACCCACAAATCAAAGCAATGCAATGAACTATTTGAAATTATATATATAGAGACTCGCAAGAGCCGAGGGAAGAGACTATAAAGCATTATGTGATATGATCACTTGTAAATGCAGTAATAAATAGATATAAAAGGGGCGGCAGAAATAGAATTGATTTAAATAATTATAAGGTGTGTGAGAGTTGGGACGGCGAGTTCAGGACGGAGACCACCCCCCCATACCTGACATTGTGCGAGGCGAGGGGTATATATGTTAGTCTCTGTACATATTTCAGAGCAAAACATTTTTTTCTTAAATTAAACAATATAAAGAATTAACTATTTTATTTCATGTTATTTCCATCATATATTCCAGACGATTTGAAAGACGCACACCGTAAAAAGTCACCAAAGGAAATGGAGAAGTCGGCTGTCAAAAAGGCGGTAAAGAACCTTCACGACAACGAATACTATGCCAATTTCTTAAACACCTTACAGATCGACACAGGTAAAAAAATACGCTTTACCGAAGAAAAGAAAGATGCTTTCTTAAAAACAATGGTAGATTGTCACGGATTTCCTTCGATAGCGGCAAATAAGATGGGTTATTATTACGGTAGTGTTCAATATGCGATGAAGAAAGACCCCCAGTTTGCACAAGCAGTGGATGTCCTTCGTAAATCATTTAACCAAGAAAGGTTAGATGGTCTTGAAAAGTTATCGTATGAACAAGCAGCAGAGCCGAAGAACACGACAGAAAGGATTTTCCAGTTAAAGTCCTTAGACCCCCACAAATATAGGGACAGAATGCATAGTAACAATACACAGGTGAATGTCATGGTCGCAGGGATTACACCCAAAGACCGTGCAAAGATGATTAAAAATGTAAAATGAAGTATTATCCGTATGGTGTGAATGATAAAGGTGATATACAGTATTTGTCTCCTAGAGACTTCTTACTGGACATATTGCGTGACTTATACGGACTAGATCAAGTAGAATCTAAGGAGATTGTCGATGTGGCAATTAAAATATTTAAGTTAGAAACGGACGGTAGTTTGCCAATAAATTGGAAAGAGTTATATAAGAACATAGCATGAATGATGACATCTTAGTAACCTATAAGTTCCCTGATGGAACACCGACCGATCCGTTACCTCATCAGCAGGAGTATCATCTATATACAGGGTGGTCTAAACATCATTTATTAGCAGGAAGTTTAGGTACAGGTAAAACTGAGGCCATGTGCATGGAAGCGATCCAACAAAGTGCAGCTTACGAGAATAACTTAGGCTTAATGGGACGTAAGGTACTCGATGCGTTCAAGAAATCAACACTAATTCAACTACTGGACTTAGCAGGTGGTTTTGTTTCCAAGCACAGGTCTCAAGATAGAGAGATTATCTTTAAGAATGGTTCAAGGATTGTGTATATGGCTTTGGACGACTCTAGAGACTCGATACAGCGTATTAAGTCAATGAATCTAGGTTGGTATGCCTTTGACCAGTTAGAAGAGATTACAGAGAGTACATTTATTGCTGCAGCAGGTCAATTAAGGAAGAAAGGTGTAATGCGTTGCAGTTTTCATACTTGTAACCCTGCAGGACATGATTGGGTATGGAAAAAGTTTAAACAACATAAAGAAAAGCAAAATGTAACAAAAGGAGACTATCGTTTGATAGAGACCAGGACTTGGACACCCGATGCACCTGCTCCAGAGACCGATGAAGAAGTAAAGGTATATAGTGATAATCCTCATTTACCTGCAGATTATATTAAACATTTATTATCGATGCCTGCTATGTGGGTTAATCGTTATGTCTATTGTAGTTGGGACGATTTTGCAGGTTTGGTTTATCCGATGTTTGACGAAAAAGTCCATGTTGTACAATCCTTTGAAATGCCCAAGTGGTGGAATAGATATGTGGTTTACGACTATGGGTATAAAAACCCGACCTGCATTTTATTTGCAGCGGTAGATGATGAGAAGAATATTTTTATTTATGATATTGTTTATGGATCAGAAATGCGCATAGATGAAGTAGTTCCAATGGTAGAAGATAGATTAGAGACAGGAGTGGACTATGAGTTTATTGCTGACCCCTCAATCAATAGAACAGAGAGGGACGGTCACTCTATTGCTGACGAGTGGGAAGAGTATGGTATTGAGTGGGAAAGGGCGAATAATGATAAAAGGGCAGGATTTGATCGGGTAGCACGCTATTTGGCGACCGATAAGAATGGTCACTGTCAATTAAAGTTTTTTGATGTAAGAAATATGGGTTTTCTTTTAGACGAAATAATGGATTACAAGTGGAAAGAATTAAAGCATGGGCATAGTCAGAAAAGCGCACCAGAAGAGCCTGTGAAAAAGAATGATCACGCTATGGACTGTGTTAGATATTTAGTTCATGCGGTAGAAGGTTCAAATAAACCGAAACGCAAGAGTTCCTATCGAACACCGAGTTTCTTTAAACGTACAACAAGTTGGATGGGTACATGAGCGATTTAGCATATTTACATGAAGTATATCAAGCAATGCAGAGCGGCAATAGGACATTTATGCAAGCGGCAAAAGAATCTATGTATTTTTATACAGGTGGGTACGGAACTGGACAATGGGATAGTTCCGACATATCAAAACTAAGAGCTGAAGGCCGTCCTCCTCTTCAGCTGAATATTATTCTTCCGAAAGTAAACTTAGTGACTGGTATTGAAAGACAAGGTAGAACATCATACCGTGCCAGACCTGTAGAAATGAATGATGATAATGAAGCAAAACTAATTACTTCTCTTTTATATCATTTAGAAAACAATCAATCGTTAAACAATGTATTTAGCCGTGTTTTTAAGGACGGTGTAATTACAGGTAGAGGATGGGTAGACTTATCTGTAGAAGCAGGCGAATACTTTGATAGTAAGATTAGCATCAGAAGAGAGTCCTGGATGAATGTACTAATGGATCCAGAAGCGACCACTCCTGATTGCTCACAGTGGGGTAGACTGGCAAGAACCAAGTTAATCTCTATTTCTAAAGCTAAAAATATGTTTCCAGATGCACTGAGAGATGTAAAGAATGCTGAAGACATACAAGAGTCCTTAATTGGTGAAGAATCTTTAACTGGTGTACAGTTAGGCGACAAATATAAGAATGTAGACCCTAACTACGGTTTTAAAAGCATGGAAGCCTATAACATGGATGCGCATCGCAAGAAGATTCGCATTATAGAGTTATGGGAGAGAGAGTATGAAAAAGAATTTTATTTAGTTAACCCTCAAACAGGAAGGTTTTCTCAGGAAGGTTTTAAGACTAAACGTAAAGCCAATGAAGCCATTAGAGGTATTATGGAAAGACCTGAGATGGAAGTCGCTCCTGTAGAGTTGAATGTGGTATCTAAGAGCGTTCCGAAGACTTATGTAACTGTATTTGCAGGTGCAAGAGTCTTACAGGAAAAAACACCAAATCCATATAAACATAATCAGTTTCCATTAATACCGTTCTTTTATACGTTTGAAGACTCTGGTGACAATGTAGAAACATTTGGAATGGTTGAAAATTTAAAAGACCCTCAGAGAGAAAAGAATAAGCGTAGGTCACAAGCCTTAGATATTATTAATCGTTCTCCAAAGGGTGGTGGTATCTTCACAGGGAATAAGGTTACTGCAGACCAAATGAATAGAGCTTCAGCGAATGGAGAATGGATAGGTATACCTGGATTCAAAGGTAGAATATCTGATTTTATGAGTCAATGGTCTAATCAGCACACAGCACTTGTACCAACGATTGCTTCGTTTGAACAGAGAAGCGACTTTGATGCGAAAGAAATCAGTGGTGCGACAGATCCAATGATGGGTATAGCAACCAGTTCTACAGAGTCTGGGCTTGCAGCTCAAACTAGGATTCGTCAAGGTATGAATACCTTAATGGAACAAATGGAGAACTTAGACACTTGTAAAAAGAATACATTAGAAATGGCAGTGTCTAATATGCAACAGTATTATTCTGTAGATAAGATACAAAGAATTATAGGAGCTGAATTTGATAAGGTGGAACCTGAAGAACAGGCAGAAGTCAATCAGATCATCAGCCAATTTTTGGACAACTTCTCAACAATGGAGTTTGATGTGGTCTTAGACCAGGGTCAAAATACTCCAACGATGAGAGCGTTAATGGCTAACCAAGTTGGGGAATTAGTACGAAATGGGTACGCTAGTTTATTCCCACTTTTCGTTGAACTATCCGACATGGAAGCATCCGATGAGATACTGGAGAAATTTGAGCAAGAACGCCAAGCTCAAGTCCAGTCACAACAACAACAACAAAAACCCCCACCAAAAGGTGGAGAAGGAGTAATGCAATAATGAGTGAATCTAAGTTTCAATATATTGATGAGGAAAAGGAAATGTCTGGTGAAGAGTATAGCGACTCTAACGTAGAAGAATCCCCGACCAATAACGAGACAGAGGTTGAAGCAGAATCAACCGAGACCCCAGAAACAGCAGAGCAAAAGTTAAAGATAGGCGAGAATCAGTTTGATTCCGTTGATGACCTTTTGAAGTTTGCTGAAGAAAGGGATAAGTCTTATTCTAACCTACAAAGCCTAAATGGCAGACAAACCAATGAACTTGGTGATTTGCGTAAAATGGTCGAAGAACTAAAGGAGTCAATGGAACCTCAAGAGGAACCAGAGACAGTCCCTGAGTTTGATGAATACGACCCTGCAAAACAGAAAGAGTACATTGAGTTTATGGCTGCTAAAAAAGCACAAGATATGATCGATCAGAGGTTCCAAGCTGAAGAAGCGAAGAAAGCTGAGACAGAGTATAATGGTGCTATGGATGCTATGATGAATGATTTCATTGAAAAGAATCCAAACTTAGGTCAAGAAGAGTTAGCAAAGATTGCTGCTTTTGGCGATGAAAGGGGCATCACCTTTATAGAGGATGCCTATAATGTTTATAACATTCAGAACAAACCTGTTAAGGATGTTACGAACTCAGAGATAGATAAAGCGAGAAAAGCAACGGAAGCAACCAAGATACCGACCACACTGTCTAATGTTAGTACAGGAAACGAGTCGGACACAGATTACGATAATCTAAGCCCTGAGCAATGGAGCAATTTATCCCCTGAAGTTCGTAGGAAAGCCTTAATGGAAGTTACTTCTGGATTTTAATTAGGAGAAAAAAATGGCTACAGTTTCACATAAAGAAGGCCCTTTTGATTCAGCTTCTGGTTACGGAAATACATCTCCACATACTGATGCAATGCCTGGTGGTATGATGGCTGCAATGATCGACACTGCTGTACAAAATTTAGCAGCAGACGATATTTGGCAAGCTATCACAGTACCTGCAGGTTCTATTGTTGTCGCAGTTGGAGCAGTAATTCTTACAGCAGAAGGTGGTACACTAACTATTGATGTTGGTGACGGTGACGATGTTGATGGATTCTTGGATGGTTCTAACGGTAATAGTGCAGGAGCATCTTATAGTAGTATCAACGGAACTACTGCTTACAGCGGTGGAAGATATTACTCAGCAGAAGATACCATTGATGTAAAAGCAATCGACGCAGCTGATGCAGCAAAGATTGTTGTCTGGTGTAAGTTCTTCAAAACTAACCTTAACTAATAGGAGTCAATAATGGCAGCAAATTGGGCATCAGGCCTACAAGTTTCACGATGGGCTAAAGAACTCCAAAGTGAAGTTAGCAAAGGAGTTTACTTTAGTAAATTCATGGGTGAAGGCCCAGGAAGTGCAATTCATGTAAAGCAAATGGAAGAAGGCAAAGGTAAAGATGTTACTTTTGGTCTTGTTTCTCAGCTTTCAGGAAGTGCAATTACTGGTGATTCATCATTAGAGGGTAACGAGCAATCGCTATCTACCTTTTCAAACACAGTTAGCACGAATCAAAAAAGGTTAGCTGTAAGAGATACAGGTAAATTCGCAAACTCTAAAGTGCTTTATGATTTCAGAAGCACTTCCCTAGATCTTCTCAAAACTCAATACTCAGAGTTGATTGATGCAGATATTTTCTCTGCTTTATCAACAACAAGTGGTACTCATGCTTATTATAGAGCAGATGCCTCAGCTTCTGTGTATGCAACTTCTGATCCAAAGGCAGCATTAGCTGATGCAGATGCGATCACTCTAGCTGATATTAGTGCAATGAAAACACTAGCTCAGATAGGTGGATCTGCTAACTACAGAATGAGACCAATCCGTGTAGACGGTAACGACTACTATGTATTGGTATTGCATCCTGAAGTTGCTTATGATCTGTTTGAACTCGATGAGTTTCAGCAAATTCAGCGTGAAGCTCAGGTTCGTGGTGATAGTAATCCATTGTTTAAGGGTGCTTTAGGTATCTACAATGGGGTTGTTATCCACTCTCACGAAGGTGTAAATACTTTCGATAACGGTGGTGGAGCGGCTGTAAAAGGTTCAAGAAACCTTTTCATGGGCGCGCAAGCAGCTTGTTTTGCAGAATCATCTGATATGATGTGGGTAGAAAAGACCTTTGACTATGGAAACCAACTCGGTATTTCAGCAGCAAAGATCTATGGTGTAGACATTAGTGACTACAACAGCAAAGACTACGGTGTCATTCAGTATGTTTCAGCGAGAACTGATCTAAGCTAATCAATAACCGAAGAGGGGGATTAATCTCCCCCTCTTTATTGGGAATATTATGACCTTAACAGAAATAACAACAGAAGTCAGAAACATTACAGGAGTAGACTCTACCTCTGTTGTCTCTGATTCTGTTATACATGACCTTATCAACGAAGCTCAGTATCAACTTTGTGATGAGGCAAATCTATTGCAAGGATATGCGACTCGTAATTCAGTTGTAGACACGAGAGAGTATTTTATGAAAGATACTACAAATACTCCTGTAACAGATTGGACATTGGTTCAAAATAATAGAATGGGAGCTACAAATACTTCTGAGTCATTAGAATTTATGACTAGAATATATCGAGTAGACTATGATGGTGCTATTTGCCAAAGAATTGGCATCAATGAAATCAGTGATATTGCTGATGATTCTTCGATGAGCAATATTACGACAGATAAAGCCTTTTACATTCATAATGATAAATTAGGAATATTTCCTACTCCGACTGAAGTAAAAGAGATAAAGGTTTACTATTATTATTTACCACATAAGATGTTTGTGGATTCTACCATAGATTTTTCATCTAGTTCTAATTCTGTTACTATGGATTCTACTGAAAACGTAAGAGCAGGTATGAGCATTGTAGGGTCTAATCTTCCTGCAGATACTTTTATTACTGTAGTGAATAGCTCTACTGCTTTTACTGTAAAAGATCAAACTACAGGAACTGTTAGTAATATAACTGTAGTATTTTCAAAACCAGAAATAGATGAGCGTTATCAACGAATACTTATCTATTATCCTTCTTGGAGAGTATCAGAGAGACTTAGAGACCTAAATTTAATTTCATATTTTAAAAACGAATGGTTAGAACAAAAACAAAGAGTTATTCTTGAAAGACAATCCAGAGATGGAAGTACAATCCTAACTGTTCCTTATAACGACTTTTAATGGCTAGAAAAACTATAAGAGATTTTTCAGGTGGATTAGTTACGTATCAATCTGAATTAGATATATCTGATAATCAGTTTCAAGAGTTTGATAATGCTCTTAATACTAAAAGAGGTAGTATTACTGCACAAGGAGCTACAGTAGTAGCATCTTCTGCTATATCTAACGCACGACAAGTCACCACTGAAGTAGAGAGATATAGAGCAGAAAAAAATGCTAATGGAGATGATATTAGTACTGAATGGTGGTTGGCTTCAAACATTCTTGATGTTTATAGACAGGATATATCTGATGGAACTTCTGGAACATTTACTTCTATTAATACTTACAGCTTAGGTGCTGAATGCGTAACAGATGGGGATTTTTCAAGTAATACTAAATGGACAGTAGGTCAGAATTTTCTTTATGATTCTGTGTCAGAGAATATGGATTATAGCACTAGCGGTGACACACCAGGTATATTGTCACAAACTTCATCTAATATGGCTATTGCACTAAAAAAAGATAGAACTTATAAGTTACAGTTTACACTGTCTAGTGTTGGTGGTGGAGGTAAAGCGGTAATTGCTATTACAAATTCAGCTAACACTATTGCCTATGTTAGTAACAGTGTTTGCCTTAATGGAACTTCAACATTTTATTTTTCACCACTAGTTAGCGATGGTGGTATTTGTATTAATCCAGGAAACCCTTCGGGAACAGAAGATTTAACAATAGATGATGTAACAATAAAAGAAATCCCAAGACATGATTTACTTATACATAATCAAATATTAAGAATTAGTGATGGTTCATTTAATAGTAGTAATAACTCTAAATGGTATGGGCATATTAAAAGAGATGTATTTGGTTCAGGGATTGCTTTAACTCACTACAGGTTTAGGACTCCTCCGATGGCTGCTGCTTTAAATGCTTGGACAGTAGAAGATACGGAATTAGCACCCCCAGTCGTTGTTCCTATGAAATACGCTTTTGATCAAAACAATGATATTAACGCAGCAAATGAAGTAGGTATTTTTGTTCATTATCCAGATGAAGAAACGCAAAATGGAGACCTTATAGATACTAAATTAATTCCTGATGCTGCAGCAAATACTTTTTCTTCTAAAGATAAGTATACAGTATCATTCTTATATGACTATGTTCAAGAAAGTGAGCTTGCCAGAGATGCAAATGGAGATATTGGGGTTTTCCCTCAAAACGCTCCTCTTTCTTCAGGTGCTAGGTGTCCTGGTATTCAGTTAGTTGTTGATACTGGTGTAGACCTAGCTAGATGGAATAAAAGAATTACAGGAATTAATCTATATTGGCAACCCGAAGATGATGTTGATTGGTATTTAGTGACGACTTATGATACTCAGGATGGTTTTTCAGAAGATCCTAGGGCAAAAGATTCAGCTACTTCTACAGTTATTCTCAGGGGAGCAAGTATTACTTCAAATAATGGAGCTTGGATTCCCTGCTTAGAACCTTACGGTGCTAGTGCTAACGATGATTTAGCATTGAATTCTGATGATGAGCTTCATACATTAACGACATTAAGGGGTGATAGTTCATGGTCATTTACCAATTCAAACTTTGCCGCTGATAAAGCAATAATAGTGATGCACGATTTAGCGAGTAATGATTTAGCAAGTTTTGCAACAGGTCTGAAAAAAACAATTACATATATTGCAAACATAAAATCAATTTCTACAATTACTTTAACTACTGGTACATCAGCAGGTACGGTTAATTGGGGTAACTGGGTCGGACAAACTTACGCTGATTTAACAACAGATTATCACTGGGGCAGTCTTACTGGTTTTGTATGTACTGTCTCTACAGATAAAGTAGCTACCTGGTATTTACCAAACGATGGTTTAAAACTTGCTACATATAACTCACTTACAGGAAGAGCTGCAGAAACTAGACTAAAACCAATTAAATGGAATACAGCGACTGTTGTTGGTAATAAAGCATTTTATGCAAATATAGATTTTAAGGATGAGAATGACCAAACACTTCGTGAAAAGAATCGCATTGTCTTTACTGATAACTTTAAGCTCGATGAGGCAGTGGTGGGAACCAAGTTTGTTGATGTTGGTAAGAATGATGGCGATGAAATAACTGTATTACATTCTTCTCAGAATACATTATATGTATTCAAAACAAGAAATATTTATATTTATAGAATACAAAGCGCACAATCTGCAAACTTTATTTTAGAAAGACATATTGCAGGTATTGGTTGTTTACATAAACACGCAGTGACAGATACACCCTATGGTATTTGCTTTGCAGATAAAAAGCAAATAAGTTTACTTACAGGTACTCAAATAACTGAGTTATCTCTACTTATAAGGGATACATATCAAGGACTTACTTTAAACCCAGGGGCAGGAAGTTTTAGTATTGGTTACGATGGTATTAATAATATGATATTGTTTTCAGATTGGTCTGCAAGATCAGTTACCACATCTCCCTCAACGAGTTTTTATGGATATAATTTTGATACAAGATCCTGGAATAAATTAACTACTGCAATTAGCACATTGCAAAGTAATATGGTGATGGATGATGAACAAAATATTCAAGGGTTTGATACAGCAAGTAGAAGGTTTGAAAATGCTATTTCTGGTTCACAAAACGGTGACGGTAGAACATTAAAAGTAAAAACAAAAAGATTTGATCTTGCGCTACCAGATCAATTTAAACGATTTACTAAGATTCATATAACGTATTTAGCTGAAAATGGTGGTAATGTTAAGATATATGCTGATGGAGAGACTACAGAATCATTAACTATTACATTAGCAGCACACACTGCTCTCAATTGTCAATCAAGTTTAGTAAATATATTAGCAAAAAGCATTGAAGTTGAAGTCTCTGGGAGTTCCTCAGATATTCGCATCGATGGCATAGATATTGATTATGATATAGAAGGGAGTAATCCATAATGGAAGAAACCATTGAAACACTTACCGATGGTAAGCAAGATAAGATTTTTAACCTTAAGCAAGGATTTTTTAGTCCTCAAGAAGGTAAAGACACAGATATTGGGATATGCACTAAAGAAGGTAAGTTTTACTTAGCAGTAAAGCTAAATGAAGAGTGGCATTTCTCAGAAATTAAAAAAGCAAAGGATTTATAAT
>UEXM01003138.1_pt1 | contig 10882 bp, 18 predicted proteins | sample 1796661 | NCBI WGS metagenome assembly UEXM01 (sample SAMEA4772469, study PRJEB27181) | metagenome
CTTTTTGCCCTCTTAGATTTTTCACTCATTGTTTTCCCAATCCCTTTTAGTTTGTGGTTGAAATACGTCTTTGGCCTCGAGGTGACCCTCTAAGTACATGGCTCTTTCTACATGATCTAAAGAATATTTAACCCCGGTGTCTTGAAATATCTTTTCTCTTACATAAAAGACGTCAGATCTAGGGATATGTACTCTTCTAAGCCTACCCTCATCTCTTGATGCTAGGGCATAGTAGAATTCTTCTAGCACTTTGTCAGAAGAATACATTTTAGGTTTAGCCATTGTCTTGATTGCTCCTAGTTATAACCAATGTTTTTCTAATGTCAATACTTTTTTGTAATAAATCTAAATCAATCTCGCTTCGCTCGCTTGATGACGACAAAATTTGCCACACATAGACTAACCTAAGGTTATTTCTTTAGATTATATACTTCTTATTATTAGTTTCAAGAGGTTTTACTCTAAGTTATACTCTTAGGATATAACATTTAGTATTATATATTTAATTAATTAGATACAAGAGGTCATATCCTTTAGTCATATCCTTATGTACTAACCTTATGTTATATATGTTATACATATTCCGCCGATTTGTCAATAGGTAATTTTAAAAAAGAACAATATTCTTTTTGTGATCACAAATCAAAGTAGTTTAACGTTAAACTATCTACCCCGAATTCTAAATTAGTACTAGAAATACCTAATTATACCCGATTATACCCGATTCTAAAATCCCCATCTCTGTCATTGAGTGTATATACGCTACGGCATACCCCCGTATGGCCCCTGACCCCCCTAAGTATAGGTGACCTATCCTAATTCCTAGGTTGACTATCCTTTTTTATTACGCTACCTGCCTGAAAGCACTAGGTTATACAGACAACAGACAGTTATTATCTCAAAAGTATAGGACAGGAAAGCTTACCTATCTAGAGGTAGGGAAAAACCCGAGGGATTATGCATTACCCCAAGGCTTTATAATCCTAGACCATACCCCTAGAGATTGGCAGCTTGAGACCTATCCCAAAGTATGTATCTTACCTATACCTTAGCCAGGGTAATACATACTATCGATACAGGAACAAAGATAGAATAAACAGTGTACGAATCAGCAACATCACAAGATTATTTTTATCGTTTGGTCAAAATATATTTCTCTTTTATCGGGTAATTTGAATTTATCTTTACAATTTATAGCAGAAAAATTTACTTATGCTATAAGCAAAAGCATCCTATCGTATATAAAACTATACTTTATAGTTGAGGCTTAAAGCTGCCAAAATGCTATCGGGTCGCAGGGACGCGAATTGCGTCTAGAATACAGCGAGACGTTTGGAGATAGCGTTTACATAAAATTATCTCCTCAGAGTAGTAGGTCGTTTTCCTCTATACCCCTGATACCTCAACCGAGGCTTATATGGGATTATGAAAACTTTCTGGTTTCACCTGATGCATAGAGACAATTGTAATTTGCTGGCCGTTCTCAATAGAGACTACCTATATAAGCAAGTGAAGCAACTCTATGCCCCCCTGATGCAAAGCATATCGGTTTAAAAGCCGGTACAGTATCAACCGAGAATATAAGCAAGTTAGCTTGGATAAAGCAGATCAGATTATAACAGATTAAACATTCGGTTTAGTCGTCTGATCTATAGAGAAGAGAAAGTAGGAACGTCATAATCTCACATATCTGAATAAACGCGGTTGAGAAATGCAAAAGGGGGAAAAACAAAAACATAACTTAGGGCAGGTAAGACAGTCTCCGATAGCAAGGCTCTGCTACCTGCCCTATGTTTCCTTGTACTGCCTATCATTCCGGTAGGTAGTACTTAGAAACAGTGTTCTTGAAAGGAACAAGTTATGACAACTCAAACAAACAACATCAAAACAATTGAAAACGCTTTCATCAACAATATGGGAAGCGGCAAACAAGCGGCAATCAAATTGGCAATGCTGATTGATATGTCAAAGACGAGTGGAGATAGTCGCTCGCTTTCAAATGCTTTGACACGTTTGAAAAAAGCGGATGATTCTCAAGGCTTGAGCGCAACAAGAAAGATTATCTTGAGCGTTTTTCCAAAGGCTACTGCCAAGGCTTCCAAAGATAAGAAATCAATCATCATTAAAGATATGATGGTTGAGGTAGATAATGACGCCATTGACCGTCTGATAGATGGCGTCAAACAAGGCTTGTCTATTCGTTCAACTCTTGCGGCAATTGTGGCTAATGATGACAAGCCTGATTATGATCTGATCAAATCAAGCGATCAGACCGTAGCTAAGGCTATGAAAAATGGAATTACTGAGGCTGCATTAGTCGCGGCAATCAAGGCTAGCTATGAAAAGGCTCGTAAGGCTGAGGCTAGCAAGTAATTCAATTCTATAATCTATAGAGCCTAGGTTATATCTGCTAAGGTAGGTATAGCCTAGTCATGTGTAGATTATTTACCTAGGTAATGATCGCCACAATTCTCAGCGTTTGAGGATTTATCAATTAGGCTTAGGGGTCAAACGCCAATGATTCCCCAATGATAGCCCACCATATACATGAGAGTGAGTACTTAGATCGATGACGCTATTAATGTGTCTAGTGATAGGGTGGATGATTACCCTGATCGTCGTGGCTATTGCCTATGGGATAGCTGTAACATTTTAATGAGGAGATGTATCTTGAACGATACTGAGAAGAGAGACGCCATTAGTCTCTTGCAACAGGTAGGAGCTACGGTCAATGTATCTCTTATACATTCGCAGGATGAGGATGAGACCAGAGCCTTATCTAAAATTGAACGGCTATTGAATAGCCTAATATCCAGAGTAGGAGAACTCTAATGGGATTGGACATGAGGATGATTGCCCTAGGTGAAATGGGCAGAACAGAGGATGAGTATGAGTGGAGGGGTAATGCCCCTATTCTACAGCTAGTAAAAATGTTTGGTGGGCCAGAGCCAGATTGTTTTGAGGATGGGATTAGTCCCATTGTTTTAGACAGTGATGCCCTAAGGTGTATTGCCAGGTTCCTATTTGATCCTATCTTATCCCTACATCTATGGGGAGAGGTGGGTGATGCTGAGTATCATGACGAGATTATCCGCCCTATTTTTGATGAGTTTAAGGATGCTATGGAGTTTGCTGATAGGAGGGATGTCCCTTACTACTTCTACGCTAGCTACTAATGAGCATACATTTCGTAGGCTTTCGTGAGGCTGAGGAGTACTGGGCAGCTGTAAAAATATGGGGCCGCCCGGACTTTATTCACTTGCATCATGACCATAGAATGTATGGTGATACAGGCTACCCCATCGATCCTAATGAGGAGGTAGTTATCTTTGGTAGCAGGGGGCATTCCGTTCCTTGTAAGTTTTCTGATCAAGACCATGAGAGGAATTAATTAATGATAAAAATAATTTTGAAATCCCTGTTGCTATGGGGGTTTCTTTTTGCTATCGTCTTTATAGTTTATATGAAAGGGGTAGTAGGATTATGAGAAGGTTAATGAATAATTTTCTTACTAACATGACGATGGTTAACGCCCATCTTGTGTTGGAATATGCAAGGGAGTATCCTACTTCTTTGTGTGGATTAAATAAAGAAGAGCTATGTATATACATGGCTATCGTAAAGAACTGTGAGGTCAAGTAATGGACTATGATAATATTGACAATCTCCTTAATGATGAGGGGGTTGATCTCACACCGTACTGGTGGATCACTAGAGGCCCACTAGGGGTCTATGAATTAGATGGGTTGCTCTCATCTGCTGTACTAGAAACTGAACACGAGGAGTATGAATATGTTTGAGGCCATTCTTATTAATGACAGCCGTGGTGCTGTACCTATTGTACTAGACATGGGGGTAGACCTGACCAAGGGTAAAGTATACCCTATGTCCAATGTATCGTCCAACTGTGTTGATAGTTTCGCCTTCAATGGCGATATCACTTTGGATAGTGGTTCCATTCATCGCATCTCAGGTTATACCAGACCTGATGAGCAGTATGCTTTCCTTGTAAAGCGTGTGTACAAAGAGGATGAGAATGAGACTGATCCTGTCCTCAAGACATGGGGTAGGTATGACTCCGATGCAGGGGTTGATCCTTGGCATAAGTCTGATACTAGGCTATTCAATTGGCTGTTCAATAAGGTAGAAGAGAATGATACCTATCAGAACTGTCAGGCTGAGAAGCTTAAGTTTGCATGGAGGCTCAGAGCCTTTCAACCATTTAGGTCTAAGAAGTTTGTAGGTAAGATCTCCCTACATAAATCCCTCAAGGACAAGGATAATGATAGGGAGACTGCCCTTAAACCTACTAAGGCTTTCGCTCTCATGTTTCCTGAGATACCTCATGGAGATCTGATTAAGATCTATGACCAGTACATGAAAGAGTTTGTTGTACGGGACTTTACTGTATGTATCGGTGAGACCAAGGCTGACTTTGCCCTTGCCTACTCTCATACTCAGGCTGCAAGTGAGAACGTTGGACATAGCTGTGAGCATAAGTCCATGTCTAACTCTTGCATGAGGTACAAGATTAATCCTGAGAGTCATGAGCCTTATCAATTCAAAGGCTTTCCCCATCACCCTGCTGAGGCTTATGCATCTGGTGACTTCAAGATCTTCTATACCAAGGATGACATAGGTCAGATAGGCTCTCGTTGTGTGGTGTATATAGATGGTGATCAGTATCTTGCTGGCCCTACCTATGGTACTACTGAGCAGTCTATCCAGATGATAGAGGATGCTCTTACTGTAGCTAGTAATGATAACTGGCGGTATGCTGAGAGGGATGATTGGATAGGTGCTAGGTTGCTACGCATCGATTATAAAGATTGTTTTGTCGCACCCTATCTTGATACCTACCCTCAGGCTATGACTGCTACCTGTTGTGGTAAGCACCTCAAGATTGATAGTTGTGGTGAGGTTGATGCCAGTGATTACTCAGGGTTACTATCTCCTGATGGTTGTAGAAATCAGTGCTATGAGTGTGAATGCAGGGTGCATGAAGATGAGGTTAGATACTCTGAGCATACTGGTCACACGTACTGTGATGATTGTTTCTATGATAATCACTTTTTCTGTAATTACATCCATGAAGATTGCCATGATAGTGAGGGTGTAAACGTATTCTCTATGGGTACATGGGGTAGAGACTTTGATAGATATCATCAGAGTATTATCTGTGATGGTGATGCTGTACTATGTGGTGATAATGAGTACTGGATGTCAGGCGATTGTATTTACTCTGAGTATGATAAGGAGTGGATTAATCCTGATATGACAGATGATTACTTCATGTCTGATGATAATGGTGGGTGGTATCCTATTGACCAACGTGCAGAACTTTCTGATGGTAGTGAGATATCTATTGACGAGGCTAAAGAAAAAGGTTATGTTCTTAATAACGAAACTAATACTTGGAATGAAGGAGACGATACATAATGTATTCGCTTATTGATATGCTAACATACAAAAGACCAGAGGGTACGTTTACTCAGATGGAATTTTGTGAACGATTCTTGGAACCTCAATTCGGTTTACCTGATAGGTACGGGAACTATATACTAACCATTGGTGACAAGCCTAGACTATGCTTTACTGCTCATCATGATACCGTCCACAAGACTGAGGGTATGCAGAAACTATTGGTCATTAAGGATGTAGTATCTGTAGCTGATCCTCTTGTATCCAACTGTCTAGGTGCTGACTGTACTACTGGTATCTACGTCATACTCAACATGATTGAGGCAGGGGTAGAGGGTACTTATGTTATCCATGCAGGAGAAGAGATAGGTTGCATAGGTAGTAGTGCCTTAGTCAAGGATGATCCTGATTGGCTCAAGCATACCGATGCTGTGATATCTTTTGATCGTTATGGTGATAAGTCTGTCATCACCCACCAGTCAGGTTACCGTACTGCCTCCGATGAATTTGCCGCATCCTTCTCCGCTGCTGTAGGTATGCCACAACTTATAGCAGACAATGGTGGTAGCTACACTGATAGCAATGAGTACATGAGTGTAGTATCAGAGTGTACTAATATCTCTGTTGGTTACTATGGTCAGCACACAAAGAGTGAGACGCAAGACCTTGTTTATCTTGACAAATTAATAGATGGGTTAGTGTCTGCTGACTGGTCTAAGCTAGTGATAGCAAGAGATCCTAATGAGGTAGAAGATCTATACTTCGGCAACCTAAAGGATAATTGGGGTTGGACAAGTCCCACCGATAAAGAGGTCGACAACATAGAGGATTTCATCAGGCTATATCCGAGAGAGGTAGCAGAGTTATTACTAGAGTATGGCTTCAATGTAGATGCTATGGCGGATGAGATGCAGTTCTATACTAACGACTATGCCAGTAATTATGCCTCTAGAAGATTTAAATATTAGGGGGTTGACAACTACAAAAATGTATGGGATTAATACTTAGTATTATTCTATAGCTTATAACCTCTAGTATTATTAATACTTGAAATATTAAATACTAGAGGTATAACTATAGGACAAAACAAAAGGAGATAACATTATGGATGATCCTTGTGATGACTGTACAAGATGGGTAGGTAGGATATGATAGGGATAGGTACAATAAAACTATCTACTGCTATAGGTTACTACCTTAACAGTAAGGCTTATGGTTCTCTGTCGTATAATTCTCAGAGAATGTATAGGTATAACCTTAACAGTATCTGTCGTACTAAAATCGATGGTGTTACTATTGGGAATAAACTCCTCAAGAATATCACCATCGCTATCTGTAATGAGATGTATGACACATGGGAAGCAGAGAATAGTACTGCTAATGCTAATCACCTAGCTAAAGTATTCTCCCTTCTTATGAACTACCATGTCATGCTTGAGAACACACATCGTAATCCAATGAAGTATGTTAAGAAGAGAACCAGTAAACCAAGGTCAGTTATCTGGACACATGATCAGGTGATAACCTTTCTTGACAAGGCATACTCTGAATTTAAATGGCGCAACATAGGATTGATTGTGCATATGTGTTACGAGTGGGGTCAACGTCCAGTAGACATACGCAACCTAACCTTTAGCCAGATTGATTGGGACAAGCGTAAGGTAGACATTACTCAAACAAAGAGGGGAGCAGAGGTAGAGCTACCTATACCTGATGATCTATTCTCTATGCTTGAACAGCAAGAAGTTGATTGGGGATTCCAGGATATGGTAGTACCCTATCACAGGCCACAGGACAATGCCTACAGGCCACTCAGGGTAGCTCAGATGACAGCCCTACTCAAAGATGTTAAGGACGCTGCAGGTTTACCTGATGAGCTACAGGTAAGGGACTTAAGGAAGACAGCAATAGTCCAGATGATTGAGGGTGAGGTAGATCACCTAGCTATTCAATCTGTTACTGGACATAAGAACGTAGCAAGTTTAAATCCATACAATAAGTTCAGCCTTAAGACTGCAAAGGTTGCACTAGAAGGGAGACAAAGATGAATGTACTATCTTTATTTGATGGGATATCTTGCGGTAGGTTAGCACTAGACAGGGCTAATGTTACTGTGGATACCTATCTTGCATCAGAGATTGACAGGTACGCAATCAATGTAGCTAAGTCAAACTACCCTGATACAATACATCTAGGTAATGTTTGTAATGTAGGGAAGTGTGATGCAACCCTACCAAAAATTGATCTGCTCATTGGTGGTTCACCATGCCAAGGGTTTAGCTTTGCAGGTAAACAACTTAACTTTGATGACCCTAGATCCCAACTGTTCTTTGAATACGTTAGGGTTCTAAAACAAACCAAGCCTAAGTATTTCTTACTAGAGAATGTAAGGATGAAGAAAGAAAGTATGGATGCTATCACTGATCTGCTAGGTGTAGAACCTGTAGCTATTAATAGTAACCTTGTCTCCGCTCAAAACCGTCATCGTTTATACTGGACAAACATACCTATGGATGGGCTACCAGATGACAAGGGTATCATGCTCAAGGATATAATAGAGGATGACTATGTTACTGACCGTGATAAGTCTCATTGTATTGATGCTAACTATTTCAAGGGTGGTAACCTAAAGTCTTACTTTGAAAAGCATAGGCGGCAATTAGTATTCAGTGACAATGGTATGTGTCATGTAGGTGATGCAGACCTAAGTGATAAGTACGCTTACATCAACAGGGTCTATCACACGGATGGTAAGGGGCCAAGTCTTGTCGCATCTGATGGTGGTCACCTACAACCTAAGATACTACAGAGAGGTAGAGGATTTAATTCCGGTGGTATTAAAGCAAAGGATGGTAAGACACCATCACTTAGTACCAGTTCATGGGAGCATAACAATCATCTGACATTTGATGAGGGTTTTACATGGCGTAAGCTAACACCTCTTGAATGTGAGAGATTACAGACAGTGCCTGATAATTATACTAAGGGTGTATCTAATACTCAACGCTATAAGATGCTAGGTAATGGCTGGACAGTAGATGTGGTAGCACATATCTTTAGGGGGTTACATGAAAGTTAGAAGGGTAAACCCTATTGCAAAAGACTTACGTCAACCTAAGTATAAACAACAGGTCATACCTGATAAGAAGAAACCTAAGCGTAAGTCTAAACACAAGGAGAAGTTCAATGAAGTTTACGAGGACAAGTATGATGACAGGTAACACACATGAAATGGATCTTGATATTACAGAAGATCAACTTAACGATTGGAACCAAGGTCAACTAATCCAGGATGTTATGCCTGAGCTATCTCCTGAGGCAAGGGAGTTTCTTATAACTGGTATTACCTCTGATGAGTGGGATAGTCTTATGGGAGATGACTATGATACAACGTGATGAATATCAAAAGGTAGTGAGTGAGATGACTAAGTTAAAGAGAGTACAGAAAGAGAATGAAAAGCTACGTCATCAGTACGAAATGCTTGAGCGAGAAAAAGATCATTGGGAATCTCGTTCTCTTAAGTTAACCTTAGAAGTTAAAAAACTAGAAGCGGAGTTAAAACTATGGATGGGAACAGGAGTATGAGGTATATACCACTAGCTATTTTGGTGGTGTTAACTTTCTATGTAGGTTTTTCAATAGGCATCGAGGTAGGTGCATTAAGGGTGGTAGAGTTATGAACAACTATGTATATACAGCGATTGGACTTGTAGTCTTTTATGTAGGACTAAAAATGTTTAGTGGTGGTATGAAATCTATGGGTAACATAGACCACTTGACTTGGTTCTTAGGTAACCCAATCTATATGTTCTTTGGGTCAATCATTATGACACTGGCATGGCAGAGTAGTAGCCTTAGTACTACAGCAATCATTGCCTTGGTTGCATCAGGTGTACTACCTTTACCTGCTGCTGTGGCTGCTGTACTAGGAGCTAACATAGGAACTACAGGTACGATCTGGTTAGCTGGACTATTAGTATCTGACGGTATGCCAAGGGGTGACACGTTACGCATAGCCATGATACATACTGGCGTTAATCTTTTTATGGCACTAAGTCTGTTGCCATTTGTAAATCACATAGCTAAGTATGTTGGGAGAGTAGGGTGAATGATGAGGAATAAGTCTGTCGTTTATTACTCACAAGTTACGCTGCAACGTAACTATTTAACTTTTACGCCATAGCGTAAAGAAAAGGACGGGAAAATGAGACAACACATATATGATCCTCAGATCATAAGTAATGTTTATGACCTATACATCATAAAGGAATACAAATGAGACAACATATATACGATACGTGGACACTGATCATGGACTCAGATAGAAGCCCACTAAAGAATATACCTGACAACAATGCCCGTCACTTAATCTTGCAGATACTTGCATGGATGTGGTGCATTGTGTTTAGCATTTTCTTGGGTAGCTATCTTGTGTTTGGACTGACAGCAATAGCGCATGTGTTACTACTGGCTGCAATAGCTGTAACTGTAGGTACATTTGATACTGCCAACAGGAATCCACAGATGTTAAGTGATGTAGCTAAACGTCTTGATGGGTACAATGGTAGACGTAACAATGGGGAGCATGACTGATGATTAAAGTAACATACATAGATCACATGGGTAGTGACCTGAGTGTAGTAAATGCAGCTAGGGTATCCTTTGGTAAGACTAGTGAGATGGATAAGAGTGACCCTTGGGGGCCACCTAAACTTAAAGATAAGGATGCTAAACTAATCCACTACCTAGCCAAGCACGGTCACTATAGCCCCTTTGGTCATGCCTTTGCATCCTTCCATATCAAGGCTCCTATCTTTGTAGCTAGGCAGTTAGTCAAGCATAAGTTCTTACGGTGGAATGAGATTAGCCGTAGATATGTAGATGATGAACCTGAGTTCTATGAGCCTGATGTATGGCGTGGTAGGGCTAACAATAAAAAGCAAGGCAGTACTGGTGTAGTAGAAGATGTAAATACATCTGTTATTGTTGCAGACGTTTATGGAGAGTACATCTATGCAGATTACAAGGATATTGCTGCAGATACATATAACGAACTCATATGCCAAGGCGTAGCACCAGAGCAAGCACGTATAGTGTTGCCTCAAAGCACCATGACTGAATGGTATTGGTCAGGTAGTCTTGACGCCTTCATCGATATGTGCAATCTAAGATGTAAGATGGATACTCAGTACGAGACTAGGTTAGTTGCAGAATATATACTAAGTGAGATGATTAACTTATTTCCAGTATCAGTGGAGGCACTAGTAAATGACAGATAGATCACATGGATCACCTTATGACAGGGGTACAGCAGATAGTTGGTATTGGAGGTCACCTAGACCACACTGGTATCCTAGCATAGGAGAAAGGATTAATGATAACAAGATGACACATGAACAGATAGAAGAATACTACAAAGGATATGATGATAATGAAAAGGCAGGTTGCCACAAGGATTAT
>UEXM01003139.1_pt1 | contig 10879 bp, 12 predicted proteins | sample 1796661 | NCBI WGS metagenome assembly UEXM01 (sample SAMEA4772469, study PRJEB27181) | metagenome
CTCTGCCCCAAGCCGTCTTGCCGGTGCCCGGTGCGCCATGCAGGCAAAAACGCACCGGCACGTCCGGGTTGATCTGGTCGATCAGGCTTGCCACATCTTCACTGACACGCAGACATTCCCCGCGCCAGGGCAGCGTCGTCTGCTTTTCCAATTTCAGGCGCTCTGACACGCCCATGGCCTCGAAACGGGCATTGAGGTTATGGGTCACTAACTTTTCGGTGCCCTGATCGTCGTCCGCCGCCAGCCGCGAGAACTGCAGGCTGCCATGGAGGATAGCCGGGGACAGGTTTTCCAGCTTGATAGCCTGACTCAGGAAACCCTCGGTTACCGGCTCGCCAGCCATGGCTTCGCGCACCAGCCGTTCGCGCTGGGAGGGGCCGGGGTTATCCATGTGGATGACATGGGTAAAGCGGCGCAGGTAGGCCGGATCCATGTCTACCCGGTTGGAGATCCAGATGGTCGGACGCGGGTTGTTTTCCAGCAGGCGGGTCATGCTGGATTTTTCGGTCTGCCGGCGTGACGGCATGAAGAAGCTGGACTGGCTGTCGCAGAGACAGTCTTCCGACTCATCAAACACCACCAGAGTATTGGGATCGTGGGCAATGGCTTTCTGGCAACCGTTGTAGCGGCCGATCCTCGCCCGAACACTGAGCGCATCACCATCACGGTCCTCTTCTGGCACAAACGCCAGTTGCAGCCCCAGCGATTCACCGATGACCTTGGCCAGCTCACTCTTGCCAGTACCCGGCGGGCCGTAGAAGAGCACGTTGATGCCCCTGACCCGCTCGCTAATGGCACGCGTCATCAGACGGGAAAGCATGGCGACCTCATCCTGCATTTCGATGTAGTTGTCGAGACCGAGACTGGACGTTTCACCCTCCCTGTAGAACAGGCTGACCAGGTGCGAATCAGATGCATCTGGCACCTGCAGGCTTGCATGCAGCTCGTCTTCCACATCGATAATGCCGGCCAGATCCTGGTTACGAAATCCGGAGGTCATGTTCAGGGTCAAAAGCTGTGTAGTTCTGAGCAGCCCACCGGGCTTGAGCGCCGACAGCACTTCTCCCTCAGGGACATCAATAATCTGAGCCAGCAACCCCGCCAGCTGACGCATGGGACAGCCCTTGACCAGCGAGCAGGCGTGATTGAGGAGCTCTCTGGACTCCATATAGCAGGCAAAGACCAGCAGGCGGCGCTCGGCTTCGGTAAGCGACAGCCGATCACCGAAAGTTACCACGTTCCGATAAAGATCTTCCTTGGCAAGCAGATCGCCAAGCCGATGCTCTTCGATGATCATCTCCAGCGCCTTGGGCGGTCGGCGAGAACGAGCTTCGCGGGAGGGCAGGAAGTCGAGCAGATCGAGAATTTCGTCATGCTCGAAACGCTTGTCATGCCGGCACCAGCCCGCCCGCCATGCCGAGGAGAAGGCCAGCACCCTGGCTACCCAATGGCGGGTCAACAGATTGCTTTCTATGCTTGCAGACAAGATGCCGGCGTTCTCATCCAGCTTGAAATTCATATCGCGTCTCCTGCTTCCCTGAAATTCAATATCCCTATTATGGCTTTTTGTCGCGACATTTTTTGTCGCGACAAAAGCGACAATAGAAAAATCGAGATCAGCGATATGACTAGAAGAACGCATGGAAACGACAACCCTGACCCTTCAACAGGGCAAGGTACTGATAGACAGGATCTGTGACGGCGCGATTAAAGCCGCCTCAGCTCTGGAAGAACTTTATCCTGAGCATAAAGCACCGTGGGAGCCAGACTATACGCCCTTTGATTTCTGCGGGGGTATGGATGCTCTGAAGAACATCATTCTCTTTCAGAGTGACCGCTTCATTGCAGTGGCACGCAGGTCAACGGCTCATGACTTCAGGCCCTTGGACGAAATTGCTGCCATCAATTATGAGGAGGTAGACAGGCCAGCGCATCAGCAAAGCGGTCCGATTTATCTCCTTGCTATTGAAATGCGTAACCCATGGGGCATTGCGGATCATGCCAATAGGGATATTGAAGGTCAGTTGCAGCCGCACATAATTCCTTTTCTCGGACAACTACTTTTCCATTGGGCACAGGATCCCGACCTGTAAGGCTAATGCTGGATGTCACGATGACAACAATCATAGAAAGCATTGATAGCATTCTGTCATTGAAGGGTGACCCCTTTGCCGCATTCACGCTTGGTCTGAGGTCAATTCTCCAGAGCCGGCAAGTTACATGATTCAAGTTGTCGCAATCCTACTCTATACTCCAGCAAGCCTTTACGCTTAAAAGCGGCAACATAATCCCCAAGGACAATGGACCATGACTTACTCTCAGGAAACGATAGAAAAAGGGGACACGCTAATTAAGGAACTTTTCAATCAACTGCGGCAGATGGCCAGGCTCTTGGAGCCACTCGAGAGCAATTTACATTATACGCCCTGGATGAACGCAATCGACCCCGGCCAATTCATTGCCAATCTTGATGACGTAGAAAGCGAGATCACCCACTTTTCATGTGATTACCTTGACGCTCTAATCGCCTTTGATGACCCTACTTTTAACCCCGACGAAGCCATACAAAAGATACATAGCGAAGAGAATAATTTACCCTATGAAGCACGGACACCGGAGTACTTCCTCAATAGCCTTAAGGAGAAGGATCTTTCCCTGATAGCTACCGAGGCGGAAAACAGAATTTCAGAAGCACAAGACGAATTCTTCAGATTCTTTCTTAACGGAATGCTTTTCAATTGGAACTTAAAGGAAGAGCTTCAGCATCTTTACGAGGATGGGGTAGAGCTTCATGATCACTCTGTTCCGGAAGAAATGACAAAAATGGCAGAGCTCCCTTTCCCAATCCCTGCAATCATTGATGGCTTCCTGGAAGCCTGGAGCCAGCACCGCACTAAGGCAAATGATATTTTTTCTCAGTTAAATTCTTTAAAGGATTACCCATTTGTAATTTGACCTACCCACCAGAGTAGTTATTGTGCGAATGCTCTATCTCCGCAGCAATTTCGCTCCTGAGGGCTGCAGGGGACAACACTTCCACACCAGATCCGAAGCCAAGAATCCACCATTTCAATTCCTCGGTGTGCTCCACTGTCGCGGAAAACCTCACGAATCCCGATTCATCCCTCTCTATTACCTGCGTGGAATTCACCGGGGTTTCATACAAATGATCCCCTGAACGGCCATAGAAGCACATTACCAGATTGATACTTTCCCCATAAGGAAGATTCATGTTGCCTTCTTGGAGGTAAGTGTTCAGATCGAAGCCCGATACACCTTCAGCCTCTTCATCCAGCACATGCACCTTACCCAAACGATGTAGGGCAAGATGGCGATAGTCCTCATAATTCCAGAATCGTACGATCAGATAGCGAACCGCCCCACGATCCACCAGCGCGTAAGGGTGCACACGGCTAGGCTCTGACTTGCCTTTGTACCAGATATCCATTTGCCGATTACGGTATAAGGCGTCATAAACTTGATCAGTAATCCCTGCAGGTACTCGGGCAGGTTCCAGATGGAAGCCTCTTGGCACATAGGCAACCTTGTCCGACCAATACCGCTTGCCCATTGGTCTGTGTCGTTGAAACCATCGCCTGGCCTCGCTGAAGACAGGCTCCAGTTTTGCCAGCACATCCTTCGCCATTAAGGGTTTCAGATAACGTGACACCAAATCCCAGGTCGCTGCCATCTGTGCGTCCATGCCGGGAATGGACAGATTCTGTTTCTGGGCTACAGACCAGCCATAAGGCATCGCCTTGTCATCACACTGAACCAGCGCCCCAAAAGCCTGGGATTCAGACAACTCCTTGAGATAGCGCTCAATGGAACGACGTGTAATGTCATGTCCTTCACTGGTCAGCCGCTGGTGAATCTCATTGCTGGTGATCTTTTGTGGTGATCTTGGCAAAGCCTGCAGCAAGGCGATCACACGGTAAGTCTTGTTACTGATACTGGCGTTTCCTGCCATCTCCAACTCCATGCTGTTGTCATTCTAATTTTTCAGACCATTACGACAGAAACTGACGCCCCTATCAAGATAATTGAAACACCGGACAGGAACCCGGACATCAAATTAATAAGCAGGAGTTTTCACCATGGGGAACAAGCTTTTTCGGATTGTGGGTGTTGCCAGTTATATCCTGGCTGCCTTGGCACTGGCCGTGGCTATTTTCGCCACCATTGCCAGTGGTAGCGCGTGGCTGACGAGTGTCGACGAAGATATACAGCAACCCGAAATCGGCATGGAGGGCTATCGAGAATACGTTAACCCCGAGGCCGAGAGTGACGAGCCAGCGGGGCTCGGCGAGATGGACAGGAAGAACCGGGAGGAGGAGAGCAGCGCCATTCAGGAGCGAATAAATAATCTGGCCGTGCTGATCAATAAATATGCACGATTTACCAGCCAGGGAAGCGCCAACAAGGAAGGACTGGATAGCTGGCTTCGCTCCCAGGCAGGAAGCCTCCCCCACCCGGATTATTTACGATTTCTGGATAGCCTGCTCAAAAGCTTTGAAGTTGACCTGGTCAATCCCGCAGAGAATGAAGACTCTTCACTGCTGGTTACCAATATTCCGGGGCTGGAGAACGCCGACACCACCCACATTAACTGGGATAAGTACCTGGAGTGGTTTACCTGGGAGTACCTCTCACGCTATCAAAGCGAATTGGCTCGCATTGAGCAGGAAAAGCTGGAGCAGGCTCAAGCCAAGGCAGGCTCCATTGCGACCCTGATCATCGCTGGCAGCGCCTTCGCTATCTTTGTATTCGCGACGGTGATTCTGTTACTGGTGCGTATTGAGAGCAATACGCGGGATTGACCTGCCTTTCCCCTCTTCGCAAGGAGAGGGGTGTTCTACTTTTTTCTTCAATACCTAGGGTGAAGTGCAGTAATTCAGACTTGATCACCATCTAGCTTTATTCAGTCGTGACACTGGATGAGTTCAGATAGTCAGGCTACGAATCTAGCCCACAATCTGGATTGGATCGCGCACCTCTATCTTTAGTGCTTCGCCTGTCCATATCGCATCCGATGATGTCAGACGCCAGCTATCGCTCTGGTTCCAGTTCTGCTTCACTATTTCCTCTATAATATCGGCCACATACACCTTGTCACCAGGTTCGATATCATCGGGAATCATATATGCCGCCAAAGGCGAGGGGTGGCGATCATCATCATGGCGAACCATGATTGCAGAAATACCATTCTCGGATCCGCTTAAAGGCCCAAACATTGCTCTAAAGTCACTCTGATAAAGAACGGCGTTCGCTTTTGAGCAATAGCTGACGCAAAGCTTCTTACCAACACCTCCCTTGTAGTCAGCGCCAACAAATAGCGGCCGATAACCACGCCTAACTCCGTCTTCTATTGCAGCCAGTGATCGAGCGGTCTGGATAATTGGCAAGCCCTTTTCAGTTATCCCCTGATAACCACACGCCCAATTATCCTCTTCGCCAGTCGTCTCTTTGACGGTCAGCTCAGGATGCCCACTGTTTAAATGGAGGCAAATTTCCGGATTTACCTGCACCAACGCAGATATTTGTGCTTCACTGAATTTGTTGGCGTTGACAACACACTTCTGGCACGAACCACAGTATTTCTTCAGATAGCCCTCAGGCTTTCCTCGCATTCTTTCTTTCCAGGAAAGCCAGGCATCGCGCTCAATTTCCTCCGGCTCCTGATCAGCTTGCGCGAGCATGAAAAAATGAACGTCTTCATCGCTTTGCAGTTTCAACTTATCCTGTACCTTCAAGGGTTCATCCCATTTATCGGGCAGCGGCATCAGTTCTTCCCACTTTTTTTCCAGTGGGCAACTGATCATCTTGATCAGCTCACCATCATTGGTTTCAAGTCGTTTTGTTAATGGGTCATATTGCATGTTCATCTCCATGATCAAATCGCGCCGCCAGCGACGCTCCTACCGTCAAATCTGCGACGAACGCTCTACCCAGATATAACCCGCCTTGATCAGCGGCTTGCCGTCCCAGCGATACGCGGCCAGCTTGCCCTTGTTTGCACTGACAACGCTATAGTCCAGACAGGCAATATTCTCAGCTAGTGGCGCTGGCTTACCTGTTAGCCAATAATGGCCGACAAACACCGGTTTCTCGTTGTCATAGCCCGGTAGGATGCCGCTTGGCACCGGTTCATGAGGAATTCGCTCTATGACGTCCGCTGGCACCATGGCCAGGTCCCGGTAAGTGTGGGTGTGCTGCAGCCACCAGCGTGTGCGGATGTCTTTGCGAGGATGCCCATCCTTGTCGTGGAAACCATTACCTGCTGGTAACGGAATCTCGAGTCCTTTCAACAAGGTTTCAACGGCGCTGTAGACCGGGTGATCTTTCCTGCTGGCCGGATACCATGCCTCTTCCTTCAGACTGTTATCCCCGTCTAGCCACGGTTTTAGTTCTTCAATGTATTTAGGGTGCCAGCAGGCATGCACCGCACGCAGGTCTGGCAGATCCAGGTAGACGGGCAGCGTCTTGAACCAGGCAACAATGTCGTCGTGCAGCTCCGACCCTTCGCCGACTTGCTCCAGAAATTCACGGTGCTGGTGACGATTCTTGGCATTGTGTGGCCGCAGGAACTCTCCAGGCTGATCCGGGTTTGGGGTAGCCCAGGCCACCGCATTGAATTCGTGGTTCCCCATGATGGCAAGGGCATGCCCCGCCTGCTCCATGGCGCGCACAATGCTTACCACTTCTACCTGTTGAGGCCCGCGATCAATGTAATCGCCGAGAAAAAGGGCCTTGCGCTCTGGATGCTGCCAAACACCGTCGATTTTGCTGTAGCCTAATCTGGCCAGCAACTGCTTCAGTGGTTCAGAAAAGCCATGGATGTCACCAATAATGTCGTACATGTCATTCCCTTCTTACACGGTCTTGCTTCATCATCGGAGCGAGCAACCGCTTCTGCTGGGAACGGCCCCCTCCCGCTCCCCGATGATGTCTCCATTGACGTCCAGCAAAATTGCCTTATCGATGCTATGGAAGAACCAGTATTGCTGAATCTCGCCCCACATTTTCAACTCGCCCCCAGTGGCAGCCATATGCTTGCGGATGCGCTGACGAACTTGGTCTATTTGCAGGTGCATTGGCAAACTCAGGAATGCAGATTCAAAATAAAGATGTCTAAATTGCTCCATGGCCGCCATCGCAAATATTGGCTGGTTTTCTCTAGTGAAGCCGGTATCAACCCAGAGATAGGGTTTGAAAGCGGCAATTCGATCCTGATGCGCTTTGATGGTGATGTTGATCGCTGTGTCGACAATCTTGGCGTCTACCTCCATCACAGCGCAGAGTGAGCGAAAGAACTCTTCATCGCTATAGTGCGAGTCATGGCCCCTATCAAGCAGCCCCCAATTCCGATCATTCAGCACCCGGTCCAGGCGAGCAAGATGGCTCTGATCGGGTTCGGAATAGCCCATCTTCTTGAGGATTTCTCCACGCTTACGTTTCGGCGCAGTGTGCAACAATCTACCCCTCAGTTTTGAGACCATGGCTTCTTTTTCCTCGTTGGCTTCTTATTGCCCCTGACTTCTCGTGGAGCGCCTTCTTGGCAGGGGCTAAATCACAACCCCGGACCAATAGCTCACCGAAATAGTCGACCAAAAAATTCGTTAGCGCAGCATGGAGAGCCCCCCCTTCGCACAACAGAGATTCAAGCGATCTGGGCACGCCATCGTATTCATCTATGCAATCATTCTCTTTGCAGCAGGTACCCATGGGGTCAGTGTCATAAAGCACGCGGGAATAGGCTTCCCAATTGCACATTTTGCTCATTGCACTCCTGTTCAGTGCATCCCGTGGAAATAGAAAGTCCCGTCTAGCTCTGTAAGCTGATAGGGAAACCGACTTGTCAGCAATCTTGCCACACCAATGTCATCGGTCACTGCTGGCACATAACCCCAATCGAAGGGGTCAGTTTCTGGCTGGAATGTGGGGGACGCCCCGCCGATGATGGCCAACGTCACGTTATTCGTGCGGGAGATCTGAAATTCGCAGACCAGATGGTCGACGGTGTAGGTCTGTCGCATGATTTCCTCCTGAAATCTGCAGGCATTGCCAGAACAGGCACTGCGGACGGTAGCCTCCTTGCTACTGATCACTTTTTCCTTGTGACACACCAAGGATATGTATTTAATATAATCGTGTCGATACTGACTACATGAACACGTCGCCTTTTGGCGCATATCGCTTTTTGGATCATATATGGCTCGCACTGCAGGAAAAAACGCCGCCGACTGGCCGCTACGCTGGGACTTGTTACTCCGTTACCGGTTGATAGAAGTCATTGCCCTGTGGGAAGGGCGATTGACCACCAACCATCTGCAACGGGCATTCGGCATTGGCCGCCAGCAGGCCAGCAAGGACATCAATCAGTACCTAGCGGAATTCGCCCCTGACAACCTGGAATACGACCGCTCCCTGAAGGGCTACAAGCCCGCTGCTGCTTTCAAGCCGGTGTTCACCCGCGGTCAGGCTGATGAGTACCTGCAGATGATGCACGCCCGGGAAGACCTGAGCTGTGCATTCGAAGCACTGGATGTCCGCGAGCTGAATACCGAGGTATTGCTGCCACCCTCACGGGACCTTCGCCCAGCGGTGTTACGGCCCATCCTGCAGGCCTGCCGGGAAGGATTGCGGGTAGAGATTGAATACACCTCCCTAAACAATCCCGAGCCTGAATACCGGGTAATTCAGCCTCATACCGTGGTGCATAATGGCATGCGCTGGCATGTGCGGGCCTGGTGTGAAAAGAACAGCGATTACCGGGATTTTGTGCTGAGTCGTATCATGGATAAGCCGGAGATCACCCTGCCCGGCGAGCAAAGTGCCGACCAAGATAAAGCCTGGCAGAAATCACTGACCCTGAAGGTGATGCCAGATCCTCGCCTGTCTGAGGCACAGCAGAAAGTCATTGCGCGTGATTACGGGATGACGCGAGGCGCATTGTCGATCCCCTGCCGCGCCGCCATGGCAAATTACATCGTGCAATTATTACGGCTGGATAACCATGCACACCGTGCCCCAGAGGCGCAACAGGTGGTGCTCGGGAATATCAAAGAGGTAGAAAAGTGGCTATGGATTGAAACCTAATCACCATCAAAATGATGACAGCGATCATCCAGGTACATGGTGCGTTTAGCATCCGTCATCCTCCAGGACGGAGTGCCAGTGCTCGATAAAGTCACCCAACAAGGTTCCACTAGTAATAACGCAATCTCTCGCCATTATAAGTCACATCTTTTCGTCTCAAATAGACCAATGTCTATTCAAGATTTTTTCACCCACATATCACCTCCATGAAGCCAGGAAGGAATGGCCTTCCTGACCCCATCTCATGGAGGTTTCATGATCATTCAATGTCCGTCCTGCCGCTCCATCCGAGTTGTCGCATTGCAGAATGGCCGCAAGGTCGGGGGGACTGTTGGCACGGCTGCCGGTGCTGCCAGCGGATTTGCCATGGTTACTAGCGGCGCTCGCGTGGGTGCCTCCGTCGGCCTGGCGTTTGGTCCTGCTGGATCTGCTATCGGTGGTATCGCCGGCGCCGTGCTTGGCTGTCTGGCTGGTGGCGTTGCCGGCGGTGAAGCCGGTGCTGCCCTGGGGGCCAAACTCGACGAGACCTATCTCGACAACCAGGAATGCGTGGACTGCGGTCACAGCTTCCGTCTCGATTCTGAGTAGCCCTTCTCTTTTCCCTTATTTCTCATTCTCTAAGCCCGCCGAGTGCAGGCTCCTTTATGCCCCTTTGGAGGCCTGAATGGATATTCCCACTTTCGTAAAGAACGAGCAGGGTCTGTACCACGTACAGGGCTGCGTAAAGCCTGAGGAGATTGTCAGCACCGCTGCCACCATACTGCTGGATGAGCTCACCAATCGTGAAGCACTGACGGCACCCACCGATGTTGCCCAGTTCCTACAGCTGGCCCTGGCCCAGGAAAAGAACGAGGTCTTCTCGGCCATCTTCCTCAACAACAAACACAAGGTGCTCACTTTCGAGACCTTGTTCAACGGCACCATTGATAGCTCTGCTGTTTACCCCCGCGTGGTGGTTCAGCGTGCTCTGGACTGCAATGCCGCAGCCATCATCTTCGCCCACAACCACCCCTCTGGCTGTAGCGAGCCCTCCACCGCCGACCGGCAGATCACCAAACGCCTCAAAGATGCGCTCGCGCTGATCGATGTGCGGGTGCTGGATCACTTTGTGGTGTCCCGTTCCGGCTACGTCAGCCTGGCCGAACGCGGCTGGCTCTAACCCTGCCCTATTGGGCATACCGTCTTATTACAGGAGATTCACCATGGCACATCTTGTCGAAAACATGGCCTATGTAGGCCGTACACCTTGGCACGGGCTGGGCAACCAGCTTGCCACCCAACAACCGCTGGAAGTCTGGATGCGCGAAGCCGGCATGGATTGGGAGATCCGTGAGACCCCGGTCCGCTTTATCAGTAGCGAGGCTGGCGCTCTCGGCCAGATCTCGTCCTTCCCCGATCAGAAGGTGCTATTCCGCTCTGACAATCAGGAGCCCCTATCGGTAGTGAGCAACCGCTTCAAAGTGGTTCAGCCCCGTGAGGTGCTGGAGTTCTACCGGGATCTCACCGAGCAGTCCGGCTTTGAACTGGAGACCGCTGGTGTACTGAAAGGGGGCCGCAAGCTGTGGGCGCTGGCGCGTACCGGGCAGTCCGGCACGTTGGCTGGCAATGACCAGACCAACGGCTACGTGCTGCTGGCCACGGCCTGTGACGGTACCTTGGCCACTACGGCTCAATTCACCAGTATCCGGGTGGTGTGTAACAACACCCTCCCCGTCGCGCTGAATGGCAATAACCCATCGGGTAAGGGGCGCCCACGCGCCCCCCTTGAACCGCCAGAGGG
>UEXM01003140.1_pt1 | contig 10878 bp, 13 predicted proteins | sample 1796661 | NCBI WGS metagenome assembly UEXM01 (sample SAMEA4772469, study PRJEB27181) | metagenome
CTTCTCTTCTGCCTTGGCGACAGTGTAGACCGTTAGGTCAAAATGGTCATTAGCTAGGTTCTGCTTCCCTGCTGCTGTAGTAAACTCAGGAGCTACAGTTAGGATTAACACATGCTCAGCGTTAGCCTTAGCCCATTCGACTAGCTTATGAGCATGAGGCAGGATGAATTTCTCCTGCTCCCAGAACTCTTGTGGTAGCCCTGAAAGACACCCTTGGAACATAGAAGCAGTCATGCCTAAGTCCTCGTAGAACTCCCACTTGTCAGTGTCTGGAACTCCATCGGAAAACCAATCACAGAACGCCTGCTTAAAGTTCCACAGCACACCGTCCCAATCAAGATAAATCGTATCATACTTCTTACTCATAACTTCCTCCATTACTTTTTAAACCTGTAGTTAGTAAAGCCCTCAACAGCGAGAGGTAGACCTTTGCACCAACTTATCTCAGTCGTCATTATACGCGATAGACGCTCTAATGTCAACCCCGCTTCTTCTCTTTTTGCTTCCGCGATGATCTCGTCATGCACTGATAGCAGTAATCTGATACCTTCAACGTCCGCTCGAAGCATCGCAGAGGCCATAACATCTCGTGCAATCGCCTGTACTACGTTCTCGCAGAGCTTACCGCCATAGGTGTCAGATGATACCAGCCTACCGTCTTTAGGCCTGTAGTACGCAATAGCGTCGTTACCGAAGCGTCCTACGATCAGCTTAGGTTTCTGATAGCGGATGATTCGACCTGAAGGCAGTGTGTACTGAAGGTTTGCATTGCCTAAGTACCATCGACCGCAAGAAGACTCACCATGCTTCATAGCCTCAATAGCCCCACCTTCGAGAGCGTACCAAAGACTCTTGATATGCGGATAAGTGTTTCGATAGGTGTCAACTACGTTCTGAGCAAACGACCTCTTAACCTCTAATCCACACCAAGCCTTTAGCGTGGCTTGGAACTTATCAGCACCCATACCGTATCCGAGGCCTAAAATCCCGACCTTGCCGACCATGCGTTCTGTCTTGTCGGCTTTGGTGACAGTCTTGCCGAAGATGTTAGACGCGAATGAACAGTAGATATCAGCTCCAGTGTGGAACTGGTCTACTAGGTCATACTGTCCAGCGAACCAAGCAAGCACTCTAGCCTCGATCGACGAGTAGTCAGCTACGACTAGCTCATGGCCGTGCGATGCGGTGACAAGTGGTCTGATAGCCGACTTAGCACCATCGAACGCATTACCTGCGGCTTTGACAATTCCCTCAACGTCATAGCTTAGGAACAAGTCAGCCAGTAGGTCAGTGTCCTCTACGTTACCTCTAGGTAGGTTGTGGAGTTGTAGACCACTTCCTGCCCAGCGTCCCGTAGTCGCACCATGATATCGAAGGTTACCCTTAACGCGGCCATCAGGCATGACCATGCTCATAGCCTTCTTATACTTACCTGTAGCACTACCGCCACCCTCTTGTCGGATCCAGAGCATCTCGTCGACTTCAGGAGCGAGGTCTTGACTTCTCAAGTCAGTGACAGTCTCTTTCTGAAGGTTATCGACTTCGACACCTCTCTCACCTAACCACTTGATGATCCTAGCACCCATAGTAGGCCGCTCAATCGCACCATCAGATAGTTCGACGATCCGCTTACACAACTCGATTGAGGCCGCATCGACGACCGACAGAGCGTTGATAGCCAAGTCTTGGTCGATGGTTATCCCCCGATCGTTCATCTTCTGGTCGAGTTGCCATACCAGCAACTCATCTTCAGGTAGCTCACCTAGCCTCTGGTGGATAGCCCGCTCGACTTTAACATCCATCTCGCAATACCTGATGATTACTTCCATATCGACTTTAGGGATGTCGAGGGGTTTCGTCTTGTAGTGCCTCTTCAGCGTTGCTGCACCTGCTTTGTCCTTCTGGAATGTCAGTCCGAGGAAAGTAGCTACAGAGTCTAACGAGGCAGGTAGAGCGTGGTAGCAAGCAACCGCCGAGGTGCATCGCATGTTAGGCTCTACTCCCCAGAACTTGCGTATGACTTCTCGCTCCATCGAAGCGTTGTGAGCGTAGACTAAGCCACCATTCAGGATATGCTTAATCACTCGATTCGGCTGCACGTCATAGAGTACAGTTTGTACCTCTTCGTCATCGAACGCATAGCTACAGCAGATGATCTCAGTCGATGGATCGGCAACATACCGATAAACTCCAACGTCATTGATACTTGCCTCGCTTGATGTCTCGAAATCAATATGCAAGATACTCATTAGTTAGCCCTCCATTTAAGCCTATTCTTCAGTGTCAACTTTTTTGGGATGTCGAAAGCCTTTTGGGTGATATACCTGATCTCGTCGTCGAACGTGACCTCTTTGGTGACTGTGTAGCCTCTCTTCTTTAAGAAGTTCAGAGCGGCAAAATCATCAGCACCAATCGACATATAGTTCTTTGTGACGATCTCGTCTGGATCAATCGACTCCAACATCATACTCCCAATCCCTCTGTTGCGATATTCCTCATCCACAACAACTGACTCAACTCCACGGGAATCACCTTCCCAAGCAGTACACCAGATAGCTCCAATTATGTCACCGTCTGTTGTCATTGCTACTTGGATATCGTCACCTTCTAGTAAGGCCTCTTTGATCTCGACGAACCTCAAAGGGGCGAGAAGGTTGTCCTGTCTCAAAATCCTTACGAGGTCTTTTATCATCGTGAAGTCAGCCTCAACTAACGCTACGTCTTCTGGGGTTGTCATTGTTATTCTCCTATAGTGGCATTGGCTCAAAGATTGGTGTCTGACCGTCTAGCACGATACCGCATCCGTAGATAGGTTTGCTGGAGTACTTAATCCCGTATTCCATTGCCGCGTGCTTCCAGTCACTTCCACAACCGACTTGAAGTCCGAAGACTCGTGTGAACCGATTAGCGAAAAAGTCTACTCCTGCCTTCGAGTGGTGGTGTCCTTGAACTACAGACTTGAACTCGTCTTTAGCATTAAGGATAGCACTCGCTCTGCCTCGATCTCCGTGCTGATAAATTACATCGTCGATGACTACCTGTGAGAATCGACGGTGGACAGTCCATGTATCAGGTAGCCGCCACAAACTCGCTGGGTCTCTTAGGTACTCCATCGGGATACCCACTTCGTTAGCCCACCGATATGGTAGAGCGTCATGGTTACCGATCATTAAGTCTGCTTCAGGGAACGACTCCGTGATAGCCGCGACTTGTTCCATTGCCATATCGTATTCGCGACAGGGATCTTTGAGGGATGGTTTCTTTAAGTGGAAAGAGAGAGCTGCGTTGTCTACGAGGTCTCCGATGTGAACCACTTTGTCGCAGTCCCAAGCTGCGTATGTATCTTCTAAAAATGAAATGTAGTCTGGTCGCATTGTAGGACAGTGCGTGTCGCCAATAATAAGAACTCTACTCATAACAACCTCCGAAAGTGTAAGAAGAAAAAGTAGCCCACCCAGTGTGAGTGGGCTACATTGGTTAACAACTGATTAGAAAGCAGAGAACTCGTCTGCAACATCGACGGATCCACCGAACTTCTCACCGTCAGAAACTTTCTGCACCGTGTTCAATCCGAGGGAGACACCGTTCTTGCCGCCGAACGTCCACCCGTAAGCTGTGACGCTCACATGGACAATCGCTCCACCGTAGAACTGTGTAGCGTCCATGCAAGGCTGTAAGTCCTGCATGATGACCTTTGGTGGATGCGAGACTTTCGCCTTCGCTGAGCAATACTTCTTGCCTTTAAACTCCTCTCGCTGCTTGCCAGAAGAGTCCAACTTGAGATCGCCGTCTGCCATAGGCATGTCGATCTTGGCTGGTCGTGACGCTGCATCAGGCCACTTCTTCTGGATAGCTGCATCGCATACCGCCTTCAACTCGGACAGGTCAGCGTCCTTATCGAATAGGAGCGTGATGGAATACTTCGGCTCTGTGCCGAGCATGCCTTGTGCCTCGAAAAGGTTAGGGAAGCTGGCGACTGCGTTCTTCAATACTGTTCGTGTACTCATAACTTTGAATCTCTTTCTTACTTTGAAAACTTAAAAACTGAAAATGAACTTCTTCGACTTAGTTTACTTTGGTTGGCTGTCCTCCGTTTAGGTTTCGTTTGTGTCATGCCTTCATTATAGGGATGTATCGGCAAAAGTCAACCCTAATCTCCACTAATTCTCTAAATTTTGTCAAACTCTTTCGAAACTGACTCAGCAATCTTAGCGGGACAGAGGTTTCTAGCCTTGCAAAACCAGCAATGACCGCCAATTGTTAGGCCAGAGTCGATCGTGGAAGGCGTGACCTCCTCTGTGAATTTCACCACAGACTTAGCATCCTGCTCGAAGCAGGATATCTCTACTAGCGAGATGTCCGTTGTTCGAACCTTGCTTTTAGTCTTTATGTTGGGTGACACAATGGCCGCTCTGATCTCTCGAATCTCAGGAAACTGATTAACCAGTAGCGTAGCGTAGCTTAGCAACTGCTTGTTCAAGTCCCCTTGCCGGTTTCTAGCCTGCACTGGTGCTGTGCCGTTCTTTAGATCATAAAGATCAGCAACACCGTCATTGTAGATTCGAACGAAGTCAGCCGTCCCGCCGAGCCCCTCAATCTCTGAGTGATCCATGCGAAGCTCTGAGTGATGCTCATTAGGCACATCTCGTTCAGACTCGATGACATACTCCAGAAAGAACATAACGCTCTCGATCATCCTCTGGTCGACGACAGTGGTGTATGGAAAGTCCATAGTCTCTTCGTCAAATACTTGAATCTGATCACCTCGAAACTTATCAGGCTTGCAGTTGTTTATGATGCACATCTCTAACAGCTCGTGTGTGGCCGTTCCTAGATATGCAGCCACGAGATCGTGCGACTTAATAACTGGTGCTTGTGCCTCAAGTATGAGGCTCGATGGGCATGTTAGCCACCGAGCTGCACCTGAAGGTCTTAGCTGAATCTTACTCATTAGTGTCGTCCTCCACAAAAGGGTCTTCATCAAACATATCATCTTGACAGTTTTGGCAAAGAGCAGAGATCTGATACTCTCTCTTAGACAGTTCGTCTTTGAACGAGAGAATCTGTTCTCCGCAAAAATTGCACACTCCGTCCTCGATGGCTTGTGGCCTAGAAGCCAACTTGCTTAGTATCCATGACGCATCCATTATAGCACTCCAAATTCTGAAACAATCTTAATGTCAGTGAAAGTGAACGACCGCTTTCCGTTGACTGACTTCCTAACGTAGTTGTATCCCTTACGTTGCATCTCGGTGATGAATGTCTTGCGACCGTATCGACCACCGTTTCTAACGTAATGAGAATGAGCTTCCGAAGGTGCTAGGTCGGATCCGATGCTATGCTCAAATAGCTCTTTAGCTACTTGACCAAACTCGTCTTCCATCTCTCGATAGTCGAGAGTTGCATCAGTGACCGCTTGGCACTCACCCATGCCATTAGCGGCATAGTCACGATACCCTGCAATCAACCAGTTTGCGATACCGGCCTTCTCACGCTCCAGCTTCTCTGGTAACTTCAAGTCTACTCGATCGGATAGGTCGACCTCGAACGGGATTAGGCGAAGCCGCCTCCAGATCCCTGTGTCGCTTCCCTTGATCTTCGGCTTATGGTTAGTACAGATGATCGAAGTGTGAGTAGGTTGGAACGACCAACTGTTCTCGTACATCCGTCTAGCCTCAATCTCGTCACTCGAAGTCAACTTCTTGACCGTACCTTCCGCAAGTGGCACGCCGTTCTCCAGCTCTGCGAACATCGTGAACCTTCGTCCGAAGAGGCTAGCGAGATACGTTGGGTGCAAGTCCTTCCGGCTATCAAGCACCTCGCTGGGTAGACTGCAACTGTAGTCGCCAAGCAGATCACCGATAGTCTGAACCAAGGTGCTTTTGCCATTGCAACCATCACCGAAAAAGATGTTGAATGTCGGATTAGCATCACCACCATAGATAGACTTGCCCAAGAGTCTCCTAACGTAATCAACAAGTTGCTGATCTCCTCCAAAAATCTGTCCGACAGCTTCGATCCACTTCGTAGCAGTTTGCCCTTCCACGTAGTTCGTCGTACATTGCTGCGTGCAGTAGTCGTTGAGATCATGCGGTCTAAAGGTATCCTTGTCCAAATCATAAGTGCCATTCGTAAAGTTCAGTAAGTGGTTGTTCTTATTGAGATCGTTAGCATTGACTACCATTGATCTCACCCCTTTCATCTGCCGTAGAACAGCGTTAGTATTATTCCAGTTGCCGAGAGTCGAGACCCACGTAACTGCTTTAGCCCGCTCTTCAGCGGCGGTATCAGGAATCCGATTCGATAGGTCTCCGAAGAACTCTAATACCATAGAGTGCATCAGGCAACCGCTCTCGTCGGGAATCCAACGGCCATCGACGTATGCGATGTACTTGTTCCATTGAGGCACGAAACGAATTGTCTTAGTGTCCTCAACAAACTGCTCGACTAACTTCGAGTGGTTACGATCAGCGTCATTGAGTAGCCAAGGCAGCAATCGTGTCTTAGGAACTTCAATGGCTTTGAACTCGTCGACCACTTTCCGTCGCGGCCTGTCCTCGACTGGAATGTGATGAACGATAGTACCGATCGTCACAGGGTTATTTGGGTTTGCTTTGAGGCTGTTCCAGTCACGCTCTATGTCGCTTTCTGAATAGTTGGCCTCATCACCCGCTGACCATGCTTTGAAGACTTCCTTGCCTGCTCCAGAGCCTCCAGTGCCGTGATGACTAGCCTGCATGATCTTCAGCCAACCATCTCGTGTCTGGAACTTCATAATGTCCAGCTTACTCAATAGGTCTCGAAGCTCTTCAGGTGTTGTCGTGCCTCCACTAGCTTGGCTGATCTCTACAGTCGTGTCTGCCACGTCGAAGTCCATCAGGCGGCTAAGCACTGTAGTGTTAACCGATTGAGCGTCATCTTTGACCGTGGAAGCATTGAAGTCAGTCAGAGCAAAATACTTTGAATCGCAAAACAATTCAGCTTGAGGCTTGTGGTCGCCATGACCTGCCTCTTCGAAGTATCGAACTCCCCGCTTCAGGGTCTCATCGCATCGAAGGATCAACTTGATGCCTGTACCTGAAACTGAGATGTTTGATAGAACTGTGTAAGGACTCATTAGGCGTAGGAACTTATCTGCCCAATCAGCAACATCACCTGTCACTGGATTGCGGCACGCATCGAGATCCAAACCGACGAACGGCGAATCTTCTGTGAAGCAGAACCCTAGCTTGTACTGGTCTTTAGCATTGTTAAGGCAGAACTGCACAGCATCATTGTAGGATGCTAAGTTGCGGTTCCAGCCAGCCATCTTGCCTGTTAAGCATGACATAGGCTTGTGCTTCTCTTCCCATACCAACCAGTTGCGGCCACTTCTGAAACTTTGACTAGCTATCATAGATATCCCTCATTGCTTTCTGACCTGCCTTCAGGTCGAACTTGTTTATTACATCATCACCATGTAGGTTGGCTAGGATTGCTTGCCTCTGGCCTTCTGGAAGACTATCAATCGCATCCTCTAAGTCAGTCAGATCTTCTGGTGACTCTGTATCTTGGATTGACTCGAAGAAGCCTTCAGAGTGGTAAGCTAAGTGAACCCCTTCATGCCTAACATGCACGTTACCGCGTTTCCGAGGGTCGCACGCTTTTTGGATTGCGAAGTAGACGTTGCCGCCTTCTTTGAATCCACCCTCGCCTGTCTTGACAATTATGTACGCTTCGTTAGCGACCTCTTCAGCCTCCAACCTCTTTCCTGCCGGTGACGTGCTTAGGTAGCGTTTCGTCATGGTTAGGATCTTATCGTATAGTTGTTCGTCACTCATATTAGTTGCCTCCTGATGAGATTTTCCTGATTACCCGAAAGCCGCCTCCAGCTTTTTCAGTCGGTGGCTCACCTAAGCCCATTCGCAACTCCCTTGCTGTCAGTGCTTCGTAGCATCGACGGCAGAAAGGTAGTTGAGGTGTTTTGCTCGAATTGTATATGCCTTCACACGGTTCGTTCTGGCATGGTTTGTAGTTCTTTGGTAACTTCATTAGTGTCTCCTAAAAAGATTTACGAATTAACGCGGTGTATTTGCGTGAAAAAATTGAAAGATTCTCAAATTAGTTGATATGCCCCTTTTCTACCGGTGAGGATTTAGTTCTAGGGACTGCCCGATCGTTGGTGAACGAGCAGACTAGCTGCCCCGCTCGATAGGCTTTCATCCATACGATCGACTTGTCTAGCCGCATCTCGGCCATTGCTTCTTCAAAGTCTGCTCCGCTCTGGAACTTCATAGTGCCGCTGTACTGCTTGATTGTGAAATACTCGATTCGTGTTCCGCTCATATTAGTTACCCTTTCTAAAGTTCTCGACTCGTTTAATCTCTCGCTCTGCTCTGGCAATGTCTGGCCGACCCATGCAGTCGAGCCAACCATAGTTTCCGAGCGTCTCTAAGGCTTCGTGTTGAAGAGTGTGTGAGTTTATGCAGAGCCAAGCACATGGATGCACACAATCCCAAGTATCAACTCCATCGAGCGTAGACTGCTCATCAGGGGTGGTGTCTTGAGGTGCATAGCCTAACTCGTCATTGCTGATGCTGTCCTTGACGGCACTTAACGTCTTGAACTTCATGCCTTCGCACTGCCAACCCGTCAACCCGTGAGGTGCTGCAATGAAAGCCTCACCGCAAGTGGTGTGTATGGTGTAGCCTTTACGCTCTCCGTCCTTGTATGGTAGTCCTACTGTTTTCTTGATTAGCATTATACGCCCCTCCTTCGCATTTCATTGTTAACGATAGTTAGTTTCGCGATCACTAAGTCGCGGGATAGTGGGTCAGCTCGGTAATCCCTGCCCTCGTCGAACAGGCAGCTATACTCCCGCCGAAGCTCAGCGTTCGTTAGTTTCGGTATTATCTCAAGCCATGTACGTTTATCGTTCATCTCATTCTCCAGTGAAGTCTAGGTAAAGTGCTACGAGTGTTATTAGGTAGGTGAACACTACACCTGTTATGACTAAGCTCATCATTAACCTTCTCCTCCCATTACGGCCATTAGTAGTTGTGACGTGGCGAGTAGTACGCCTGATATGATTACGATCAATACTTCCATTGTTGTCTCCGTTGGTTTCGTTTGCGTCATGCCTCTATTATAGGGATATCGGCACTTGCGTCAACCCCAATCCAGCCTTTCTTGAAATTTTATCGGAATTAGTTTTTCTTCGTGACTTTGTAAACGTCTTGGACTCGGAAGTTGCGTGCATCCGAGTAGTCCTTCACTAGCCCGAACTGTACACCTATCGCATGGTTGACTGTCATGGCTAGGTAGCGGTCTTTGCGTGGTAGGGTAAGTGTTTTGGTGGTTTTACCCTTCCACTTGTCTAAAGCCTCATACTTACACCCACAACGCCCGATCGCACCGAGTACTTGGTGCTTGTATGCACCTTTGTTTCTCTTGCGACCAGATCGCTCAAGAGCCTTGTGAGCCTCTTCATACGATACGTTGCAGGCAATGGCTACTGCCTTGACTGAGCAGTCGTTGGTATCGACGGTGTTCAGCTTCTTGAGATACTGAGACCGCTCAGCTAATAACTTGGTTGGTAATGGCATGTCTGCCTCCTATTGGTTTCGTTTGCGTTATGCCTCTATTATAGGGGTATCGGCACTTGCGTCAACCCCAATCCAGCCTTTCTTGAAATTTTATCCATAAACTTCTTCAATTGAGATAGCATCTTCGTCCATAAAGAACACTGATGCGGAAACGATATCCTGATTCTTGAGATAGGCTAGAGCCCACCTCCGCTCATTGGCGACCGATCCGTGATCGAGATCATGTTGATCACCGTTGAGCATTGTAATACGTACCATGTTGTTCTCCTAATTAGTTTTTGTAGATGTCAGAGTAGAAGTGAGCTTCTGTCCGTCGAATGGTGTGGTAGTCATCCAATGCAGCCTTCTGACAACCGTAGCATATCACGTCCTGATCGGTCGCAGCGTGACATATCTGGCACACTTGCTCGAACACTGGTGTGCTGATAGGGTAATTGCGATAATCGTTATCCGGCCATCCTAGCGTAGTTACTTTGCTAGTCAGCGATGGATACTCGAATGGGAACGCATTGTCTTGATTCTCAAGAGCCCAATCGCCGAACTTCATCGCCATGTACACTGTCTCACAGATGTTAGCGAAGCAGTTGTTGGTGTGCTGGTCATAGTAGCCAACTCCAACATTCATGCCGCGACAACCTAAGTGATCAAGGTACGAGATGTCGCTGAATGATCCACGACCAACCGGCGAAATCTTGCTAACTTCAGCATCCCAAGCAGGGTTGCTATACCCGTATGTTACGCTGTCAACGCCATTGCGGTCGAACTCGAACATCCAGTTGTACTGCTTCTTAGTCTCGAAGTATTGAGCGGTTGACTCACCGATCTCCTCACTGTCAGTCAGCAGGATGTCGTACTTGAGCTGTGGGAACATATGTGGTATCAGGTGTAGGATGACCCATGCACCCAACCGATCGTCTAACTGAGGGCATTGCGTGATCATCACGTTAGCGGGGTCAGTCTTGTTGACCTTGTACTTGGGGTTGTGGATAACGGTGTCAAGGTGAGCGACCGCTAGAACATCAGCACCATTATCTTGGAACATCAGGTCACCGTGCTTAGTCTTGGTGACATCTGTGACGTACTTGCGGAACGTGCTTTGATTCATATCGAGGCACGATCGTAAACTCTGTAGTAAGCTGTTTGAAATATTCATAAGCATCTCCTGTAGTGTCGGTCTCCTGCCTAACAGGTATCCGACTGGTTTAACAAATAAACTATGGGGCGTATCCCCTATTAAGTGGGGGGGGGGAGCTCTTTGTCTCATCCTAGCGTCCATACCCCCCCTGAAATGGAT
>UEXM01003141.1_pt1 | contig 10878 bp, 10 predicted proteins | sample 1796661 | NCBI WGS metagenome assembly UEXM01 (sample SAMEA4772469, study PRJEB27181) | metagenome
TCCACCAAATAAAACTTTACCAGTTGTACCAAGACCGTCAATCGCATCAGCAAACGCCTTACCACTAAATGCTACCGTGCTAAATGAGTCAATACCAGATTTAGTTAAAGCATCTTTAACAAAGTTATTTGACAATTCTTCTCTTAATGTTTGAGAAGCTCCAGGTCTTCCAAACTCATCTAAAACTGCAAAAGCTCTTTCTAAAAATTTAGGACTGTTTGGTTTTATTAAATCTTTATATATTTTAGGATCTATTGGTTCTACTTCATTCCTTACAAAATCATCTAAATCTTTTAAAACCTTGTTTCCATCTAAGTCTTCTAAAAGTTGTTTTCCTTTAGCAAAATCAGCTCTTGCTTTATTTAAACTTCCAGATGCTTTCATCAACAAATCAACTTCATCACCTGTCATTTTAGCACCTTGAGCGGCTGCTTCTAAATCTGTGCTGTTTAATATTCTATCTATATCTTTTACAAATGGTTGTAGAGTATCTTTAACAGTTGATGAATTAGACATAGCTGTATCATTTAATGACTTTCTTAAAATATATAATTGATTAAATGATGCTTTTTTGTTGAACGATTTACCACCAACTTTTTGCATTCCTTGTAAAGCTCCTATAATAACTTTACCTGATCTGTCATCTACGCCAGCATAATCTTTAAGGAGTTGATTAACTTTTGCGTCAAATTCTTTTATTGGAATGAATCCTTTTGCTCCAACAGTTGATTCCATTAATTTATCAACAGCTTTAAAGTTTTGAGTCATCAAACCATTGAAACCTTTTTGAGCCTCTGCTAATAGTTCAAAGGCTTCATCGTCAATACTTGCATTTCTGTTTAAAGCAGCTCCAAAAGAATTAGCTGTGTCTTCAAATTGTTTTAATACAGCTTTTCTTGCTTCTTCTTCTGCTTTAATTAAAGATGAATTTTGTTCTTTTAAACCTTGAAGCAAAGCATCACCTGCTTCGTCAGCGGTATTTGATCCAGCTTGTTGTCTAAATTCATTTATTTTTTGAGACATAATTTCATTGTTTTTCTTTAAACGATCAGATGTCTTAAATATTTTTTCTCCAATGCCTTGCGCTCTTGCAATAACTGATGGCGCTCTGATGGCTGATAAAGAAGGTAATATACCCATATCAATTGATTTAGCTGCTGTTTCCAGTTCTTCAGATGTTAATTCTTTACCAGCTTGCAATGATTTTTTACCAACACCAAAAGCCTTACCAAGTAATCCGAACAATCCATCTCCAACAAAACCTATAGCCGCCTCTGTTGCTATGTCTTTGGCTATATCGCCAGCCGATTGTTTTGATACACCAGCTCCAGCTTCAATAACTTCTTCAACACCTTGACCTGTTCCAGCACCAACTCCAGCTCCGATGGCTGCTCCAAGAATAGGAATAGGTATGGCTATCTGTCCTGCAATAGCTCCACCAATACCACCGATAAGCTCTGGTGCTATTCCAGCAAGATCGGCTAAGTCATAACGACTGAATCCATCCTCATCTATAAGTATATTTTTATCTGTTTCTTGACCAAACTTAGCCGCACCTTCAGGTGTAAGGGCTAATCTACCACGCTTGTCACGAACATATAGGTCTTCCCCTATGTCAAATTTAGCTAGTATAGCTGCTTCTTCATCGTTATTTTCGGCTGCTGAAAGTGCAGCTCGCAAAGAAGCACTCTTAATTCCTGTGTTAGTATCGAACAATTGTTCTAACTTTTCTTCTCCAGAAGGCTCTCCACTAACAGCTCTTCCAGCTCCTCTATCTCTTAATATGTTGGCTATTTTTATTCTTTCTTCAACATTAGGCTCATCACCTTCAATAAGTATGTTGATTGTTCCTTCAGGGGTGTTTAACTGTACTTTACCCATAATTTATTTCTTTCTTAAATCAATTGTAAATACACCGTCTTTAAAACTAGAAGAGTATAAATCATCTGTTCCTGTTGATATGGCTTTGTTAATGATAGCCATAGTTTTATTATATTCATCATCATTTCTATAATTTTCTCGTTTTGAGAATGAATTAAATTGACTTTCTAATGCTCTTTTTGGCGCATCAAATATAGTGTCAAGTTGTTTTAATCTATTTAAATTTGCAGATAATGGCTGTCCAACTTTAATTTCACCAATCAATTGTTTCAATCGCTGAATATCACCTTCAGAAACACCATTACCTGTTTCTTTTGTTAAAAACTTTTTATATTGAGAAATTAATCTTGCTTGAATTGCTTCTATTTTTTGTTCTGGAGTAGTTCCTTCTTTTATAATTTCTTCAATCCCTTGTGAATAATCAGTATCACCGATACCAAGTGGTTTAAGAACACTTACTACTCTATCTTTTATTAACTCTAAAGAAGTTGGAGCATCTTTTCTCCCTAGTTGAGTTAGTATATCTTGTACTTCTCTAATACTTCCTTTTGCTTCTAAAATATTAACGTATTGATTAGCGTGTTTTTCTGATTGTTGAACAGGTGCTAAGAATACTCTGTTTCTTGATCCTGTTACAAAAGCTGTATCTACTTTAAGAAAATTATTACCTTCTAATGTCTGTGTGGTTACTTTACCTTTTGCATCTAAAGGCTTCATATCAGCTTTAAGTAACTCAATTTCCATATTATTTTTGTGTTTAATATATTCAAGTCGTCTCTTAGAGTTTTCATCTCTAAATTCTTTTCCAAGAGCTGCCAGAGCTTTTCTCTTTTCTTTAGCTGTTGCTAACGCTGCTAAACTATCAGCTTTTGTTTCGCCAAGAGCATACTTACCAGCAGCCACTTGACCAGCACGGGCATCTGCTTTTGCTTTTTCAAACAATGGCATGGCTTTCTGACCAGCTTCTCCTGCTGCTCCTATGATATTAGATAAATTAAAACCTTTACCAGCTCTGTTTTGCATCAGAGATAATCCTAAAGACATTAGAGCTAGTTTGTTATCAGGCTCTCCTGATACATCTATACCTGTTGCTTTAGCGAAGTCAGCTTTATAATCTTCTAAAGTTTTTCTGGTTTTATCTGTTTTAGTATCATCACCATAAATGTTATTAATATCATCCATAGCACTTTTAAATAAACTTTGTTGAGCTTGTGCTTTTTTTTCTTCTGCACTTAAAACAGGTTCTCTCATTTCAGGTGTAATGACTTCCATATCAGCACCTTCTTGAGACATATCTCCTAATTGAGTGTTTTCTGTTATCTTTTGTTTCATTTCTGCGAGAGCAGCATCAGCCTCTGGATCTGAAAACTGTTCTTTTGGATCGGCTTTTTCTTCTTCACCGCTAATAACTTGATCTCCTCCACCAGCTCCACTTAGAGAATCAATTTGAGATTTTTGTTGAATTTCTTTATCAGATTTAGGCATAGAAGACATAAAATTTTCTTCTTGAATTTGACTTAATATATCTTGTCCTAAATTTTGACGAGTTTTTTCTGGCGTTCCTGTTAAGTAATTTACAATATTATCACTTATAGGACTACCTTCTGTTCTTCCTATACCAAATCCTTCTCCGAGTTTAACAGCATCTTCTGCTAAAGATAACAATGGTTTTCCGACATAATCTCCAAAAAGACCACCTATTCTTGTTTGTGGATTTTTAGGATCACCTCCTAAAGATTTCACAACACTATCATAATAATCTGTTCCAGAAGTGCCAGGTATTCCTGATGGAAAAAAAGATCCCAAACCTTTATTTTCAGGTACTTTTAAGGCTTTTAATAACTCTGGAGATAATTGAGGAGAACCAAGACCACCTCTTCTATTAGCTATGTTCTTATTTTCATATTGTGAAATTAAGTCTTGTATCGTAGCCATGATTAACCCTTATGTTCTGCCGCTTGAGGAAGCTCCACCACCAAAAGGTGCGATCTGTGACAATGTTGTGTAAGCACCTATACCTTGTAAGAATGGATTAGCAGAAGGTGTTGTTGCTTGTGTAAACGTAGACGGAATACTTGCACTTGGCATTCCTTGTAACAAGTTCTGACCTAATTGTAATCTTGTGTAAGGCTCTTGAGCTGATTGCATTTGATTTTGTCTATAAGCATCTAGTCCTGCCTGTTGCTGTGCTTGTCTCATTGCACCTAATTGACTTAATTGCGATACGTCTGCTTGACCTAAAGCCTGTTGCAGACGACCTATATCTGACGTTGTACCCGCCAAAGTTCCAAATGCCTGACCAATACCACCTGATAATCTTCCTGCGTCTTGCGAAGCCTTTAGAGCTTGTCCAAAGCCACTTGAAAGTAACTTTGACAACGTATCGCCTTTGACTTGTTGTAATCCTCTTTCAGTTTCCGCTCTTTGGACACCTTCTCTTGATCCTCCAAATGCTCCAGATCTAATTGCCGCTGCATCAGAACCAGCTCTACGCATATCAGCTTGTCTGTTTAACTGACGCATTGCTACATCAATAACTTGATCTTGAAATGGGTCTTGAAACTTTTTTATAGATTCAGGTTGTAGAAAACCAAGACCGCTTGTTAGAGCTTGTTGTGCAGCAAGAGCTTGATTTGCTGATCCTTCAATGAAAGGCTTATAACTACCTGTCATTTGTTCGCCTAAACCTATTGCCGCAGAACGAAGTGGGTCCATTCCAGCTATTTGATAATCTGGTAATCCTAAAGGAGAATCTAGCAAACCTGCTGTAGTTTGTGTGTCACCATCAAATTCACCGAATCCTGTTTGCAATAATCTTTTTTGTAGACCTTCAAGAAAAGGTGGTAATCTTTGTATATTTTCAACGGTTTGAGTTGCCATTATGCCCTAGCCTCCAAGTTATCCATCATATCATAAGCTCTTTGAATACCTTTTCTCTGGTTTCCTCCGCCTAATCCTTTAACGGCATCTTTAGTTAACACAAATTCACCTGCCATAAGCATAGCAGGTACATCATCTTTACGTCCAGAACCTTCGCTTGGGTCTATGCCACCGTTTCTACGAGGAAAACCCATAGGTCCTCCCATATTAGCATATGTTATACCACCAAGTCTGCCACTAGGTCCGCCATACCCAAAAGGTCTTCTTTCATATTCTGATCTCATATCTTCATCTTCATCGCCACCAGCTAATAACTGCATAATTAATCCAGCAGATAAACCTTGACCTAGACCTGAACTTAAAAATTTACTTGCAATAGTGTCATCACCAATACCTAAAGCATTCAAGAAGCCACCAGAGTTACCGCCACCTGTAGTTACACCTTTAACACCTTCTGATGCAACATCAGTCGCTGTTTTTGAAATAGCTTCTGGAACTGCTTGATTACGAGCAAGTTCTTGTGACATGTCTTTTCCAATAGTTCCAGCTTTAATAGCAGCTTGGTTTGTTGCGTTTGATCCAGCCTCTGTACCAGCACCACCACCAAACATCGCACCTAAACCACCTGATAATAAACCAGCCATGATAGCATCTTTGTTTTTACTGCCACCAAGTTTACTAGCCACAGCTCCTGTCAATGCTCTTGATATAAACGGACTAACAGCAGATGTACCGAACAATTGTCCTAAACCAGCTCCAACAGAAGGTCCTGCGACTGCACTAATAGCTATTGGAGCAAGTTGTTTTAATAATTTACCTATACTCATAAGATGATATTACCTCAATTTTGTTAATACGTCTATGTCTTAACTTTTATAGTTCCATTATCATTAAATAAAGCACCAACTTCTAAATCAATATCACTCGTAGGTAAATCCGTCAAAGTAATCTTAGTGCCTCGAAGTTCACCAGGATTTTGTAATTGTACTACAAGTTGACTTAAACTTCTTACCATTTCATTAAAATATTGAACATCATATTCATCTGGTGCTAACGAAAATGTAGGTGGTGCTAATTGTCTACTCATCTATCTCCATCCGCTCTTAAATCCACTCTATTTGTTCCTAATCTCCAATTAACCTTTTGTGTCGTGCTTTCTACTCTAAGACCAAATGACCTTCCACGCAATCTTAAATGATTAAGCTCCGTGGTCGGTGTAACAGTGTTTGTTGATGTTTTAACAAAACCACCATTTGGAGATCTTTGTGCTTTTAATGAAAAAATAGCTTGTTTGTCGTTTAAAGATATATCATCATCACTGTTGTCAAAACTGACATCAGGTATCATTCTTCTTAAAAACACAAATTGATCACCGTCTTGTATGTCTATAGGACTTGATTCAATAAATGATGTAAAAGCAGTGCCATCGTTATCATTACCTTTTTCATGGTTGTAAACAAGATTACTGTCTGTAGCCAAAGGATATTGATACACTCCTCTGTCAATCCATGATGTTCTTGCTAGTGAGCCAACATACCAAATTTTTTGATCATAATTGTATATGACATATTTATCATTTTCGTCTGTACCACCATTTGCCGCAGAATTAGTAGCAGATGGATAAAACCAAAATACTTCTCCAAAAGCAGAGTTAACACCTGCAAAAACTTTATCTGATTGTGTTTCATTAAAATTTTGAAATACATGATCTCTTACAGAACAAGGTATAACTTGAACACGACCATCATAAATATAAAAACGATCATATCCCATCCAAAAAACAGAATCACCTACGGCTACTGCGGAATTAAATCCTCTTACTGTTATGGCACTTGCTAATTGATTAATACCAAAAGTAAAAGGAGGACCTATAAATTGCATACTATGAACAGATGTGTCTGTTAGAACAATTGTTTCTCTTCTGGTTTTTACTGCTGTAATAATTTCTGAACCAGAACCAATTCTCAAATCACCCGCAGTATTAGTTGCACTAGGTGTCCAAAAAAAAGGATTTTCTTGTGAGCTAAATCGAACAAGTAATCTATCTTGAACTGATGAACCTATAGGATTTGCTCCAAAACAAATTACATGACGGTCTCGTTCTGAAACAATAACTTTACGAGATTTTGTTGGTGCATCATCAGATAATTCTATTAAATTTTTTGCTCTTACATTAGTTCCAAGAGTTTTATCCCAATAAAATACAAATCCATCTCTTTCATTTAAAATTAAATCTTCTCCGAAATTATCTTGTGACCACAATCTAAGTGTTCCACCTCCTGCTGTTTCAGAAGAAGCTGATCCCCATCCATCTGCGCCCCAAGTTCCAGCACCCCAACCATTGCCTGGCACGACTGTATTGATACCTGTGTTAATTTGATACTCTGCATCTGCTGATCCAGCACTTGACAAAGTAGCAGCAGCGTTTGCAGACAATGTTATAGTATAAGTTGCTGTAGTTGGCACAGTTATGATTTCATGCTCTATGTTAAGTTGTTCATTAAGAGAAGTGTTGCCAGTATTAGCATTACTAAATGTAACAAAATCTCCTACTAAAGATCCATGAGAAGAGTCATTTACAGTTACAGTAGTGCTTGAAGTTGATGTTACGAAGGTAATAGCCATATTTTAATCACCCACTACAACTGTTGATTCGTTTGTAATAGAAACAGTTACGTTTCCTATTGCACTAGTTCCAAATAAATTTGCTCCAGTCGGTGGTATATCTATTGTAACTGTTCCAACTTGTCCTGTTGCAATTGAGAGTTCGCCAGAGTTTGGATTTCTTGCTAAAACAGGTACATCTTGCGATCCAAGCACAATGACAGTACCGATCTGAACAGTTCCTGCATTTCCAGATACTACAGATGTTATTGCTAGTCCATCTAAATCAAAAACAACAACACCATTTACAACTTTGCGTCTTATTGGCGTAATGTCTTTATATGCTAGTGATTCTTCAATATAAAATTTTCTTTCAGTGCCTAACCCTAAATATTTATTACCTTCTAAATTTGCCCAAGAATGTAAGGAACGAGAAGAACCAAGAAAAGTATTTGTTGAGTATTTTTCCCATCCTCCTATTTTCTCTGGGTAGCCAAAACGAAATCGAACAAGATCACAATCATTCCATCCACCCTTATTAGAATAAGATGTTGTTTCTCTATTTATTCCTGGTCTAAATTTTAAACTAGTTATTGGCATAAAAAGATATTAACTTACTTTGATAAAAAATACAATATGGTAGACTATACCTTTAATTACCTAAAAGGTTCTCCAGAAAACCACGCTACTAAGGAATATCTAGTTCCTTTTGTAATTGGCTTAACTCTATGCATCATATATGATGGAAACACTATAATTGTGCCTGTTTCTGCTTTTATTGATGACCCATCTTCTAAAAATTCAAACTCTCCACCTTTATAGTCTTGATTAAGTATAATTGACATTGATAATTTTCTCGCAGTTCCATGCAGCAACTCATCTTCAGGCTTGTGCTTCCTTGTAAAGCCATTGCCATCAAAATGAAAATCATAATGTCCATTCTTTTTATACCTAGTTATTTGCATAGGTTCACAGGCACTAATTTTAAAATTCCAATTTGCATTTTTATTTGCAGTAAGAACATGATTCCAACAAATACGATAAATATCTTCATTATCAGACCAAACAACATCTGCTTCTCTTGCTTTTGCGTCTATAAATTCTTCATCTAGGCTCTGGTTTTGTACTTTTGCTTTCGACCATTTATTTTTACCTAAATCTATTATTTGTTGACATATTTCTTTGTTAATAGCCTTATTAAAAATCCAATAAGAATGAATTGGGTTTTGCGTAATTTCAGTATTTATACATTGATTCTCTAATTCCATTTTTAATTCCTGACATTGTCTGGTGGCATTGCAATGAAAAAATGAGTTATTGTATATCTACCATAACCACTATCTTTTGGTTCTGTATGCATTTTAACTGGATTCACACTATGCTCAAACATAGAAGGAAAAAATAATGCTCTATTTTGTTTTAATTTAACTTTTAGTTTAGAGTCTGTAAATGTAAAATCACCACCATCAAATAATCTTGGCTCTCTTACAAACCATATAAGCATAGTCCATGCATAATCATCCCAATGTGACTCATAATACTCACTATCTTCGTAATATGAAATTAATGTACTGTCAGCATTGGTAGACAAAAAACTACGATAGAAAGGTTTTATTTCTCGTACCATATTATGAAACTCTGGTACTCTTATTTTGTACATATTATTAAATATGTGACTTCTTTGTCTTCCACTAGGTGTATAAAATTCTTGTATGTGAAAACGAGATGCTTTAGACTTAGGTTTGCCATCATCATGTGTTGCAACATAAGTATTCTCGGCTCTTTCTACATTTTCTTGAGATGCATAGAAGTCTAACTCTTTCCAAACATTTTTTTCTTCATAAGGTGTATACCAATTGTCAATAACAATAAAAGGTGTTTCACCATCTTTTTGAATCTGCACTTCCCAATTTTGTTGGGGTGGCTCTAATAGATTACTCGTAGAACGTGGTAGTTGAATACCATTAGGATTTGCAGATGATTTAAGACGAGCAGTGTTAGTTAAATCATTCATTGTTTTTGTCTCCTTTGGCTGAAAATGACTTTTTAATATTTAACACATAAAAGGTGTTTTTACAAATATTACTTATATCAATAAGCATTACCATTTGTAATTGCATTATTGACTGCCGTCATATCCTCACTTGTCCAAACATCATTGTTAACCAAAGTCTCTAAAAAAGCCACATTATGAGTAACAACATCTCGTTTATCATCGTCTGACATTGCGTCAAATTCTTCTTGAGACAGAGTTATAACATTCCCACTTATTATTTCTTCAATTTTTGATGCGAAATCTAACATATCATTATACATGACTTGTCTGAAATCAGCATCATTAATCAATAGATTCGCTCTATCTTCTGGTAAAACGTAAGTTGGCATTTTATAAAACTCCTATAATTTTACCTAAAAACTAAGGTCTGCTGGAGGATTTGCTGAAGTGTAGAAAGTAACTTTGACATATCCTGCACCACCTGCACCACCACTTCTAAGACCCATATTAGAACCAGCTGCACCACCACCAGAACCATTACTACCAGCACTACCACTAGTATTTGTTCCTCCAGAGCCTCCTGAACTTACTGGAGAAGCACCACCAGGACCACCTACCATAGTACTCATAGAGGCAGCACCTCCTGTTCCAGCATTACCTGTGTTTGCAGTTACGTTGTAAGCACTTCCATTATTACTTGTGCCACCACCAGAACCACCTGCATTGCCTGATTTGATGTTACCACCACCACCACCATTACCAGTGGCTACAGTCGTACTACCAACTTTAGCAGAACTAGATGCACCTGCTGAACCTGGTTGAGAACCTTGTCCACCTTGTTGTCCACTATTCATGCCTCCACTTCCTCCAGAACCACGAACGGCAGAAAAAGTTTCTCCACCACTGACATTGAAGTAAGCAATGATGTTACCACCAGCACCGCCTCCACCACCAGCAAAGAAAAACATTCCACCAGCAGAAGCACCACCACCACCAGCACCAACGACTTGGACTCCAACTGCTCGTACATTATCTGCAATAGTTATGTTAGTTGTACCTGCACCAGTAAATGTTTGTGGGTCTGGTGGAGCATTACTAGTTCCACCAAAGTCTGCTGACATTGTAATTGCACCAGAACCAGGTGCATTACCTTTACTATAATATTCAGAAAGAGATATAGGGTTAGAACCACCATACTCCGTTTGAATTTCGGATAAACTAATTGCAGAACCGACAGCAGGAAGAGCCATTGATTACACTCCTTTTAATTCATTTATTTCTGCTTTTAGCTCTTTTATAGCTTCAATCAATACTGATGTTATTTTACCATAATCTACTGATTTGGTTTGTATTTCATCATCTGCCGTAAGAACTACTTCTGGTAAAATAACTTCCATATCTTGTGCTAATACACCAACTTGCTCTCTAGCATCTTCTACATCATTTCTTTTGTAATAAACGCCTTGCATTTGCATGACTTTATCTAAGCTATTTGTTATTGGCTTTATATCTGTTTT
>UEXM01003143.1_pt1 | contig 10872 bp, 8 predicted proteins | sample 1796661 | NCBI WGS metagenome assembly UEXM01 (sample SAMEA4772469, study PRJEB27181) | metagenome
GTTGGTGGTTTTTTAGACCATGTTGCAGTGCGTTTTACTGCTACTTCACCATAATCAGGGATGTACAAATTAGGTTGTGTTTTCATTAACAGAAAAGCACGTTTACCTACAACTAGTTTTCCGCTGGCTATTAAAGGACAGGGGGTTGCTGAAAGCATCATTGATCTAAAGGTTTCAACACTGCCTTGGCAAAGACGACTGATAGCCGCTACTTTCATTCCTAAATCATTTAAAAGTTTGGCATCCCTACGGCGATTACAATCAACATCTTTTTCGTAAGAGCCATCTGTATAACCAATCAGTCCTGTTTGGATGCTTCGCCCACTACCTTGCAGACACGTTTCCATACCGTTAGACATATAACTAGGGGCTATCGCTGAACCTACTGGCATTGATGAGCTAGATCCTGCGCCATTGTAAGTATTGCTTACTGACTCATCCTTGCTATTGTTGTTACTACTAACTACTGATCCTACGGTGTTTGTGTTGAGCGATCCATCTTGCGTATTCTGACTGTCCGTATCGCCCATTGGTTCTTCTTGTGCAATTAATGATCTGCTTAAAAAGAATATAAAAATAAGAACTTTTTGCATTTTGTATCAATTATTGTTTTGTGCTTGATTAATCCTATGCATTACTTTCTGCCTGTAAATGTTTTTACCGTATCACTTTCCCAAATACGTATACCTGTATAAACGATTGTAAACAATGCCGCGATAGGTGGAAGAATCCCTGCTAGGCTAAACACAGCCGTCGAGCCAGCCAATACATCCAGTGTATCTTTCGTTACGTCTATCATTTCAGTTCCCTCTTTAGGCATGATAATATCCAATTAGTTAAGAAACAGGCTGTCTCCAGATTCCACCAAACCGTAGAACCGTGCTTGATCCAGAGCCAAACTCTCCAGTCTTAACACCAGCCCTATATCGCATTGCTGGTTCAGGCTCAAACCCTACCGCCTCTTCTACACCAGTAAAGGTATCCACATCATGCCAAGTAGATCCATCTATACTTCTTTGTACGGTAACTATGTTTCCATTAGCAAACGTGCCTGAAGCTGAAAAGTTAAAATATCCGTCAAAAAATACTGTGCTAGTAAAAGTATTCTCAGCGGTAATAGTTGCTGTAACATAAGTTGTCATTTTAAAATCCTTCGTTGCGTTTAATTAATGTTAGGCCGCGTTATTAGACCTAGATACTTCAAGCCAATTACTGCCAGTGTATATAAGAACTAAGGCATCATTGGCATTATCCATAGAAAAGTCACCTTCTAGCTTTAAGTTGCCAGAGTTGTCTTTTGCAACAATAGTTCTTGCATTATTTTTAGGCTTTAAAATTAACATCTGCCCTGCACGACCACCATTGACTGTATCTAAATCGTCAGTAGATGCACCGCCTTCTGTGTCAACAGACAAGAAAGAACCCACAGCCGTAATGACTCCAGATGCAACAACAACTTCAATAGGGTTATCGCCAAAGTTTAAGCTGTTTGCCTGTACATTGTTAAATGTAGGGTTTCGCCCAAAGACTCCACCGTATTGTTTAATGCTCATATCTATTTCCTATTATTAAGCGTTGTTGGAACGGCTTAGTTCACACCAATTACCGCTACTATTTTTAATCAGCACAATTTTGTCGTTTATAGTATCTAAAGAAAAATCACCTGCTAACTTGAGGTTTCCACTACCATCCTTTAATACGACAGTTCTTGACCCGTTGTTAGCTGTACAGATTAGTATGTCACCAGAGCTACCACCATTAATAGTATCCAGATCATCAGTAGATGCTGAACCCTCAGTGTCAATAAATGCGTTAGCCCCAGTAACAGTGATAACACCGCTTGCTATTGTAACGCTCGACTGGTCAACAAGACGCAGGAAATTACCTATGTTATTAAGAGTAGTGTAGTTCTCAATCTTTGTAGCAGAAGAAGATCCATCGAAATATGCAAACTCTAGCTTATTGATTCCATAGTTCTCTAAGTCTGCATCAGAAGAGTACACGGCTTTAGTAATGTTCTTCTCTGACCTGACACCATTTAAACCAACAGATACTCCCTCGCTAAGCTCTAAGTCACTGTCAGTCATATTGACGAGATAGAAGTTAGTTGGGTTTAATCCATTAACAAAATTAGTGTTGTCATTAACTCCGTCTGAATCAGCAGTCACAGCCCTAATAGAAGTTTCAGTTGCAACAAATGAAGGTTGTTGAGTTCCATTCCCTGATATTTTAAACACGCTAAAGTGACTTGCTTGCCCTGTCCCTGTACCGCCATTTACACCTAGCTTATTAAGATGTACACCACTTAGGGTCAACGAACTAGAAGTTGTTAGATTCAAAAAAGACCCTGCTGTAGCTGAAGTAGGCGCAATAGTGACATCTTCGATGTGAATAGAATCAAACACTGCGCCACGTATATTCTGCATATACATAACTTCGTTAGCTACTACGTTACAGGCTTCTATGTTTAATTGATTGAAGGAACTGTTGGCTCCCTCTCTGTAATCAAACGCTCTGTTCATTAATATGCCATCGCCCCTAGCGTTAGCAAAGTAACAGTTGTTCCAGATACATCCACTGTTGGCTGAACCGCCAGGATTTAGCAATACAAATGATCCATTAATTTGTCGGCAGTATATGTTTTCAAATGCCGCACTAAAAACGCCACTTTCTGTAGCACTCCAATCATTTTCTATACCAGTGTAACCATTTTGCAACACCATGTTACGTATGGTATGCCATCCTTTTCCTGCGCCAGTAACGCCATCTGTTTCAGGCCAATACAATAGTGCGCCCTGACCAACATTGGAGCTTGCTCTAGCTGTTTCTATATCTGACTTGCTAGGTAAGGAGCTATGCTTAACAGTAAAGTTATCAATAGTAATACGCGGATATTTCATTTCTAACACAGGGCTAGTTGTATTAGTGCGTATAATTTTAGAGTCTACTCTACTCTCACCATACAAACGTTGTCCTTTTGCTGTCAGGTATATAGTAGCTGATACTTTATAATCACCAATAGGAATGTACACTGACTTGCCTGTATTTAAAGCGGCTTGTATTGCGGCAGTATCATCTGTTGATCCATCACCTGTTGCACCAAAGTCTAAAACAGAAGCGCTTTCATCAAGTTTGGCTTGTACTGTTCTTGCAACTGATCCTGTCTCACTGCGCTGATACGAAATAGCACTAGCCGCTGTTGCTGTTCCTACGCCAGCTTCAGGGGAGCCAGTAGAAGCATTGAAATACAAGTATTTTCCTACGCGATCTGCTTTAAGAGGAAGAGACATTGATACTGTAGGCTCTACTTCTTGCAAACTTATACTGCGATCAAGAGAATTTTCGTTCTGAACCGCACCAATGTAAATCTTATCAAAGTCTTCGTTGACATCTGCGGCAAGAAAGTCACCACTGTTCTGATAGTTGGTAGTACGATCTAATGGCATATTAAGAACAAGGCTTACAATCTGCCCTGCGCTTGCACCGCTATCTAAAACAACAGTACCACCAGTCACCGTACCAACATTGTTTACAGTGTAACCAGAGGACAATAAGACACCGTTCTGGTATACGTCCATGTCAGTAGCGGCAAGAACCCTAAATGTATAGGTAAAACTTGTCTGGCTGGCTGTAGCCGTTATGTCATTTCTTGTTACTAAGGCCGTTACGGTCATTATCTTGTCCTATATTTTATTTGCCAATTATACTATAAATCTTTTACAGATTCCTCTATCTCGTCAAAGCCCATTCGAAACCCTGACAAATTTTGGTACGGTATAAGTCTGCGGATAGCCCGAACGTCTGAGTCTGTCATTTCTTGCCCTGACGCAACAGCATTAATTGCCTGTATCACAGTAGTTAACAAGCCGCCGTATGTTGGCCCCGCTAAATTTTCAGCAATAGACCTTGATACTTGTTTAGATGCTGGCGTACTAGTTCCTAACAACGGTCTTAACCCCACTGAATTGCTAGATATTTTTTCTACCAATGCGTTTAATTCTGACAAAATTCCAATAGCGCCAGACCTGTCAATTCCTTCCATTACCCATACAGCAGGATCGTCGCTTATTTCTCGACCAGATTCTTTTTGCTTTAAGAAATAAGTGAAAGCCCCCATTCCTACAAGCATCGCAAAACCACCTATAGCGTTATGATCTTGGCCTTGCAGTGCGGCAATTACCATTCTTTGATTAGTAGAAAGTATAAAAGATTTAAACTGACCTATTGTTTGCCCCATAGGTCTAGACATAAACAAAGGCTTTTCCTGCCCAGGGACGACAATGACTCTATCGCTTTCCTTTCTTACAGCCGCGCCCCACATTCTTTCTAGGTCTGGTCTGTCCCAATTTTTAGCATTAGTAACCCAAACTCCCTCGGTTTTTTCTCCATGCTTTTTAACTTGCTCCCACATATCTTTGGCTGATTGCTTGTTAATTCCTAACCTTTCTAAGCGCTTGTCAAACTTTCCTTTTTGCAAACTATCAAATACAGAGGTTTGCATAGTTACAGCGTGGACTTGCTTTACGCCAGCAGTCCATCTATCTAACAAATTAATTCTACCAAAATTGCGCGAGGCGCTACTAAGACCTCGCTCAAAAGCAGTATTTCCTTGTGCGTAATCTGCTACGTCTGCAATAATTGCTGACCGACGAGTAAGCGCAACTGACCCAATGCCATACCTTTTACTTTCTGCCGCTGAGACATTAAATGTTTTAGTATTTGCTATTAAAGGAATTAAACCGCTTTTAAAAGTTCTAACAAACCCTTCAGCCATAAAAACTCGCGCAACATCAGGGAAGCTAGTAACAGTCACGCCGCCCAATAAACGCAAATAGTTTAAATCCCTAGATGCTCGCATAGTGCGTGTAAAAATATTATCTTCTGTATAGCCGTAAACACCACGAATACGATCACGCATTCCTGAAATGTTTCTAATATCTTGCTCTCTACTTTTTTCTAATTTCTGTTGTTGCTTAGAAGTTAATGACGTATTATTTGCTTGCTTACCATACCAAATGTTAATATCTCTTAGTTGGTCAGTCATATTGACATCACCAAACATTTTAACTAGCTCTACATCTCCAGCTACGTTTTGCAAAAATCTTGGGCCTAAAAGCTCAATGTCATTTTCTAAAAATTCTTCAACTAATGCATCTGGTATTTGGAATACGCGATTTCGCAACGGCCCTCTTAGCGCGGTTCCAGATATGCCTTCATTGTTTACGCCGCCACCTTTTGACCCTGCGCCCAATTTCCAATCGTAAGGAAGCCTGCCGTCTGGACTGCCTTGTATTCTTTGTGCTATTTCTTGAGCAAGAAATTCATAGTCTTGGCGCTCAAAATCCATGCCTTTCTTAAACTCGGCCTTATCGATAATTTTTTGTAAATCTGTTTGTTCTTTCCCTGTTGCTTTTCCAATTTGAGCAGAAGCCGCTTTTGCTTTTTCAAACAACTTAACGTCTTGATCTTCAAGCCAGTCAGACACCTTGCTAACAAACTGAGGAAAGTTAGCTGAAATTTTATTTTTATTCCACACTCTATTCAAATAATTATTTGCCGTTGAAACGCTTACATCTTCTGGCAATAGCCCTTGCTCGATCATTTCTTTTTTCATAGGGTCATACAATTCTCGTACCCAAGAGTCAGCCGATGCTTTTACTTCTGGGATGTTGCTTTTCCCTGTTCTAATAGTTGTAGATACAGCTTCGTTAAATTGTTTACGCGACATTTTGCCGCCAGCTTTTTTATACTGCGTTAAAAAATTAGCGTGCTGTTCAACTGCAATTCCTAGCTTTCCTGCGTGTAACCCAGCTAATTGACCCGCTGACTGAACCGCCTCCCCATCCATTTCAATAATATTTTCTGCCAACAGGTTAGCTGTAATTCTAGTGTCAGGAGCGTTGCTTGTAATTGTGCTTGCTACAGGATCCCAAGGCATTAGCTTTAAAAGTCCTTTAGCTAATTTGCCAGATACTTGCTGATCTCCTCTGGTTTTAGCGGCTCCTATGCTCCCGCCATTTAAAGGCTCGTTAGTTGTCGGGTTAATTCCGTCTGCTATTTTAGGCTCTACGTTCATAGTATCTTCTACAGCGTCTACAAAAGCCTTGTCTGCTCCCGCCTCTGCTAATTTACTTGCTGTTGCGCCTAACACCCCACCAAGCAACATTCCTCCTGAAATATTAATTGCAGATTCGCCATAGGTTCTAGTTAATTGCTGAGTATGTAACGCCGCCTCTTGAATAGCAGTATCGATTCCCACTACAGAACCAGTAACCGCCGCGCCACTAAGAATGCTTTTTCCTGCTCGATAGGTGTTTAATGCCACACCACCTATAGACAAAAATGATAGTGGATCAGATACAGCCATTACAGGAAGGCCAACTACAAAAGAAGTAGCGCCTCCCTTAGCCATTATTTCTTTATCATTTCTTTCTCTGGCAATCTGTTTTCTAACCGCCTCTATTTCCTCATTATCGTCAGCAAAAATAGCGGCAGATACAAACTGCTCGTCTAACTTTTCTTCTTCGGTAAACTGAGCATAAGCATCAAATGTAAAATCGTCTTTAGTATCTGGAAGCCCTACTTCTTGGCTAATGAATCCTCCAACCATGCTTTCCTGCCGAAAAAACGCTCCAGCAATTTCGCTAACGCTAGGATCGTCCTCTGTAGGCACAGTAGAAGTTACAGCAGACTTATCGCCATATAATTGTGTTGCGGGGGATTGCGACCAGCCCATTATTTATCCTTTTTTAATGACGCAATGTATTTATCGCTTTTACGCCCTATTTTAACAGCAACATCTTCAAGCATTTCCATAGGAGTATATGTTACTCGATCTAACGCTGAACCTATTGTGTCTAACGATTCTGCAAGTCCTTGTGTTCTAAATTTTCTGTCTAACTCCGCTGAACCACCTTTAAATCTTCCACCAGTGCTTTCTTTAGGAGTATCATTAACCTCAAGTTGTTTAGCTATTTTCTGAAAAGTTTTTTGTTGATATGGACGATCTGCTAGTATTTCGTCTCCTTTTTCTTCAATACGTTTTTTTTCAGACTTTAACAAGGCTTGATATTCGTCCGTAGGATTCCACCGATTAAACACAGTCCCATCATCTGCAATAAAGCTAGGCCGCAATAACGTTCCGTCTTTTGTTAAAATTATCACTGAATAATCTGGCGTACCTTTAACAGCTAACCTTGATGTAATATCATCACTTTGCAAAAAGATTCCGCTTTTTTCAAACTCAACCCCTTGCGCGGCATACTCGTCTTGTAGCGCGTTGTAAATATCGTCCTTGATATACTCTACGCTTCCATCAACAGTGTAGTATAATTCTGGCGCGTTTCTCATTAAGCCAAAGCTAGAGTTAGTCCAGTTTGCTTTCATGTTAGACATAGCCTTGCTTTTAGCGCCCTCTTCGGTACTGCCTGCTAGGAAGTAAGACTCTACTAGTTCTTTGTAGTCAGCAATCATCTGACTTCCGCCAATAGAGTTAGAATCAAAATCTTGAAACCAGCCTGTAAACTCACTTTCAATCTCGTCAGCATATTTGTTTTCAAAAGACTTTTTATTGTCTTTAATATATTTTTTCCTACTCTCAACCATAGAAGCATTAGCAGGATTGGTTTGATCGTTTGCGTTAGCTATTGCTTTTTCTGCGTCTAAGTATTCCATGTTAAATGCTACTTGTTCAGCAAAAGCCGTTTCTCTAGGAGTAAACTCATTTCCCATTCCTGCAATTTGCAAAATCCTATCCATAGTGTTGGCGGCGCTTTTAACTAAAGCCCCATTGCCACTAACTAAATTGTTACGCAACTCTGTTTTCATTGCAGTAGGAACGTAGCGAGTACCCTCTACAATATTTGCTTGCATAACCTCCCTGTCCATAGGATCATCAGGCAAAGCAGGGAAAATAGTTTCATAGTAATCATCTACCGCACCTTGGGTTAAAGGCTCTGTAGTAGGATTGCCGTTTATAGCCGCCATAGTGTTGCTAATGTTTTTTTGCTTTGTTATGTCAGCAGTAAATTGTGTGTTTACATAATTGCGATATTTTATTAATTCTTCTTCTGTAGATATCAAACCTTCTTTAAACATAGCATCAATTTTAGCAAACGCATCTTCAGAAGATATATTCCCTTCTTTAATGCTTTGAACTAGATCAGCTTTTTTAAGCATTTCTTCGTTAGATAATTGATTTTGCTCGGCAGTATATTGCTTGATTTTATCTTGCACTTTAGCATTTACCGTCTTCACTAAAGCATCTTTTTGTGCAGGATTTAAGTCTGGAATATCTGATTTTATAAGATCAGAAATAAATTCTTCGCCTTTTTGAATTTGCTCTAAAGGATCAAGTGATTCATCAAAAATTGTTCTATCTAACTGCCCTAATACAGCTTGTTTTGCAACATCATCATCAATAGCCGCTTTTTGCTGTTCAGCGTACAAGGGAGTGATAACACCGTTTTTTACAGCATTTTCTAAATCAAAAAATAATCCTAGCCTTGCTTCTAAGGCTTCTTCCTCGTTACCGTTTCTAGTTAAATTAGAAATGGTGTCTTTAGAAACCTCTAAGCCAGCTTCTAAATCGCCTCTTTGCTGGGCAACAATGCTTTTCTGTGTTTGATCATTAATTGGCTTTGCGTACTTAGAGTTTCTCTGTCTGTAAAATAAATCTACATTTGCTTTTACTGATTCTGGAGCTTTAGACGTTAATCCCTCAAAAGCCGCATCTGCAAGTTTTTGATAGCCTTCAATGTTATCAGGATTGTTTTTGTACGCATTAAGCATAGCTTCGTCTAAGTCTACTTTTAGATTTGCCTCATACGCAGCCACAGCAACAGAGTTATATGCTTGAGCGCCCCAAGCTAACGGATTTTTTTTCTTTAGCTCCTCACCTTCTTTTGCCGCCTCTCTAGCGTCCTTAGCCGCCTGCTCAGGAGCCAACTCTGTAGCCTTAGCCCTTCCAAACTGTTCAGCAACGCCTGCTACAGTCTCTCCTAAGCCTGCTAGAGCCTGCATACGCCTAGCCGCAGAGTCATCTACACCAGTAGGGCGGAACTCTCCGTAAGATAGAATACGTTGTTGTCTAGGTCGTTTAGCCATTATTGTTTCCTATGTATCAGTTATTCAACCGCGTTTGCAACTGTTGCCGTACCTTTAAGCAAAGTAGATGCCGCGCCAATATTAGCAGTTCCTCTAGCCATTGCGCCTTGTCTTCGTAGCTGTGCTTGCCTTAATCTATCAGACAATCCTATAATTCCCTCACTTGTGCCTATTTGTTTGGCACTTTCTAAAGCAATACTAGCAGGGGTTCCTTCTCCAGTCATACCAGACATAGACGCTCCAACAATGTTAGATGCAAGGACTTTGTTTAACTCTTGTCGTCTTTGTAGTTCACGCCCTTCAGCCGCAATCTTTTCTTGCCTAGCTTGCTCTTCTAAAGCATCTTGTTGCGCTTTGCCAGATTCAACTTGACCATAAACGCTAAGTCCTGTTCCTACGGCTGTCGCGGCTACTGCTGTACCTACAGCGGCACTTCCACCACCTATCGCGGCTAATGCCGCCACTATTCCAAAGCTCATCTAAATATCCTCTGGCTCTAACAAAGCCGCTTCTATCTCGTCTATATCAGTTAAATGTGTAGGGTGATATGTAATCCATACACAGTCTGTTTCAGCGTATATAACACGCTTAGTTTGCGGAATAGTCTCTCCCATAAACGGAGCCTCTATATCCAAGTTACCAAATTGGCTAGACACCTTACATCTACCCTTTACCACCATGTACAAGTGAGTCGTCTTGTGTAACGCTCCTACCAAACATACGCCAGCAGGGATAAACAACTCTCTTGCATATAAGCCATCACTAAAATGATGCTTGGTTTCTAACTCTACAGTATCACCTTGTAACATCAATGACTGTAGTTTTAATATCTCATCTTGCTTTGCTACTTGATTTAAGATGATTCTACCTCGTATTCTATAGCTTGTATGTGGAACGGTGTAGGGTCAGGTACCGTAATCTCTGGCTGTACCTCTATATCCCATCCATTACCGCCATTGTTATCTTGTATAATACCAGTTTGTTTAGGAAGATTGGAATCTAATGGCGAGTTAGCCGCATCACCAAACTGTCTAATAGGTACAGGATTACCATCAATATACACACCTGAGCTTTCATACACTCTTAGATTCATGCGATTAATCTTCTTCTCACGCATTTGGTTTTGTCCTGCAATCCTATTTGAATTAGTATTCAAAGGCATACCCACAATCTTAGGCGTAAAGTTGTAACCTACCTCTACGTCAATAACACCAGTAGAAGGGTCTTGCTCAAGGATAAATGACTTTTCTTCATCAGTTAAAATAATGTATCCAGAAGCAGGGTCAACCTGTACTACGCGGTTATCTAATGTTGTTCCTCTTGCTACAACACTAACTGTCTCTCCATCTAAATGATGTGAAGCTAAAGATAAGTTATTTCCACTTATACTTAAACTGGTTTCAAGTCTAACAGATGAGTCCATTAGGTAGTCAAAGTCCCACTTTTCTACTGTGTAAGTAGTAGTAGTGTCAGTTGTTCTTTTGTTTACTAAGAATAAATCATTGTTAACAACAGATACCGATACAGTCTTGAGAGGGTATGCAGAGTTAGTATCTCCATTAATCCACTTAGTAAAGCCATTAATGTCTTGTGATCTAAGCGTATTTAAAATACTAGAAGTGCCATCTTGGTTTACAATGAATACCCAGTTAGCATCTTCAGACAATGATCCTGTTAAAGATCCTAAGTCTACTGGATTATCAATAAGCTGTGAGGACAACACAGAGATGTCTGTACTGTTATAAGCATCTTCATTGTAGTTATACA
>UEXM01003146.1_pt1 | contig 10864 bp, 10 predicted proteins | sample 1796661 | NCBI WGS metagenome assembly UEXM01 (sample SAMEA4772469, study PRJEB27181) | metagenome
ATTACCAAACTTTTAACCCTATCTTCTAAAACCAGTCTACTCTTAGCGGTAAGAACAGAGGAATTAAAAAATTGGCCAATTGTCGCAAGATTTCTATAGTTCTTCACAAAGTTCCCAAAAACATCTGATCCTATATTTTCATTGATCTGCTTGATTAAGATGGTTTGTGCATTGAAAACTTCTTTTCTATCAAGCTCCTGCCAATCTTTCTTAACTTCTGTTATGAAACGAGAAGCAAAGTCTAGTTTTAAATTTTTAGTTTCAAGTAGCTGCTTATATAGTTGAAGATCGCGATCTAAAGGTGAACCCTTTGAAAAGTTCTCCTTGACAATCTCAATAACCATGGCTTTCTTATCTTCTTCTTTACGCACAACAGCCTTCGTAATTTCTTTGATTAGGCATTCGTAAAGAAAAGCGGTATTTCTTTTCTTATTATGTTTCATATTGTTTTGTCCTTGTTAAATAAACCCTCGATCAAGTCTTGAACCTCAGCGCTTGTATTAAATAGTTTTTGTTCATCTAATAAGTCAGCAGGTTCTCTAGACTCTACCATACCTTTGGCGATGGAATCCATTCCGCCAAAACCAGTTTTACCTGGAAATGTTGTTCGCGATGTTCCAATTTCACCAGTTGCCAAGTTACGGTAGTTCTTGATTCTCCCACCTTTGTCATAGCTTCTTTGATGTCTTTTGTATGGTCCTCTTTTACCATCATCGCGCTTGGCAGGAGGCTCGGCGAGAAGATCAGTATCACCCCCTTCGTCACCGCCACTATCCGCAGTCGGTGTCTCGCCGGCCTCGTCGTCAAGACCGAGGTCGTCGCTAAAATCACCTAGATCATCTAGGCCACCAGCAAGACCTCCTTCTCCACTTTCGCTTTCTGAGCCTTCACCACCGGAAGCGGCGGCCTCAAGCTTAGCAGCATACTTTTTATCAAAAAACATCTCTCTTTGATTTCTAAGAAACTCGTCTTCTGACATTCCGAGAAGGTGTTCTGCAACCCATCTTTTAGAAAAATATCCTTCAGTTGCGGCAGCTGCGATGTCAAATCTAGCCTTCCAGTGTTCAATTTCCTGTAGTTCGGCTATCTTAGATGGGTTGTTCAGCTGTAATTTAAACGACAGCAGGTCATCATCTCTATAGCCCAATGTGTATAAGTGAATAATACCAATTTTTTCTAGCTCTGCTATGACAACTCTCTGAAGTCTCTGGATGGTTCTTGCAAAGCGGATGTCTTTTTGTGCAAGTGTTGCCTTATCTTCTGTTGCTCCATCGCCCATTGTGAGATATGATTGTGGTATTTTTAAAGCAGAGAAGAGTTTGTCTCTAAGATACTTAACGTCGTCTATCTGGCCTGTAAACTGGCCGCCTGCAAGGTTCTGTATATCTGTTGCGGTTTGACCCCTCACAGGGATGTAATAATCCTCTTCAATTGAGAGAGGGTTGTAACGCAAATCTACCTTACCAGTTGTAGGATCAACTACTTGGTGACGCTTCATTTGGGTCATGACTTTTTGCATATACTGCTCTACATCTTGTGGAGGTATACCGCCAACATCAATCTTAAACAAACGCCTTTCTGGTGCCCTGACGATGCGGTAAGCCATCATAGCATCTTCCAAAAGGATTAGCTGCCTATAGATTCTTCTAGAGGCTTCTAGCACGGATGTTCCATAGGGCGTGTGTTTGTCATTGCCCAAGACACGAAAATGTGCTAGCTGCCAGTTCTCTAATGTTAATCCGGCAGAATTCCATTGAAATTGTACGTAATTTGGATTTGTTTCATCCTCGCCTTCAAGCCTCTCTATCTCATGAGGAGGAAGACCGATGGCATTGCGAATGCCCAAGTTCTCGTCAATATCTAAATAAAGAAAGAAATCGCCATACTTGCACATGGTGCGAGACCATCCAAACAGGTTGTGTTCAATGTTTAAAACGTTTTTATAAAGATTTTGTAAAACATGCTTAATCTCTTCATTTGGACATTTTATTCTGAGCATTGGTCGGATTTCTGTATGTGTTGTCATCTCATCCGCATAGATATCTAGTGACGAAGCTATTTCCGGCACGTATTCCATTTCATCAAAGTCTATATACCTCTCAGAACGATTTCGGTTTGAAATCATGTTCAAGGTTATTGAGTTTATTGGATTGTTTTCCCACTTTTTAAATTGCTTACCAGACGCCGACTTAAACCTTGAAGCGTACATATCTAGATGCTTTCTTCTTAGCTGGCGACCCGTTTGTGTTCTTCTTTGGGTTATTGGACCAGATAGTAGTTTAGTTAAAGACTTAAAAAGTCCGGAATCCGGATTATAAGGGGTTTTGTTATTTTTGGCCATGAGAGTTCCTTTTCCTTGTAAATAGTTATATTATATCATAAAAAGATGCTTTTGTCAACTAGCCTTTAAAAATCCAAGGGAAATCTTTAACAACATCTAATTCCTTTTTATACTTTTCTTCAAAAGTTTCCCTCTTTTGATACTCGTTCATTCCTTTGATAGCAGTGTTGAGAGTCTTTGACGAGCAGTACATAGAGTCTAACATGGCCTTTTGATATTCAACTTCCTTTTCAGAAACTTCCAAAGCGGTATCTCTAACCCAACACGCAATTGCAAGGGACATTATCAGATCATCATGATAGCTTCGCATCGCTTGAGGCTTTCCATTATTCCAAATGAAGGTCTTAGCCTCTGTGAAGAGTCGTCTGGATCTCGGTCTTACTAATTTATTTCTTATGTACTCTTCAAGTTTTGCTACAATGAGGGGTCTTGTTTTTGATGAGGTTGTAAAACCCATCACAGCTTGACTATTATATTCTCCCTCAACTGGGTCAACATATTTATGAGTTGACTTAATAGAATAATAGAGATTGGGGTAGTCCAAATCACGTAGCTTTTCTAAGACAGAAATACCAATACCAACATTCTCAACAACCAGCAAACAATTTCCGTATTCTCTTGCTGCATCATTTAATATTCTAGAATAGTGATCAAGGGTTGGTTTTCCTTGATACTCTGCTGCGATTTGCATTGTATCCGTTCTCAGTACATGAAAAACAGAAGAATCAGCACCGTCTCCCCGAGCAACATCAGCCACAAGCAAGTACGGAGCACCTTCTTCATACTTCTCCCAAATCCAAAAATTACGATCAAAACCAGTTCTGTATTCTGGTTCCTCTATGTGCTCTAGGAGCCACGCGATATCATCCGGATGAATTACGGTATCACCAGACGTATTGAAATTGCATTCAAGCTCCTGAGCAATCTGTCGTCGCGACATATTCTTGGTCTCTTTCTCAAACCATGCTTGATCTCTTTCTGGGTGTACATCCCATGGGAGTTTTACCGGATGAAACTCATTGTCACCACTCTCGGCATCAACATAGGTTCTGTGGAACCAGTTTCCAACACCCATAGGGGTTGACAGAGCGATACAGCGACCACCTGTTGATAGGGTAGGATAAAGACCTGCCCAAAGCTCTTCAAGTCCCTCAACGTGTGCTGCCTCATCAATGATAAGTAAAGATAGAGCTTCCGAACGACCAGCGTCTGCTGATGTTCCGACTGCCTTGATGGTTGAGCCATTTGATAGCTCAAAAGATGTTCTGTTGTCAATGCTGATCTTTGCGACCTGCATCCAAGGTGGGAGGTTCTTCATAACCTGCTTTACCTTTTTAACCAAATTGGCTGCTGTTGAAAACTTTGTGGCCATTACGAGAATATTCTTCTCTTTGTGGAATAGCATAAACCAAACAGCATAAGCAGCCGAAATCGTTGAGATTCCAAGCTGCCGGCCTTTTAAAATAACATTAAAACGATAATCGTTAAAGTCATTTATTAGATCGTCCTGATACGGGTAAGTATTAAAAGGGATAAGACCCTTAAGTGGGTGTGAAATCCTACAATAATTATTAATAAAATATGTTGGATCTTTTCCCGACTTAACGATCTCTCTTACGATCTCTTGTTTTGTTAACTTAAGAGTCATGTGCCCCTATACTTAGTACCCTTCGGCGCCCATTACTATGAACATGTCTGTAACCATTGCTCTGAGCATTTCGTCTGATACGCTTGGGTACTTCTCAGAAAGCTGAGCAACAGCCTCTTCAAAATCAGGAGCAGCAGGGTCAGCACCGATTTCTTCTGGATCTACAGATGGCTTTTCGTCTCTGGGTTCAATAGCGCCCATTGGGCCAATGTCGTATGCTTCGTTTGTAACTGTTTCAAGCTCTTCTTTGATGATTTGCTTAAGTGTTTCTCTAGTTAATTTCATTTCGACTGTCTCCTTATTTACGTGTGTCGTTTTTTGGTCGCTTGGTTGAAGACTGCGACAGAAAGTCTCTTATTTTGCTATCAATCTCTCTCTCTGAGCTTGAGAGAATCGGCTCGCTATCAATTTTTGAAATACTATAATGTTGTTTAGCCTGAACAAATGAACGAACTCTAGAGGTTGATTGAACCAGAATGTTAGATTCTCCTTCGGGAGACAGTGAAACAGATTCTCCAGTTATAACCTTATATTCTTTTTGCAAAAACTTTTTGATTTCTTCTAATTTACGATTGATTTCATTTTCAAAATCATTCGCATACACATCACGTAGGAGTATATCTGATTGGTACTTTATACACATCATGTTTCCATAGAAACTTACTGAAAATCCATCAATTACTCTTTTATCTAAAATAGGATCCCCCTCTTCGCGACTGAGGCCTGCTTTTCTGGCTGTGCCGTCGGATGAATAGCGTTCATCGTGCGCACCGTCATAAACATTACTTGCCGCTTGTGCAAGTCCCTGAATAATTTTTAATGTTGTTGAACTCATTTATTTGGTCTCCATCCTTTAAGCCATCTCTCTTCTCTACCTTCAATCCACTGTATATAACACTTTTCGCAACATTCAAATTTTGACATATAAACGTCATCATTGGACTTAAACGAGTATGTAAGACAAACCGGACAAGATCTAGACGATTCTTTATTAAGTAGTTTTTTATTTATAAAAACTCCGTCAATTTCCGCCTCTTCGGCTTCTTCTGTCGTGTCGGCCTTGTAAAGATCTTTTAATTGAGCAACATATGCTTTCTCTTTTTCGTCAGTCCAGCTTCCCTTTGGATTTTGGATTGTCTCTTCACCATACTTCTTTGTTATTGCTTTTTCCACTTTAACAACGTAGTTGGGATCTTTACTCATTGCACCGCCTGAGCTATGGTTATTGTCGTAGCTATACCACTAATTAGTCCCAAAGAGAACCAAAGTCGCGCTTTTGGAGGAGTTTTTAAGGTTTCTAGCTCTTCTATTCTTATTTTCTGTTCGGTTATTTTTATCTCAGCCAGATCAGATTTGAATCTGAGGTCGCTTTTTAATCTTCTTATCTCTTCATTCTTTTCTGCTTCTAATAATGAAAGCTGATACTGCATTTCAATTTGACACTCTTTTGGGCCGTTAACCAACTGCTCGGTTATTAAATCTATTGCTGCTTCATTCATAAGGCGACCATTGAATGGTGCGACGTCCCCTTGATATAAAAATGTATACTCGGGACTTAGTGCAATTGCAACCGATGTTAATAAGATAAAAATCATCTCTCGTCTATCCCCAAGTTTCGGAATACTTGATCTGCGTCTATGTCTGTTTCCAGACGAGACAGGTCCTTTTCTTTCTTTTCTTCAATTTTTTTTATAATTTCTTTTGTCCTGTTAGTGTTCTTCTTGTCTCTGTTATTCTTTTCTCTGGCTACGCGCTCGATCTCTTGGGATTCTTTCTTGTATTGGTCCTTTGCAATAGTTGCTTGTGCTAGCAACGTACCGGAACTCTTTTTACCAAGAACATAGGCCAAGCAGAATAAGCCCACAAGAACCAACCAGTTCCAGTGAGCTTTAATCCATGCTTTAGCTTTTGCTAAACTAACCACCATGACGCCACATCTTAGCAAAGTCAACGGCGGTTTGTCCGCCGATATAAATCATTGCAATCATTCCCCAAGTCTCCGGATCAAGCTGAGCCGAAGCGAGAAGAACAGTTGCGCAAATAAAAACAAGAAGCTTACGAGAGATAATTTTCTCCTGTACGACATCAAGCACTCCCTTGTTAGGATTGCTAAGCTGAAGTTCTTTTTGAAAGTCAACACTAGATAGCTTTTCTTGTCCTTGTTCTATGATGTTCTCATTGAGAGATTCAAGTATTTGTTCTTTGTCCATGTTACACCTTTACGTTAGCGTAGCCTCCAACCTTATCTATATCAATTGTCATATCAACACAGTCTTTAAGAGAATCAAGATGCGAAATAATTAAAACAGTTTTAAACTTAGTCTTGATCATTTCCAATAGACGGATAAACCCTTCCATATGTTCTTGATCCAAAGCAGTTGCAGGCTCGTCAAGTATAAATAGTGTTGATTTCGGTAAGTTCGTAATAGAAATCAGAGCCAAGCGTATGGCCATGGCAGCAATAGTCTTCTCGGCACCGGAACCCATAGATAAGGGTCTAGGCTCAAATTTTGGATGTTTAATGAGAATATCAAGGTTCTTGCCATTGTTTTCAAAGAGAACTTCAAAGTCAACAATATTGGCAAGGCACTTCTGGATCTCTTCATTGATTACCGGCAACTTTTGCTTTATAACTTCGTAAGCAATTCCATTTGGATGCATACACCGCATGTACAAATCGTAGGCTATCCATTCCCTTTCAAGATCTTCTTGCTCTTGTTTCTGAGCCTGTATGGTCTGGATGAACTGCTGTACTGCTCCTTGTTCAATCAGGAAGCCTTGGATTTTTCCTTGACACCGATCAACCTTGCTCTTATATTCAGCTACCTTCATGCGTATGGCGCTCTGTTCTCCAAGCAGAGTTGAAAGGTTTTCAATGACATGCTTGTTTTCTTCATATTCTTGCGATTGGGCCTCCAGCGAGCTAACCTCGTTCTTTAAGAGTTCAATTCTTGCTTCTGTTGCTTCAATTTTGCTTTTTGATTGGTCAAGACCCGAAAGCATAGTGTTTTTTCTCATTCTGAAGTCTTGAATCTTTTGAAGATCTCTTTTGATTTGTTCCACACCCAGAGCCTCAATTTTATAGTCTAAATTTGATATTAAATCACGAAGACTATCTATCTCGGCCTGTACAGAAGGTAGTGCAGCAGCTGCTTCATTTGCATCTTTTACAAACTTATTCTCACTACAATACCGACAATCTGGATCATATTCGTGGTTTTCCAACATATGAATCTTTTTTGTAGCATTGCTGTGTCTGGTGAGTTTTGTCTTAAGTTTTGCTTCCAAATCGTTTCTCTCCCCAGACCACATAATCCAGCTATTCTCTAGAGTCTCTAACCGGTCTTGCGACATAGAGCCTAAATATGTGTCAATCTCTCCTATAATCTCGGTATTTTTTTCCATAAGGTTCGCTAGGTCTACAATGTCTTGAGCAAAGATGTTTATATCTCTATTCTTTGAAATTATTGAATGTTGGACCTGTTCAATGTCAATTATGTTCGTCGGCCTAGAATTGATTTCGGCCTCAACTTCTTTCAATTCTGATAGTAACTCGGCGTATCTAGAGGAGAAGGTTTCACAATACTTTTGTTGTTTGGTGATGTCCTCCTTAATTTCTTCAAGCTCTTCTTGCTTCGCAACAAGTTGAGAGGAAAAATTCTTTGCTTTCATTTTTTTAATTATGGCAGCGGTCTCTGCTCCGGCAGCTTTGGCTAGCTTAAACTTTTTATCAAACAGGTCTAAATCCAAGAATTTTGCAAGAATTTCTTTTCGCTTTGTTGAGCCTTCTTTGATAAACGAAAGGGAATCAAGCTGGGAGGCCATTGATGTGATCATAAAGTCGTCTATTGATCCAATGACTTTTCTGATATTGACATCAGTATCGGTTTTTGAATCTCCGTTGCAGGATTCGTTGATTGTAAGATTGGAGAAATCAAGGTCTCCTTTTGCGTCAATAGTCTTTTTTCCTCTGACGGTTTTATTAACCTTGTTAAGATTGCGACATATTTGATAATCTTGACCACCAGCAGAGAAAGTTGTCTTGATGCATGCTGTATCTTTGTTTTGATTAATGATGTGAACGTTCTTTCTTTCACCCTTAGAGGTGGTATTAAAAAGACCGAAAAGAAGAGAATCAATAACAGAAGATTTGCCACTGTAGTTTTTGCCAAATATGCCAACAATTCCAGAAAGCTTGTTAAAGTCCACCCGATTATCTGATCCATAATTGAAAAGATTTTCAAAATACATTTCTTTAATATTCCATGTGACGTTCCTGCTGACTTGTTCATTTCTTTCTGCTTCCTTGTTGAGTTTTGAATTTAAATCTAATATCTCGGTCATCACACCTTCATCTAGATTGAAATCCTGTAGGTACGCCCGAATCCACCGCTCTTGAACAGCCAAATCCCTGAGATTTTCTATCTTGTGTGATCCTTCGCCGGTGTTTATATAATTATCGTCACTCTTGTTCAAAAACGAAACAGAATACGGATTATATTTAGATTTTGCATAATCTGTGATCATTCTTATCTTATTTGAAGGTAAGCTTGTTGTCGCTATCAATCTAAGGCGACAACCCCTCGGAATATGCCTTCCTTCCGGAATTCCTCCTGTTTTGTTAAGATTTATAGTTATAAAAGGTCTTGGAGATAGAATACCTACATGCTCAACATCAAAGTCGTCTTTTCCTCTAATTGTCCATAGTTTATAGCCTTTTCTACCAGATTCTCCAAAATTCTGCTGGACGGTTGAGCCTGCGTACTGCACTCTCCCTTCTTCATCCAATATTTGTGGCTTGTGAATGTCTCCAAGCATAGCATAATCACAATTAGCAAAAATGGAAATGTCGTCATCTCCATGATCCATTGCCCAGCCAGTTGCTGTCTTTGAGCCCATTACAGCACCATGATAGAGTCCAATGTTGACTCTGGACTGATCTGTGGGCTCAATCCAATTGTCTCGGTCAAAAATTGACTTAACATTGAATGTAAGGTTGCCATTGAAGTTATACTCACCTGAATCTTTTAATAGATGAAGGTTTGCATGCTTCAGAGCAGTGACAATCGGAGTTACCGCATCTTCTCGTGTAGAGTTCTTTAAATTTCCGTCGTGGTTGCCCAATATAATATAAGTGGGAGCAATCTCGGCAAGATTGTAGAGAAACTCTGTTGCGAGTGCGAAATACTCTGGTGATAGCTGTGTCTTTGTATGTGCTAAGTCACCGCAATGAACAATGGCATCAACTCCTTGATCCCGAAGTTTTTGGTATATTTTGCGAAATACAACCCTGTATTCATCATGAAACTTTAGGTTTCTGATGTGGGTATCCGCGATGTGTGCAATTTTATAAGTCATAAATCCTCCTATACTATTTTTTGCATCATTTTTTGAAAAAAGTAATAATCCGAGTCAATGGTCTCGGCATTTTGGAAAGCTAAAGAAAACTCACCTGAAGACATTGATCCAATATCGTCAACAGATGAGGTATCAATCTTGAAAACCTCCATATCGTATTGTAACATGTTCTTGATCATGTGTCCAGCTTTTTTCTCTGCATCATTATCAAGACCGATATAAACCGGCGTGTCGTTAAGAGATAGTGCTTGGAATAATTTTGAATTCGGTCTCATAGTTGATCCCAAAATCGGAATGGCCTGTGTTCCTGCCACAACTGCATCAAACGCACCTTCTACTAAAATCACAGGCTCGTCCCAGTCAACCATAAGCTCATTAAAGATTATGTCTCTTGAGGCTTGTGGGTTTAGGTATTTCCTTCCATGACCAACATAAGAGCGAGCGATGAAATAGTTTGGATCTCCATTTCTGTTGAACGAAGGAATAATTATTCTACCTCCGTATCTTCCGCTTGGGCAATAGCCAATCTTCCACATAAGAATCTGATCCTTGGTTATGTTGCGAGACTCTAGGTACTCTAAAGCACGCTTTGATGATAAAGGAAGCCGCTTGTTACAAAGAGACACCATCTCTTCTGGTAGCTCAACGACTTGGTCCTCTTCAATCTCTTGTAGGCCGTCAAAGATCTTTTCAAACTCTGATAGATCTAGGCGACCATCTAATTGTAGCCACTTTTGCCTTTGGTTGTAGCTTCCAAACTTGCGAACAATTCTGTATATGTTCTTGCCACGAGTATCACAAACCCAACACTTAAATGCTCCAATTCCAAAATTGACAGACATTTTCTTTTTGTGGTGATTGCAAAACGGACAAGAATAAAGATGTTCATTTCCCTTTCTGATAAAGGACCCGAGAATGTCGGTCAATATCTTTCTCTTTTCTTCCATGTTACCTCCGATAATAAGATTATAACATGTTGAAGAAGTTTGTCAAGAATTTTCTTGATTTAATTTTAAACCGGCATTCGCTATCACTATTGCATCAGCTTTGTCATCGGTTCCGGGCTTTGGATTGCCATGTCTTGTATACTCAACTATAAAATCTTGCGGATACCTTTCGCTAACCCATTCAATAACCCGAGTCTTGGCTTTTTGGCCTCTTGGTATTTTGAGACCGACCAATCCCCGCGCTTTATTCGCCGGTATGAGTACTGAAGCGCTCCCAAATAAATTATAGGTGATATAGCAGCACATACCATTAAAGCGTTGAAGCTTAGCCATAGTGACTGCTGTCGTCTTTCCTCCGGAGAAGGCCATGAACGGCTGTTCGATGAATACGTGTTTAATGACATACTTACTCCTTATTTCTTTAATGCGTGTCTCAAAAATCTCGGCTCGTGTTTCAAGAGGGTCCGAAGATTTCATTTTTATTTCCTCACATGTAATGAGTTTTGATTGGTCGTCAATAATTGCGATTCCAATTCTACTTGTACTAATATCTAATCCTAAAATCATAAT
>UEXM01003147.1_pt1 | contig 10863 bp, 6 predicted proteins | sample 1796661 | NCBI WGS metagenome assembly UEXM01 (sample SAMEA4772469, study PRJEB27181) | metagenome
TTCGAATTTTTCTATGGATATATTTTTGAATCTAATTTATTTGGCGGCAGAGTGGCTAAAAACATTATCCAAGATGATAACTTTTTTAGCAACTTCTATTTATCTAGGGATATGTCTGGCAATGCACGGTATGCCTTTGCTTTTGATATAAGAAGTTTTTTAGCTAAAAATAGTTATTTTCCATATTTGTATTTAAATAAGTACTCGTCAGACCAGTTGATACAAGGCACTGGTCTTTTGTCTATGGCTCCACGTTCTCGGGTACTGTCTACTATTATGAAAAGAAGAAGAGTAGAAAAGGTATCTCAAAACCTGGGCAACAATCTCGGGACCGATTCCCGAACAGTAGTCCTGGGTCCAGACGGGACATTTCCAATTAAATATCTCGACGCTCCACGACCGGTAAAAGTATTCCAGGAAGACTCTAGACCAAATATTTTTGTCCCCGAAATGAGCACTTCTAAAATTATTTTTTACGAAGGAGAGGACATTTTTGGCAAAGAAAGAATCATAGCTGGTCCGAAAGATGAAGTTTATGAAGTTCCTGATGGCGGAAATCAAGAAAATGGAGAGTTCCAATATGGGGCATTTATCACTGTATTCGATAATGCTCCGGAATATGTCCGTCGTCTCGTAAACTTATTAAGAAGCTATCGCTCTGACATTAATCAAATTTATGATACTATTACTTTATCTTCCCCTACCCAAGAGGGTTATAGGGGAGGCATTGTAAACGATGACCGTAATCTATTCAACTATACTACAACTCGAATCAATGTTCGGCTGAATGATATTGAGACTTTTGTCGGCGACCGCCGCCACTTTGTGTCTGATATTTTAAGTCAAATACTTTTTAGTGTTGATAAAGAGCTACAATCTTTGGTTAATCTATCCGAGGTCGGCTTATCTGAAGGTTCAGTAATTCCTTATTTCCAAAGACAATTTGAGGTAGAGAATGTGGACCCACGCTCGTTGTTGGATTTAGATAATCTAATTGGGTTACTTATTGGGTTTTTCATTGGCAAACTAACAGAAATATTCCCTAAAGACCCATACGGGGAACTTGTCAATCATCAGCCCAACACCTTTGAAAGCCCTGGGTATTCTGCTAGTGAAATACCTCTCAAGACTGCCGAAATGTGGTTTTCTAATACATTTAGCCGAGGAGAGACTTATCATTATGGAAATGATTTTGTTTTTCAGGATAAAAGTTTAGAAAAACAAGCAGGCTTAAATTCTCTGTCGGTAGAAAAATATCAAACAAGAGTTGAGGATGAGTTCAGAAAATACTTCCAAAGTCTGACTCAAGGAATGATAGACTATAATCAGATTCCTGAGCCCTATCTTAGCCCAGCTACCCAATATTTTACCCCTGCCATCATCCAAAGCCCTCGGGCTCCGCTTGACCGAAACATCGTGCAGCCTGACTATGCTTCTCGCAATGGTAATCGTGCTGCCTATGATATCAATGAGTATGCAGTTCTGTTTGCTGACATAGGAAAGCTACATTTTCAAAACCATTATTTGGATAGGTTGTTTAATACAGTACATAATCCTAATCCTAATGCCTCCCCGAATGTTAACTTATTTTCTGAAGTATTGGAAAACCTGTCCACTTATTATTCTACAGATATAGAGGTGGGGGAAACACAGGTCTACCAAGCTCCGGAGGTTCAGAGAGGTGATTATCCAACTACGGTTCCTCGTTCAGACTATACATTGACTCTAAATAGCGCCGGACCTTTTCAGTATCTAGCAGAAACACCTCCCACTATACCCACCGTAGTTGGTGGTCCTCTTATTTTAGATGCCGAAAGCATTACCGAAACAACATACAGAAATCTAATTGATACGTCTATTGGTCAGAACTATGATAGGAATAAGATAGAGGCGTCTCGTCAAAATAAAATTCTCAAAGAAAAAAATAAAAGCAACACTCCTATAAAACTACCTTTTGCGATATTTGGTGAGATTTTTGTTGACCCAGAACCAATATTTGATGTATCCTATCAGGATAGGGTCTTTAATTCTCTAACTAAACTGGCATCTACTCTTGGGATAACTTCTAATAATGCAATTAGGTCTGTAGAGGACCTTTTTGGAGGACTGCCGAATCAAACTAAGAGCGCCCTAGTCCTGGCAGCATCAAATAAGGTTTTAGATTTTGGTGCCGTACCCAACAGGTCGGCGTTTGATGCAGTTAGAGCCGAACTTCAAGATAAGGATTCTGGAGAAAGAGAGGACCTTATTTCATACTATGAAACACGAGAGGCACCCCAAAATGACATCTATCCACTTACTCGTGACCCCGCTAAAGTTTATGCTAAGTTTATGACTTTCTGGATGAATTATAAAAATATTGCAGTTGTTGAATACCTTAGCCGATATGGTAACTTGAATACAAGTCCTGAAAATGTTCGAGAAATTTATAATGGATTTGAAATAGATGCAGTTAAGGATTTGAATTTAGAACACAAAACGGCTTTACCTGAATGGCTTCCGCTTACGCCAGATATTCTTTCAAACATTGCATCCCGAGAAGATGACTCGTTGCGTTTGTTGTGTCGGGTAAGGTTGAAGTCCGCTGAGGAAATAAAATCTCTTTTTGACTCGAAGACAGCACAAGCTCTTGAGGGCGAAACAGTGGTTGAAGATTTCTTTGCTCAGAAGTCAATGATTGTGTTGACTACTTATAATAAGTACTTTTTCTTGCAGGCTGATGAGCCAGAAGATAAAACACCTGAACCCCGAGAGAATCCACCCAAGAGCCCTCCTCCGCAGGAAAACCCACCTAAACAACCACCTGCTTATCTAGGTGGGACCGTGGGAGGAACAAGTGATATAGGGGTGGACCCACGAGCAATAGGTCAAGGAGGATATAAATAAATGGGCGGATTATTTAACACACGCACCTTATCTTTTCACACTCCTTACGACCAGTGGGACCCCATAATGAGGTATTATAAGGCTTTATTGGGCACCCAGACCCTTAGTATAGAAGCGATGCCTCAAGTAAGGGTGGCTCCAATAGATATGGAGCCTAATAAATTTGTAGTCCAGTGGTCGTTGGGCGGCTTTGGTGACACTATCCCAGGAACCCCCCTAAAAGAATATAATGCTCCTAATCTTGAAGACTTAAATCAATGGTTGTATTCAATGGAGAATACTCGACCAGAGACCGAGAAGCCTTATATCCGTAATCTTGATGGCACAGAAGTAAATTTTCCTAGGGAACTACACGAGTTTGCTATCAGTGCGCTGACCGTACAGGGTGACCTTATTTATTTAGGAAATATAACTCCTGAAAACATTGAACAATCTTTACCTCAAATGGTTCTAGGGTTGGAAAATTCTCCCTATTGGGGCATTTTGAGAAACGAAGTACCCATAGCACAATATGAATTAGATGTTGTTCTCCCCAGAGAGTTTTTTGCCGGCAATATTCAATTAGCTGATGTAGACAGGTTACAGGCTGAAGCTAGAACTCTAATCGAAAATGTTACGCAAGAAAACAATAATCGACCTTTCTGGAGGGTGCTAAGAGAAGGAAGCGGGGGTATAATTACACCCACTTCGGTAGCGACTATATATAATCAAAACAATCCCCCGCCTAACCAAGAGGGCGAGTTGTACATCTCCCCAAGAACATTGGCACAGGCTCTTCCAACTATTTACCAGATGATATTAAGCATTCCAGTAGACGAGGAGCAGCGCCAACAAAACATTAATCTACTTATCCGAGCAGTTCAAGAGGAATTGGGAATAAACCTTCAACGTCGATTTAACACTTTGGCTTTAGGCGACATTGTGGCACCTATTAGTTCGGATTATTATGGCTCCTCGGTAGAGACTCCATTCGTAGTAGATGGACAAAGCGCCGAATACCTTCAAGTACAAAATATGACAGATTTAGTTGGTAGTGACTATGGTATGGTTAAGCCATTCTATAATCGCTATGAGCCATGTCTAGAAGCAGCCGATTTTTACGAAGATGCAGATGAAAATAACCTCATTAACTTTTATACGCTTATGGCTACCATCAACTATGACACTAAAAATAACCAAAAAGTCCCAAATGAATGGACGGGTAATGCCACTGTTGGAAATCGAGCCTATCAGAAGTATCTAAATTTATCAACTTTGAGTGGCAGTGTTGCAGAAGAATTACTGGACATTGCTAGAAGTTCGCTCCCCAAATATTTCAAAACTTATATGGACCTTTTGGGGGAAACACCAGATGGGAAACGTAAAGAGTTGGGAGATTTGTATAAAAGGGCAAAATTTCCCGCAGAATCTAATGAATTCCTTACTGCTTACGACTTTAATGAGCCCCTAATGCCATATTATATTGAAGTAAATTCAACATCAGGAGAGACGGGAAAATTAGTGGAGACTATAGAAGATAGGAGGGTTTCTTCTTATATTATTGACAAAGTACAAAAATCAAATTCTCTAGATGAAGTGACCAGTTACACTATTACTACGGATGCAATTTCTACTACCGGAAGCCCAACACTGGTCTCAAAGAGTAAAACTTTGCCCTTGAGGCAGCGAAGATTTAACCAGGTTCTTGAATCTCCTCCTTTTTACCAAATATCTGATTTGGTCTACAGTACATTAGGAAAAGAAGCCATATCGGGTGATATTGTGGGTGGACTGGGCTTTAGAAATTTAGCTACGCTTTTGCAGACAGCAAACCGAGAAGCTCGTAAGGAAATGTTGTCCTATGTAGACCGTGTTGAAAATAGGCACTTTTGTGGCACTGAGGCTTTATTAGACGTTTTGAATAAAAGAAAACCAGGCACAACCACCCCTATGGCACAAACTTATATTGCATCTCCAGCGGCACCGACCGTAAATCAGTTCACTGATACCCAGGTTAAGTATGGGCAATCTTATGAATATGATATTCAGAGATTTCAAATGGCATATGGTACCAGATATGCGTATAAAACACTAGACATTACTGTGCCTATCTCACTGCTTCAAGCTTCTGAGGGTTCTCCTAACAGAGAGGTTTCCCCTAGGCTTTATATTGATTACGCCCAGGCTGGAGAAGCGGCTGCTTCGGTTCCTATTACTGAAGAAATGTTAGACCAAGGACCTTATCAGACACCGTTGCCAGAGCAGGTAGTCGGGTATTCCTTTATTGTCGAGGTTGACCCGACTGAAGCTCGCTTATTAGAGCTTCCCATCTATGACAAAAGATATGAATCTTTTGGTAGGAACTTGGCAGGAGTCTCACTAAAACCAGTTTCGGTACTGGATTATCCTCCCACTCCTCCGGTTCTTGAAATACGTCCTATTCGGGATAACTACCGACAAATTCTGATAAACATAAATTTGGAAGCCATAAGTAGAGCGAAGAGTAATGTCATTCAGGGACCTCAGTGTACTGAGGCAGCAAATTATAATGACCTGTACGAATACCAAAAAATGTTTATTGACTTCACGCTCGAAAACAATAAAATATTATTTCAAAATGATGGCTTAAGCGAGATTACTAATGTAAAAGTTGTTCGCACTGACCGTCTTATTGCAGGTGCATTTGAGGCAGACAGCATTGAACAAGCTTATCAGTCCTTCTGCGAAGATAACAACCCAACTGCGGAAATTGTTACTAAGTCATTGGAGCAAGACTTTGGTCAAGTTGGTGCTGGCTCCTATGGGTTTATGGATGACATAGAGCCCAATAAGATATATTACTATACAGCATTTTCAACGGACTTAAGGGGAAACATTTCTAATCCCTCTGAGATAATTAGTGTCCGCTTGGTTTATGATAAAGGTTTTCTCGTACCAGAAATTGGGTTTTTGGATATAGAAGAACTGCCGAACAAAACTCCTGTAAAGAAAATGACTCGATTTTTAGAAATAAAAGCAGCAGACATACAAACTCAGCCATTCATGGAAACAAATGAAGATGAAGAAATTGTAAGCTATAAATCTCTGATTGAAAAAGCTGGTCAAGCTGGCATCCTAACAGACGCTCAGGAGGGCTCAATTTATACAGACGATGGAGCGAACTCCGAAAATGCTGGATTTATTATTCGTCTTACCTCAAAAGATACGGGCAGGAAATTTGACATTCGTCTCAACATCAAAGAAACTTTCCCGGTTGCTAATGATGATGACCCAGATTTGTGTTAGGGCGATTTATGATTCATTTTCAAAATACTATACTAATTAATAAGAAACCACACACTGGAGCATATAAATATGGGTTATCTTGACAATAGTGGCGATATTCTATTAGACGCCGTTTTGACTGATGCAGGTCGAGCCCGACTTGCCAAGGGAGACGGTAGCTTTAGAATCGTCAAGTTCGCTTTAGGCGACGATGAAATTGATTACTCTTTATACCAAGTAAACGCAAATACAGGCTATGAAGACCTTAGAATATTAAAGCTTCCAATCTTTGAAGCCTTCACTAACAACACGAGCACTTTGAACTCTAAATTGTTGACATACAGCAATAACACATCATTGTTGTATTTGCCGGTTATTTTCCCACTGGACACTGTGGTTCAGGGTCTTAACTCCACAAACAGTGGGTATATTGCCCCTGTAAATGATGCTACTTATGCTCTTACTCAGCCATCTGCTGGCGCAAGCGCAAGACAGAAAAGAGACGCCGGCATATTGCCAACTCAAAATGCTGGAAATGAAAATAATATTATTGCATATGACCAAGGTTTAGACTCAGCCGCTAGTTTAGACTGGCTTGGAAACACCCAACCTGACCTTGTAGAGCAACAGTATATTATTGAGGTGGACGACCGCCTCCTTCAGATAACAACACCTCAGGGCGGTCAGGCTGCTAGCCCAAGTTTTGTAGATGATGATTCTATAGCAAGTTACTTCTTTTCATTATCTAATACCCCAGATTATTTTGCTGCCCAAGCAGGTGGTCCCAATGTCTCTAATGGTGCCTTAGGTGCCAACAACGAGGTTTCATTTATCAATAACAACAATGTTAATACAATAAATGGGCGTAAGGCTATTGGAACAGGAAACTCCACGGGTCTTTTGGGAACTCGCTTAGTGTTCGGTCTTGCTACAACAAGCGCAGTAACAACTCAAGCAGTTACCGAAGGGTTGTGGTCTAGTCTAGGAAAACAAGAGTCTACTAACTTTGGCGATGGCGTCAATAACAATTATGCAATTATCAATACTGTAGTAAGAATTACGGGAGTTACTACAGGTTACCGCACAGATGTCCCGGTAAAAGTCGTCAAGGACGTATAAGGAAATAACAACATGGCTACTAGTTTTAAGACATTCATTCAGGGCGACGACATAGGTAACACCAGAAACCTATTGCACGAAGCTATCCCGATTACGGGGACTATCGTTTCTGGAACCTATACCGAAGGTGGAACCTTGGTCTTGGGCAAAGAAACCAACATTAAGAATTACTCCCACGGAATGTTCCAGTCGGTGTATGATTACCCTTACCTTAGTTCCTCGGCTAACCATATCTTTGACTTGAGTGTTGGGGTGTCCGCAAATTCTGGACATCTTACTGCTAGCTCCGCAATGACCGGAGCTAAGTCTGACCTTTATAATGAACTATGTCAAATGGTTTGTGGATATGATGTTACGGGCAGCCTTTTAGAACTTGACGTAAACGGTAATTTTACACCAAGAGCAACGTATGTAGAGGGCTCGACGATGCGGCAGGTGTTTATTGTCAACTTTGCTCGCTTATTGTCCAAGGATGAAATCCAGCCCGCATCTGGTTCATTTGTGGCAAAATTAGGAGTAGATGTTCTTTCTACTGCACCCTTTACGAGGAAAGCAACTATTTTTGACAAAGACGGAACAGCAGGAATAAAAAATAACTCACCAGCCGGCGATTTCAATACCCTGTATGCTACAGCTTCCTATAAAGCGTCAGGGTCCTTAATGAGAAACACTCCAGTTGGGCTTATATTTTATCAAGCTGGTCTTGCAGTAATAACTTCTTCTGTATTTATGGATGCTTATAATGGCGAGGGTAGTAATGCCTTGTTGAAGAATAAAACCGGTACCGGCGGCGCTAGTTTCCATGCTCCTGCTTTGTTGTCAGATGTCAATATCTCAGGGGCGTGTAACGCCTTACGTCAACGAATATTTGACATTGATTTTAATAACACCACAGAGCTAAACTCTACTATCTATTTCTGCCGAGCCAATCGAACAGAGTTCAATTTTAGTAGTAATCCTACATATTTGAACAACAGTACTATTCGTGTTCGCAACGAGAACGTAGAAAACCCACCAGTCTCCTATATTACGACTGTCGGTCTGTATGGGCAAGATAATGAACTTTTGGCTGTAGGAAAACTCAGTGAACCTCTGAAGAAAACGCCGTCTGACGAGTTTACTTTAAGGGTTAGATTAGATTACTAAGGTGGCATAGGAATGCCTTACTTACACGAGTTCTCTGAAGACGATATATTTTCTAATCGGATGATTACTCATCCGAGCTATAAGTTCCAGCTTTATAGCGGCTCAGCCTATATCAACAATGACCGTGCGAACATGGGAATAAATATTCCTACGGGAAGTATTAGTCTGTATGAATATAACGTGAACCGAGATGTAGCCTCAGGCAATGAGCTAATCTACCCATTCTTAATTAAGGATGGCTCTGGGCTAGCTTTTCCTAACGTTACCCGTGAAGCATATAATGAGTTAGCTCCTGGAACAGTAATCCAGGGAAGTTACCCGCTAACCTCTTCTTTGGCACGTCAATACTTTGCCGCCACCACTGACCCGTTTGCAAACAATGGTACAGATACAGAGAAAGATGCTTATGTTGATGCTCGTAAAAACTTAATTTCATTAAAAAATACGATGAACTACTACAGGTATCTTAGTAACGATTATGAATTTAATAGCACCTATACAGAAAATATTGTCAACCTTATAACTATTCCTTCTATTTTTTATGATGCAGGAATTGAAAAAGGTAGCGTAAAGCTTGATTTCTACTTTACCGGCTCGCTAATAGCTTCAGCAACCGATGAGCGAAGGAACGGTGAACTTATCGCCACAAGGGGAACAACTTCTGGGTCCATAATAGGCGTGGTGCTATACAATGAAGGTTTCATCTTGTTAACAAGTACTACTGCCTTGGCTACCCAGGTAGACAATTATCTAGGTGAGAGTGAAAGAGGGAGCTTGGCTAAATCGCAAGACAATCCTCGGTGGACTTATTTTGGAGCATATGCAAACAAATACGTTGGCGGTTCTAAGACAACTTATGCTAGTGCCAGCCTTTTTGACTTGTCTTTTAAAGGTACCAACAAAGTTCCTACAATGTCTATGTTCGCTACTGCTCAACCAGGGGATTTGAACAATTCATTAAACCCTACTTGGATTAGTTCCTCTGAAGTTAATACACCCTGGCGTAGCCGCACAACATTTACTTCAGGCGCTTATGTAGAGCCCGATGACATTGCTTTGGTAAACACAGTACAGAGCCAGTATTGTTATTTTCGAGACGAATTTAGTAAACAAACCTTTGTAACTAAAATTGGTCTCTATGATAAGGACCGAAATCTTATTGGTGTCGCCAAAGTAGCAAATCCTGTACTAAAAAAAGAACAAGAAGATTTTACATTTAAACTTAAGATGGACTTCTGATATACTTCTTATATGATATTAGGATTAGATGTTTCCACTACGAAAATAGGAGTTGCCATATTGGGCGACCCTATTACTTATAAAAAGACGCTCAACGGTAAAGAGACTTCTTTTACCAGAAGAGATTTACTACACTCAGAATATTGGAATCTAGATACCAAGAAATTTCCCGAGATGGAAGAAAAGATGGAGGTCGTAATGGCAGAACTATCTTCTCTGAAGTCTGACTACGACATTAAGAGTGTATACATTGAAGAGCACGTCAAGGGAACCTTTCACCACCGAAATAGCAATATCCGTATTCTTCTTCAGTTGGCAATGTTTAATGGATTGGTCCGCTGGGCTTCTTATGATGTATTGGGTGTAAAAGCTATTCCTCTAACGGCGGGCAAAGCAAGAAGCACCTATGGTATTTCTTTTCCCAGGAGAGCTAAGTCACCGGAAAGAAAAAAGATGATTGTACAAGCTGTCATTGAGAATGAAGGCGACAGATTTAAGTGGTCGTACAATCGAGGTGGAGTAAATTATGCTACCGGCGTTGATGACAGGGCAGATGCAGTTGTGGTCGCAAGGTTTGGAGAATACTTGCTGAAGACAGAAAACGATTCTCCATTCCTGTCCGAAAATATGTCGTTATTGGATTAGCATACTATTTAATGTATGAAGCTTTCTGAAGACATCTTGCGTCAACTTATAACAGAAGAAATTACTGAAATGTGTGGTGACATGCAGTCTGTTGATATGGGAATAGATAAGACCCACAATGACGAAGACCATGAAGGAAGTATGGCTAAACGTCAAATGTTTAAGACCGCTGAGTATGCTACAATTATTTTTGATATGCTCGACGACGACGAAGAGTTGCCGGCTTGGATTCAAAGTAAGCTAACAAAAGTAGCAGATTATATTGGTGTTGTCAAGCATTATCTGGAATATGACAAGGTGATGGATATGCAGCCAGCTAATCGCAAAGAAAAGAAATGGTCCGATGCTGACCACGACAAGCAAGAAAAAATAGCACAAGGGCTCGCCAAGGATAATCCTGATATGCCCAAAGACGAGAAGATGGCTATAGCCGGCGCACAAGTCAATAGAGAAAAGCGCAAGCGCAACAAGTAAGAAATTACTTGACCTACTAAAAACATATGGTATTATACTGTTGAAGGGAGGTGCTCCTATGAAGTACCAAGTCTTTAGCGATATGGATGGCGTCCTCGTCAATTTTGAGGG
>UEXM01003149.1_pt1 | contig 10857 bp, 23 predicted proteins | sample 1796661 | NCBI WGS metagenome assembly UEXM01 (sample SAMEA4772469, study PRJEB27181) | metagenome
CTTGTGGATGAAGGATTGGTAGTCGGTAGGTAGGTAGTTGCTAGTCATTATTATTCTTTCCTCGTAGCTGTTTGTCTTCTTCAAGCCAGACCATTCGATCAATGTCTGCTCGGTTAATTCCAATATCCCGTAGCTCTTTGTCTGTCAACATGTTCAGTTGTTTGATAGCATTACGGTGTGACCGCCATGTAGCTAGGTAGTTTACGTATCTCCAAAACCAACTCATCTGTTGTCCCCACTTCCTTGAATAACCCCACGTTCCTTGCGGCTCTCTAGTTTCTCGATGTTGTTCTCAGCAATTTCTGTCAGGCTGTAGCCTAGATCGTTAGCTAAGTTAGCCAAGTACCACAGCACATCACCTAGTTCTTTAGCTGTCTCATGTCGGCTGAACTTGTTGTCACGTACCTGCTTCTTCACCTTCTCAGCTACCTCACCCGCCTCACCGCACAGACCCAGGGTAGGGTACAGTACTTTGTGTGTAGCTGGGTAGACAGCAAAGCTAACTGCCTTCCGTTGGTATTCCTTAAAGTTCATTACTCTTCAATCCTCTTCCATTCTTCCATCTCTTCATCAACATTTATGTAGTCATCAAAGTTAATTAGTTTCTCATCAACCAAGAACCTGACTACAAACTCTTCTGTGATTTCATTCTGCTCTAGTAGAATCATCAACCCGTAGTTTTCTACGAGTGCTATTAGTTTAGATTCGTAATCAAACATCCGTCATCAACCTCCATAGGGTATGGGCTACGATTAATATTGATTGAGTCATCGTATGCTGCGTCGAAGTTAGAGTAGTACAGTTCTACCTCGGCCCAATCACCGTCTGCCAGCAGAGCAAGACATAAATTATACCATGTACCATCGTCTAGCTCAAACGGTCCTTCGATAAACTTATGTACTTCTACTGCGGCCATTTGATCCACTCCTCTGGGATTAGTTTGTCTGCGTAAAGGAACCCATGTTTGTCACACCACATACCGTAGGTAGTCTTGGAACCTTTGTTGATCTTAGCTCTAGAGTTAGAGAATACGAAACGAATGTCAAGGTCTGGGTGCTGTTTCTTTATGAGAAGATGTTTCTTTCTATCAGCTACAACAAACCTGCCTTTACTCTCAATGATGATACCGTTGGGTAGTTCGAAGTCAGGGGTGTAAGTCCTGACCTCATTGACTTCGTACTTGATCTTAAACTCTTCGTACTTGACGGGAACTGACAGGGACTTGAGTTGCTTAGAGATACGATCCTCTAGTCCCGATCTGTAGCCATACTTAAAACCTGCACTCATGACTGAGGTACTCTTGGTTCATTGACTACATCAACTAGGTGGAGGGGGCCAGTGCTGTAGATGTAGGTACGAGCCTCAGGCCAGCACACCTTACGGAACTCACAGTAGCTACAGGTCATGTCCAGCTTAGTGTTGGGGCTAGTCTTAGACTGAGGCACTGGAGGGATACGATCCCCAGGGATAGGACCAGCCACCATCTCTTTGGTGTCCATCATCTCTTTCTCTTTAGTCTTCAACTCCTCCTCGAAGTCATAGACATCCAAGCAGATGTGTCCGTTCACCTTGTCGATAACCAGAAATGCACCAGCAGTCTTGTTGGTTACAAGGGGGTCATCCTTAGCTGCGTACACGTAGGAGGACAGCTGTGAGATGTAACCGAAGGGATCATCGTCACGCAGGTTACCTTCCTTAAATTTCTTGAAGGCGTAGGGTGAGGCAGACTTAACGTCTACTGTCATACCGTCGATAACTGCATCTCGGTGACCCTTGATACCGTGTACGTTCAGACGATCCTGCATACCCTGTACGTCATGCCCAGCTGCCTTAGCAATAGTCAGGGCAAGCTCTTCGATCATGTCACCGAAGAAGAACTTGAGCAGTGTGTTGGGTGTTAGCTTCTCTGCATCGTTAGTCTGGTTGATCTTATACCAGAGCTTACGTTGGCAGGGTGTGCCAATGGATGACAGGGATAGGTAGCCTCGTGGCTCTTGGGGTTTACTGAACCGTTGGTTGGCTACAGTTGCAATGCCATCACCCATGATCGCCCCAAGAGTACCTGTCCAACCCCCTTTACCTTCGATCACATTGTGCATGTCTTCGACTAGTGTATTAATCTTCTTGGTCATCTAGATACTCCTCTATCTCATCTATTGCTTCAGCTAATTCTGTTATAGTTTTTAAGGTGAAGACCCTAAGTTTGTCAAGCTCTAAGTGTAGGTCGTACAACTTCCAAGAAAGGTAGAGGCTGATGAGTAGTGTAGCTACAACAATGTAGTCGGTCTCAATGGTCATAAGGTTAACTCCAATCTGTAAGCACCCTCAGGTGACTGGTATGCGGCCATCAAGTCTAGCCACTGCTGGTAGCTCATATACAACATCTGATATTCACCTAAGTCTTCATCGAATTGTCTGATGTAGACAGACCCATCGTCAGCAAGGATCATCTCGACATCATTGTATCCATCCTTATCGTCCAGTGTAGTGACGATAGAAGCATCACTCTCAAACTCTACAGTATACATTACAACCACCATCCTAACTTAGCACCGTTGTGAATACAGATCATGAAGCACGTAGCTATGTGGGCTAACCACCAGAATGTCCTGATAGCTGCCACTGTGTTAGCTTGTGTGTCAGTCTCACCTACCTTCTCACCTAGAGACTTAGCCCATACCCTCCATGCTGTCTTCATGACATCAGGGCTTCCCAAGATACAGGGAACAACTCAGACATCTTCTCGTTGATTTGATCAGCTACCACACGGCTCTCGTACTGTGTGTCTGAGGCACACCGTAGCTGACACATACGAGCAAAGGCATCCAAAGACCCAGACCAGTACCACTCAGTCATAGTAGACTGTGGTAGGGCCATACGGGCTTGCTCAGGTGCTACTCCTGACTTCAATAGGGCTTTGTAAGCAGCAAGTGCATCATAGGGGCTAGATGTCACAATGGCTGCGTCTAGTGTCCCTAGCTTAACCTCACCCTCGGAACCTTGCTTCTTGTCAGCACTACGTCCACGCCATACGTCAGGCACATAGAACTCAGGTTCATCATCCACGTATCGACGAGACACCTCGTTCCAACGTAGATAGGAATGCTTAACAAGTTGCCGTGCTACAAAGATAGGGGCCTTGACGTGAAAGGATGCAAAGGCATGACCGAAGGGGCTGATATGCTTGTGCTTGGCTAAGTACTTGATAAGACGTTTATCGCCTTCCTTCAATTCATAAGTGCCAATCTGGTGGTCACTACAAACCATTTCTGACTTCTTGCCAAAGGACACCCGTGCTGCGTTGACTACTGACAGGTCACTACCCATGTGGTCGATGTATGTAGTTTCAATCATGATGCTATTCTCCTTGGTGTGGGAAGGGTAGTTAGCCCCTCCCTTTGTTGTAGTTACCAGCCCATCTCGTTGCTGTCTACTTTGTCTTCGACTGGTTTGTGCTCAGTAATCTTAACACCTGTCATTGTAGTACGGCTGTACATCTTACCGTCTCCACCCTTGAAGGTAGTGATAAGGTTAGTAACCTCAGCAGTAGAGCCATTGCCAATCAGGCCCATGTCTTCAGTCCAAGGTGAACCTTCAGCATTGGTAACTTTAGGAGCACCACCAGCCTGAGGCAGGACAGTACCGTCCTTACGTGTGACCTTGTGCTTACGTTCAAACTTAATCATCAATTCACCATCCATAAGGCGTTTCTGATTAGGCTTCTTCTGTGTACCTGCTGCCTGCAACTTGGAGTACTCATCCTTGGAAAGGATTTGTTGCAGAGTGTAAGCACCTTCGAAGGGTACGTAAGAACCCTCGTAACCTGTCATGTCTCGGTTACCTTCAAAGATTTTAGCCCACTCGACTGGACCTGAGGTTGTAACTTCTGTGTATTTAGTAGCCATTGTGTATCTCCTTATGGCGGGGTTGTTTAGTTTATATAGTTACTAGTTTAGTGGGTGTCAAGCCATGACCTGCCGATGTCTGTCGATCCTGCGAGGGGACACATCAATCCTAACTCAACACCTACAATCTCAATAGACTTACGTTGTATCTCACCTAGTCTTTCGGCCTGATCCTTCGAGCCGATGCACTCAGTCTGCCACTCATCGTGGGGCCAGGTCACCAGCTTGAAGTTAATACCCTCAGCCTTGGCATCATTGATCCATTGACGGGTAGCCCACTTCATGATGGTACTCTCACCATTCTGTAGCATACCTGCTAAGGTCTTGTGTTCACTAGGAACTTTAACCTTACGTCCATCGTAGCCACGGAAGTAACCCCGTGCTGCAATGTCAGGGACTACAGACTTCTTCAACTTACGTAGCCCAGTGATACTATCCATGAAGTTATTGACTGCGAAGGTAGCCTGTCGCATGTCTGTCTTAAGTATCTGTCCGATCTTGTTAGTGCCAGCCCCTAGTAGGAAGGCGTAGATGAATGTCTTAGCCATGTCCCGTGTGATGTGGGGTAGACCTAATGCCTTGCGGTTCAGGTTGTGGATGTCTGTTTCGTTCTCCTTCTTACCTGTGATGATAGCATCTACATACTCTTGGCTCTCCATTAGGTCAGCAAGGATGCGTAGCTGGATACCCTCAGCATCTGTACCTACAAGATAGCTACCCTTCTCTACTGTCCACAGCCCACGAAATGGTCCATCATACTTAGCCTTAACCTGTTCAACAGCTGTCTTAGGTGTGCCGTGGAACTGTGCTGGGATGTTAGCTTGGTTAGGTGCAGCATGGGATAGACGACCTGTCCAGGCCCCGATGTGATTGAACCTACCGTGGATACGTCCATCCTCACGTACACACCCAAGCCACTCAGCAAGGCTAGACCTACGGCCTTCCAGTGTGAGCCACTCAGCCAAGGCCCTACCACCTGACGGTGCATCCTCGGGTAGGGTGTTGAGGTTAGTCTCGTTGCACATCCACCCATAGAACTTGAACTTCTCTAGCTTATCAGGGTCACCATCCCCATCACGGGTGAAGGCCATGTGTCCCTTTGTCTTGTCTACTGGTGTCCATCCAGCCTCCCAGAGGCGTTCGATACGGTGCTTGGTGGACGAGGGCTTGAACTCTACGAAGTCATAGCACAGTAGCTCATCATCTACCTTACGTGTACGTTGGTACTTCTGCATTGCATCCGTCACATTCTTATACAGTGAGCCATCAGCCTTGAGGCGGTACTTGATGCGGTTCACCTCGGTCAGGACAGGCGGGAAGTCACGTTGGAACTGATGTTCTAACTCCTCCATGCGGCACAGTATCTCACCTAAGAACTCCTCAGCCTGATCCTCATCGAACTTGAAGCCGTTGTCTGACATCTCTTCACAGATGATCTGGATGTCATGCTCAAGGCGTAGTGACTTAGCCCACTCCTTGTTGAAGATGGTAGCCTTGAACTTATTGAACAGCTTGACTGTCACCTCAACGTCAAGGATGCAGTAGTCAATCATCTCCTGTGTCAGGCCACCCTCGAAGTCCTTGAACACACCCTTGAATAGGTTGAGACGTTTACCCCATGCGTCCAGTGAGTGACCACCTTGGATGTTGTAGTCCAGCATACGAGACACCACGAGGGTATCAACTACAGAACTTAGGTTGATTGTGTGTCCTAGCATACGGTTAAGGACAGGCACATCGAAGCCAATGCCGTTATGGAATACAAACTTGTCGTATTCAGAACAGTATGCCTTGAACCGTGTAGCCTCAGCCTCATCAGTGTCGAGGTGCTTGAACACATCTACTACACCAGTGTTGATGTCCTTGGCTACGACAACCCAGATGCGTGTAGCATCCAAGCTGTCAGTCTCTATGTCCATTGCTGTGATCTTCATATCTTACCTATCCTATCCGTCCAATCATCGCAGGGATCATCATGCAAACCTATCAAACTTTTCTTTGAGGGTGAAGCTGTCTCCGTCGAAGGTGAGTGATCCTGCGTGGCCTGTTGTACCTGCTGGTCGGTTCTTTGTGACGAGTAGCTTGGTTGTGTTTCGGTCATCGTCATCCTCCGACATTTTATCCCGTTCGAGTTTGACTACAACACTGGCACGTTTACCGATGGTCCGGCAGTCCCTGATCTGACCGTCATCATTCTCGTGTGCAATGGTAACGATACCTACGTTCAACTCGGAGGCCATACGTGACAGCTGCACAGACAGGGCAGACAGCCACTTCTCAATGCTCTCATCACCCTGACGTGAGTATGCAAGGTCTTGGATAGGCTCGAAGAACACATACTTCACACCACAGGCCTGACTAAAGTAACGGATGCGATTGAGTATCTCCATAGGGTCTTCGTCTACACCGATAGTAAACTGGAATAGGTTCTCCTTCTCAGTCAATTCAATCAGGGCCTGGTCTACCTCGTCAGCCATGTTAGCCTCGTCGATCAAGTCCTTGCGTGTCAGGTTCTTACCTAGCTTGTAGGATACTAAGCCCAGTAGCCCACGTTTCTTTGTCTCCTCAAGGTGACAGATAGCAATAGGCACATCACGGTGGTTAGACAGGAAATGATACTCAAGGTAACGCATGAACTCAGTCTTACCGATACCCTCAGGTGCTTGGAACACAGTCAGGTGTCCCTGCATCAGGCCCAAGGCTACCTCATCGAAGGCAGCAATACCTGTAGGCAGATACATTGCATCATCTTCTTCATGCAGGATACCGAGGAACTGTTCAGGTGTATTCCATACGTTCTGTGGTGTATACTTCTTGGCATTGTAAAAGGCAGACCGATAGGACTGACCAGCCCCGGCCTCAAGGAAATCATTGGCATCCTTATACTTGTCGTGTGGAATACGGTAGGTCTTGTTAGGGAACAGCCCAGCAATCTTATCTGCTACACCATTACCTGCATCATCATTGTCTACAGATAGGACGATCTTCTCGAAGCTGTCGAGCCACTCCTTGGCCTCACCCTGCCATAGCTTCTTGTTAGGTGATGCACTTGGCAGTGATACTACAGGATACTTCTGGCCTAGCATCTGGTAGGACGACAGTGCATCCACCTCACCCTCGGTGATGACTACAATCCTAGCTGATCCAGCATTGAACTTGTCCATACCGAATAGCTCATCACCACGGAACCCCGCCTCAGTATGGAAAGCCTTAGGCATTGACCTGATCTTACGTCCACCTGAAGGGTAGATGTAGGCTTGCTTCTTAGGCTCACCATCCTGCCCTACCAGTGTCTGCACACCGTAGAACTCCATCGTCTTTACATTTACACCACGAAACTCTCGTGTCTCTGCTGTCATTAACTCGGTTGGTGCTACACTCATAGTGTTGTATCCCTCTCTCTCTGGTAGTGGGTAACTATCCTTGGCCCACTCGGTTAATCTCATCCCACTGTGTGGGTAGTTCTTATCGCAGGCAAAGCATTTACCTGCCATCTTCTCAGTGTTGTATGCGAAGGCATCACTGCTACCACAATCCTCGAAGGGACATGGTTGGTGTGGTATTTCTACATCAGACATTTATTTCTCCCATTTGTAAAACACATGTGTTCCATACTTACCTACAGGCGTCAAGTGGTCAGCCCAATACGGGTCTACATATGTAGCATGGTAGTGATCTGCACCATGTCCGAATAGAAACTCCTCAGGTTCAGCCAACACATCAGCAGATAAATCTTTAATCTCATACCAGACCTCACGGTTCTTTGGTGTGTCCGATAGACCATCATGTGTCCATGAAAATTGTTTAGGTTGCCATACTACACCACACACATCGTCAGGGAACCTGCTGTCCTCTACTCTGTTCAGTATCACCTCTGCTACTGCAAGCTGGGCATCTACGGGTTCACTTCTAGCTTCAAAGTATAAGGCTAGTGCCATGCATGTTAGTGGTGTCATCTTAGTATCTCCTCATGTGTATACTTAAAGGGGTATGCAGCTTGGGGCGGACAAGCCCAGCATACAGCCAATTTCTAATCCGTCAACCGTAAACTTCGCAAGATGTAATAAATTCCCACAAAGATTAGATCGAACCTCGTCAAGGTAGCAATGATAAGCACTGCTGCTACTACATCACCCACAATAAACCTCGGCATGATAGGTGTCACACACCCACGCCTCCGCAGAGGCTATGTCCTCGTCACACAGAGGCACGATGCACCCGTCCCAGTCTACCCCAGCCTCAACATCAAACCGGGGCTGTGTGCCTCTCTTTCGTGACCCCTTAGCCAGCAACGTAACGATCACCTCTAGCCCACCAATTTCTACAACATACATCTTACCACTTCCCTTCTCTAACTTTCCAGTAAACCCAGCACTCGGCACAGTGTCCCTTGCCAATGATCTTGTCAATAACCCACACCATGTTGGACTTGTTATCTTTCTTCCTCTGCCAATTCCTAGCACTAAAGGTCTGGTTGCTTGCCCCTCCCAGCACTACATTTAGTAGCACTGACAAGGCGACAGAAACCCTTACAACATATCCTTTCATCTCATTCCTCCAACAAAAAGTAACGTGTATAACGTTGACCCGTGACAGGGTGTGTCTTTCGGACTGACTCAATATCGTATCCCATGCCTCGCAATTCATGCACCCGTTTAGTCAGGCTGCTAATACTGTATTCGATCAAGGCTTCCCGTACTGTCAGACCCTTGGCCGTTTGCAGATGCTTGATGATCTTGCTGTGCTGTGTGTTTGTGTTGCTCATTGTGTTAGTCCTTCCTTGATCTTATCCTTGAAGGCAGCAACTGCCTGTTCTGCTTGTTCCTTGCACTTATATAAGTTGAGGTTCAAGTCAGATGGGACGCCAGACACAAAGTCATGAAGCCGAAACCATCCTTCACCGTAGCCCTTGTTATTCTCGTAAACAGCTACACTAAAATAATCCTGCTCACCCTCAGCTACCCCAACGAATCCTGTGCAACGGTAAGCTACAGGGGTTATTTTTGTGTCGTTGATGTTAGTCATTGTGTTGTCTCCTCAGTTTGATTTGATGTGAATACTGCCTTAGCAAATCCACGGGGTGTTGCACTGCGTATATCCTTGGTCATTGCTCTAACCTCTGTGCGATCCATGACATAGCCTTGCAGATGTCATCCCACCGTTGCTCATACGTCTCTGTTCCTACAGCAGCACGTCCTTCGTGTGCTTCCTGCCATTCCCATAGTGCTTCCCATACAGTGTCCATCCACGATTCCACGTCACTGCAGACCGGGTTGGGCGTCCATGTGTTATCACTCAACCCTTCAATCAGTTTCGTTTTCATTGTCTTATTCCTCTCTGATTAGTTCCAACACCTCAAGTGCTGCCATAAGTTCATCCATGTTACCGTTCAAGGCTTCCTGTATTGCGCAATGCACAAACTCTAGGCCCTCTCTCACAATTAAAAGCTTTTGTTCATCAGTCACTATATTTACTCCAGTGTCATTGTCATTCCCACGTGGCTACTAGCCAGCTTATTTGCTACAATCCAAGCCCCTTTTCGTGTTGGATATACACAGGACTTTGTTCGGTATGGTTGCCAAGAACCCTTGCGCCTGTTCCAGATAAGTGTAGGGCCAGAGAAGTCATGTTCACGGGTTGTGATATACACTTTGTCCATTGTCTTGTCCTTTCTTAGTGTAACGGGTATGAAATGTTTGCTACGTCTTTTGACCAACAAGCCCGACAGTCACCACAGTGTCCGAAGTCTTGCTGTTTCTTTTCTGGTCGTGTCATAGCCTTGAAGGTATCCAAAGGCACAACCTCACTGTCCTTGTTTGTCCGATAGGCTAGGCATTCTTTGCCATGCACCTTGTCGCCATGCTTGTGGACTGTCGATGTATTATCATGACCAGCAACAGGCTTGTCGCCTATCATGGTTGCACTAACACGGATCACAAGGTTACTCAGTTCTTGCACGTATTGCTTTCGGTACTCCTTCACAATCTTAGCTTCACGGGTTGGCAACCAATGGCTAATTTCTGGCGTCATATCGGCACACAACACGATAGCCCTAAGCATTGCCACCGATTGCAAATCCCCACTGTCAAACCATCTGTGGTTGTGAATGCCAAGCTTATTGCAGCCCCTACGGATTTGGAAAGCTTGCATCTTAGCCCATAGTTTAGGGTTATCGTCGATAAGCTTTACCGCCTTCAAAAGGTTATCTGTCCACCCCTTGTCAACACTAGGTCTAAGCTTTTGAAGCTTCATGGCATAGCAACGGGAACACGTTGAACCTTCAACATTGATAAGCTTACTACCTACCTTGCAATGCTTTGCACTAATCGCAAACGTAGTGCTTGGCATCTTAGTGTTGCCTAGTGACACCTTGCCACTTAGTGCAACAGATTCTTTGACCGTTAGCTTTTCCATAGTATTACCCTTTCGGTTTTGGTTTATCTAGATGCACCCCTTGGGATGCACCCGATAAATCAACCCCAAATATCTATCCATTCTTTACAGTCTTTCTTGCGGGTAAAACTAATGATCCATTCTCCCTCAGAATCTAGTATTCGCCAGTCCAACCCTGCGCCGTCAGGATCATATCCATCCACAGTATAGCCTTGATATGTGTAGAGGCTTTGCCCCTTGCCGCCAATTCGTTTCATAGTCTTTCCCTTTTAGGTTTGGTTTATCTATCTTCAAACAGGATGTCATATCCCACTTGATTGATGTAACGGGATACGTCCCAGTCACTAGGGCAAGCCTGATACCCGTCACGGAATGTCGTTGCATCCTGCCCTTGCAAGCAAACGGATTCCCCGTCATGCCTGATCAAATTAATACTAAAGCCTTGGTCCAAAATATAATAAGTCATAGTCTCAATCCCGTGTTGTTCGTTTCGATGAATTAACGTTGGCATTTCCCAAATACGCTTGCACCAACTATTTTTGATTTTATTGCAATTATT
>UEXM01003154.1_pt1 | contig 10842 bp, 13 predicted proteins | sample 1796661 | NCBI WGS metagenome assembly UEXM01 (sample SAMEA4772469, study PRJEB27181) | metagenome
TGATGCTTACTTTTTTTTATGTGAGGTGTGAGCTTCCGAATTTCATAATAACATTTACCTATGAAAACAATAATATGCTTAAGAGATATATTTAAATCAAGAAAAGTATCTAACAAAGAAGTAATAGATCTATTTGATAATATTGCTGATACTGTAACAAGTGATTTACTTAAAGGTAATAATATAGATGCAGCTCAAGTTGCTTTGGTATCTAATGTAATGCAAATAGCATCCAATTATAATAATAAGAAATTTGCTATAGATTTAATGCGTGGAGCTTTAGCTGAGCTAGAATCAGAACATTTTGTTGAAACAGGCAATAAACTGTCTTAGAGCTACGTATAGAGCTTTCATTATTAATGTACCCACTGATACCGAATGTAGTCTGTTTAGCTATCCTGTGGCTTCTCAGAGCCATTTAAATGGTCTAAATTAGCCATTCCATTAAAATAATCATACATATAGGGTACAGCTCTACAATCATGAGCTTTTCGCATAGACTTTTGTTGATTCTTAAATTCAGTAGCTTTCTTTTCAGAATCAAATATTACATTTGTAAACATCTGATATAGATCTTTCTGTTTCCAGATTACACACCACATACTATTCTAATATAAGTTTTTTAATAGATTTAGATCCCATATAAATTTCTGTTTCAGCCATAGATTTAATACATTGATATTCAACATTATTATTAATTTCTCTACTAGCTACACGTTTACCTTTTAAACAATCAGACATAGTATCTTGGATTCTATGTTCTTTGATTTCTCCATTAACAATCATAAGTAAAGCTATAACTACTTCAGTAAGATTTTCCATTTGCTCTAACCTTATCTTTTAAGTGTTCAATATCAGCTAATGCTTTTTCAAGTTGTGATTTTAAAAATTCTATATTGACTTTATTAGTCATATTCATTTCTTGAGTTGATTGTAATTTCTCTACAGTCTTATAAAGATCTTCTAATAAAAAATGTTGCTCCTGGTCAGTAGGTACTTGCTCAGATTTTTTAAGCAAATCATTTTCAAATAATTCTCTAGAAGTTTCTAAAGATGTTAGTCTTGCTGTAACTTCTGTATATGCAAATACACCCATAGCAACTGCTATAACAATACCAATCATATTTTTAACTGGCATTGATACCGAAGTGTTTTCACTTACCTTCATTTTTTCCTCATGATGTCAGCACCCTTTAATCCATAAATTGCACTAACGACACCAATAAAAATTGCTTGATACCAATAAGGTAAATTTTTAAAATACTCAAAAAATAAATCTAATTTATTACGAATCTCTGGATCGTCAGAAAAAACAGACCAACCCAATAAAAGCATAGGCAAAGATACAAGCACCAATACAAATTCGTCTTTCCAACCGTTATCATTGCTCTCAATAATTTTCGCTTTATATTCAAGTTCACCACTGCTCATCTTTTCAGCATGACGCATTTGTGCATCAGCCATTAACATTTTTGTTTGCTGTCGTTTTTTATATACATGAGAACCAGCATTCATTGCAAGTTTTATTGCACTCAACCACATATTAATATTTCCATACGTTAGGTCTTACTACATACTTCTGATCAACATCTGCTGTTAACCAATCAAGATGAGTAAACGATCTTGCTATACCTAGACCTGTAGGTTTAGGATCATAGTGTAAAGCAAAGTCAATTAATTTATATTGTAATTGTGGTGAAGTAGAAATATCTACTGCAAAACCTGTAGTGTGTGGTCCATTATCTCCAGTAGAACTAACTTTACTATTATGTTCTGCACATCTGTAGGCTGAAGTAATTGTAACACCTTCCTGGATATGAGTACGCCATGCCTGGCAAAAGTCTAAAACTATTTCGGAAATTTTTAATTCTCCACAACATTTACATTTAAACTCGTTGCTACTAAAATTATTATATTTAGCAAAATTTGTACCATCAGTTATCATATGTTTTCTCCAGTCTATCCATAGATATAAATTGACTCTCTTGTATATGGTTGTCCCAGATACCGAGTTCAACTATACCCCAAGACCACCCAGTTAAATTCATCTTAGCATAGTCTTCTACATGGTCATGTGGCAACGCACATCCTACATTGACTATCCTAACATAATTTTTATCTCCAATTTTAGGAGCTTTCCAATCTCTAAATTTATGAGTATGTCCAAATACAATATCATTCGTAGCATCATTAGCTACCTGTACTTCACAGTTTTTACCACCATACTCTTTACCCATTATATTTAATGGACAATGAGTAAATGATACACCACCTATATTTTTAAAAGCACCATATGCAGATCGTTTCCATTTACGACTATCAAAAGAATGATGCAGCTCTTTCTTCATCATACCTGCTATCTCTGGAATATTTTCTTCAAACCTATAAACTCGTTCTTCATGATTACCAAATGTAACGTGTCTAGGTATTAAATCATTATCAATATAGTTATCTAATATATCTATAGAATTACGCATTGATTCTATATCCATCATATAAGCATCTTTAAGCTTACCTGCTTGTGAACTATTTTTTTGAAAAAAACTTAGACTATCAAAAGATGCCCAATCACCTATTTGAATAATGTAATCTGGTTTAACAGATTTAATATATTTACCTATCCATTTAAAACGATCTTGTTTTATATGAGGACTATCATGAGCATCCCCTATAACTATTATTCTATGACCTTTAAACATTTTCTATTTCCTTACACAAAAATTTAGTTGCTAATCTAAACTCATTAACATCTTCTGTTTTCTGTTGTGCAAGAAAATTAGTACTATAATTGTAAGCTTCAACAACGCACTCATTCCATGAGTTATATAATGTAGGGCTTTGTACTGGTGAACTACATTGATTGCCAGTAAAGGTACAAACCCATACTACCAATATAAATTTCATTTAAAATTAAAATAGCCTAAAATTCCTATAAATAAACTACCTAGAATAACAAGAACTTTAACTATTCCTTTTCCAGTTGAAACATGATCACTTAATTGTTCTACTTTTTTTTCAAGTCTTTCAATCGACTTTAAAATATTATTCATTCTTTCAGCACAAAGTTTTTCATGTGATGAAAGTCTAACACCATTAGCAATTTCGCTAAACTCTTTTGGTGTTATCTTTTTTTTAGCCATTAGTATTGTAAGCTAACGCCTCTGATTCTAGCTTCTTTAGAACCACTAGATTGATTAGCAAATTCTAATTTATATTTTAATTGTGTTCCAGCAGTAACAGATAAATCATTTACTTTAGCCATCTTAATTCCAGAAGCAAAGTCTGGCATAGCTGTCATTGTAGCTGTTGTAAAGTTAGAACCATTGTCTGCTGATAATTGTAAAACAATATCTGTATTTAATGCGTTAGTTCCAGCTTGGTCTTGGTAAGTAATAATAGCACCCATTTTAGATGTACTTGATGGAGCTGTAATTGCATTGGATATAAAGTTTCCTGTTGCACTTGTTGTTACTAATGAAACTTGTTGAGGTGTAAAATTAGAAGAATATCTGGGAGTTGTTGATATTCTTATTTCTGCAAGATAACCAGAATAGTATGTTCCACTTTCTCTACGACCAATTCTAAATGTGTTTGAGTTATTAAAGTTTCTTGGTGAAGTACTATCAGAACTTGCTTGTGTTCCATCAACAAAAAGTCTTCTTCCACCTGAGTGTCTAACTAAAGCAATGTGATGCCAACTACCATCATTTACAGTAGTGCTATCGCTGTCTATAACACCAGCAGCATTTGATACTTGTTCATCAATATGTATTTTACCATTAGATAACAAAGAAATTCTTAATCCTGTGCTAGTATCAGCATTATACATAATATAACCTTCGCTTGATGATGAAGTTTTCATCCACCATTCAATAGTATAGTCGCTAGTTCCAAATTGATAATCTGAATTTGTAAGAGTTAAGTAATCACTTGAACCATTAAAAGAAATAGAATTTGAACCTAATCCTGTAGGTGCGCCACCTGCTGACCTGTGGTCAATTCCACTAAATCCAGTAATTGTGGTTGTGCTACTTTCATCAGTAAAGGTAGTAGAGCCACTAGAAACTTGGTCTGAAGATAGTAGCAATGATGTATCGCTGTCTGTTGTCCAAGAGCCAGAGCCAGTAGATTGAACTGCTGAACTAACATATTCACTAGCATTTCTGTCTGTATTAGTTTCTGTTCCTAATCCAGTATCATCTTGAAATACATCAACATACATTGAGTTAGTATTGTAAGCACCTTTGTTTTCGTTAGATGCTTGTCTAATAGCTAAAGTAGAAATATCATTAACAATTTTATTATCATCAAAAGATGTTGCATGTTGAGATACATTAGATGCAGCTATTCTAGCATCAGCAAATGTTCCAGAAGTTATTTTAGATGCAGCTAAATTAGGTATCTCATTAGCATCTAAAGTAATTAAACTATTAGGTACTCCTGTTGATATTAAATTAGAAAGATCTCTTGCTTTAGTCATAGGATTTTACCTATAATACTATCGTGTTAGCTTCTTCTTCAGTTAATGCTTCTCCTGCGATTAACTTTGCTTTAGCACTAGCTTTAATAGCATCTTTAGCTTCTTTATCTGTTTTAGCTGTTTCATATTCTTCATCAATTCCATACTGAGTAGTAGTATTACCATCAACTAAAATATTTTTATTTGCATTAGAAACATCTGCATCATAAGATGCTTGTTCTTCTGGTGTCATATTTCTTAACACATTATTTACCATAATTTTTGTCATATTATTCTCCTATTATTTTAAACCATAAATTTTAAGTGTACCACCAGATATATTTCCAGATGATGCATTAAATTGTATGCCATCAACAGCTGTTGATACATTATAAGTTCCACCACCTGTTAAATTAACCATCCAAGCAGCACTACTATCCCAACCAAGACTAGAAGTTCTCCACCAAGAAGGTTTAGCTATAGATGGATTAAAAATATCTATTGTTCCTTGAGTTGTATAATTTGCATTTCCACCATATGAAGTTTGAAACCATTCTGCCAAGTTATTATTCCAACCATTAGCACTCGAATCTTGACTAACAGAAGAACTTGACCTTTCTTGTCTGGTGTGTGTGTATATATAGTCACTAGCACTTAATTCACTACCACCACTTCTAAATCTAAATGATCCACCTGAATTTGAAGCAGGATAATAATTACTAATTATTATTCTGTAATTAGTATATGTAGAACTAAACACATTATCTGCTGCAACTGTTCCTCCACTCATAGTTGCTGTTGTGTGAAGTAAAACCATATCAGAAGATACAGTTCCATATTCTGGAGCAGTAGCACCAGAGTTCATTTGAAGAACTTGACCTGCTGTACCTTTTGGTAATCTTTGTAATCCACTTCCATCTCTGTAAAGTATATCACCTTGTGTAGTTAATGTTGTTCCAACATCAGTACCATTTGTACCATTAGTACCTGCTGAACTCATTATATTCCAGTAAGCTGTTGCGTTGCCTACTGCTTGGTTTGAATGGGCTTGTATACAAACATAACTATTTCCATTAGCTGTAGCTATATCATCAACAGCATAAGACGTGCTGCTATTGTAAGCACCTGTCCAATTTAATTTTAAAGAACCTAAATTTATTGTTGCCATATATCTCCTTTTTAAATTATATTAATGAACAATCTACGCACATTATATAGTGGCTATTAAATTGCCATTTGAATTAACGCTAAAGACAAAACCAGAAGCACTAAATAAAACATCATCAAAGTTGGCATATTGACTTTCAGTGATGTTATCTACACCTTGATTAGTAGTAATATATCTAACTGCATTAGATCCAGGTGTTGGTGTATTTGCTTGTCCACCCATTGCTGAATGAGAAGCACAGTAGTAATAAAGTGTTGGTGCACCATTAGCTACAACAATTGTTACTTGTGTTGAGCTATTGTGCGTTACGCCTGTTGTATATTCTGATCCACTACCATGTGTTCCATCAGAAGTAGTTGAAAATTTAAATGGATGTCCAGAAGGATAATTAAATATGTAAGTATTACCTTCGTATAAATCTAAAGTATCTTGTTGAACACCATCTATAAAATATTTATTTGAACCACCAACTGAAGCTACAGTTACTGTTCTAACTAATGTAGATGGATTATAATATTGTTCAAAGCCATAAACTTCTGCTGAACTTGCATTTGAATATACTAATGCGTTTGCACTAGAATTAACAACAAGAGCTTGTCCTGCTGAACCAATAGAAGCAGGTGTATCTGTTAAATCATTAATTGATATGTTAGCTAATTGGAATGTACCATAAGCTACAATCATTAAAATATCATTTAGAGCAGCACCACTTGCTAATACAACTGATGAACCAGAAGTTGCTGTGTAATCTGAATTTGCAAGTTTAACTCCGTTTAAATATACGTCTATAAATCCAGCGTCATACGCCAAAGTTTTTGAATTTGAATCTGCACCAGTAAATGTTGTTTGATTTGCTGTAGCTGTGTATTCAAACCTATTGCTTGTTCCGTTAACAGTTGAACCTGCTGCTGCCCACCCACCAGATTTGTAAACTTTTAATTCATCTGCTGTAGTATCAAAATATAAATCTCCTGCATTAAGACTTGATGTTGGTGCCGAACTTGCAATTCTATAAACATCAGCAAAATTATTTACTGCTGTTAAATTATTTGCAACAGTTGTAACAGCAGTAGCTGAACCTGCTAATGTACTTAATCCAGACATACTTGCTAAAGTTGATATACTAGATGATAAACCAGCAACTGTAGAAATATTATTTGTTGGGCTAATTTGACCAGCAACATTATTTATATTTGTTGCATTAGAAACTGCAGCATCAATATTAGTTTGTTGTGAAGTAGTTGGTACTAATTGTTTCCATTGTGTATTACCTAAGTCATACACTTTCATTACATTGTCTGATGTATTAAAATATAAAGCTCCATCTGCTAAAGTAGCACCATCATTATCTACACTAGGATCACTAGATTTAGATCCTAAAAAATCATCATCAAATGTATCAAGTGCTGCTTCAGCTGCATTTTTTGCATTTTCTGCTGCCGTTGCAGAACCTGCTGCTGCTGTTGCTGAGTTACCTGCATTTGTTTCTGATGTTGCTGCGTTTGCAGCTGAGGTTAATAATCCAGAAGCATCAATAGTAAACTCTAATCCTGTACCACCAGAATTTGCTGATAATACTTTACCTGCAACCATATCTGGAAAAGTAAGATTAAATGATGAAGAAGAAGTTGTAGCAACTCTTGGAGATAATTTTTGATCTCTTTCAAGCTGTTGTGCCATAGCAATAATTTTATCTAATTCTGTATTTAATGAAGCTATTTGGAAAGCTCCAGATGTTGGAAAGTCTGTAGATCTAGCTATTGCTAAATCTCTAGATATTGTAATTACATCATTTACTGTAGCTCCAGGCGAACCTAATGTAATAGATCCTCCACCTGTTTGTCCTGCACCAGATACAGAATACTGTGATGCGTTTGTAGGTGATGCTGAAAAAGTTAATAGTGATGTACCATTAAATACTTTTAAATCTGCATTATCAAAAAACTCGAATCCAACAGTAAAGCTAGTTTGTCCAGCTGTTGCTGTATATTGAACTCGTGGTTCTACGTCTGAAATTATTATACTCATTATTTAAATCGAAGTCCTTTTTCTAAATCGTCAAATAGCCAATCTAAATACCATACGTTCTGAAATGGAATTAATCTACGCACATTACGTGCTGTATAATGATTATATGATTTACCACCTACATCATACATAATATCAAATATGTTATAAATTTGTGATGCCGAAGGACCAAGCAATCCTACTTTAGATTTCATAGAAGAACCATAAGGTTTACCTTCACCCATTAATGGAGCTATACCAATTCTATTATCTGTAAGAGCTTCTATAGATCTATTAACATCTACAAATATTCCACCTAATCCAGATCTGTCAAACGCTGCTAATAATTTTGCTGTTAAAGATTTTTTAGAATAATCTTTATCAAATCTAAATGTTGTGTAAACTGAGTCTACCAACATACCAGATCCCATTAACAACATAGAACCAAATAAAAAATCCATATCTTTTTCTTGCATACCCCTCATTAACATTCTTTGTGTAGAAGCCATTGCAAATTTTTTAAACTGTACAATAGTACTAGCAAGTTCGTAGTTCATAAACAAAGGTGTATCTCCTTTGCCTGGCGTTACAATTGTAATATTAATATCTTTATTTAATGCTGCACCAAATCTTTGTTTAGCTAAGTCATCAGTCCATTCTACTGTATTAGCCATAAAGTTATGTGTTGTTTTAGTTCCATGTGATTCGTGCATTTTTGCAATTCTTTTTGCTACTTCTTCATCTATACCAGAAGCTGCTAACTTAGTTTTAAATTTATCTGACAAAGTACCTTTACTCCATTTTATAGAGTCTTCTAAGATTCTAGAACCAATAGTAACAGATGCTGCACTTTTCATAAATTCTGTCCATCTAGACATCATGTTAATATACATAAAATTAAAGTTGGCTGCTTTCCCCATCATACCTTCTACTTTAGAAGACATACCAAACATATCTCCAATATCAGAAAATAACATAGCTCTTTGTCCAGTAATCATATCAACTGCTTCTGCAAAAGACTGAGCTTCTTTTTTACCTGCTTTAAAAATACCTCTATTTTTATTTGACAGCATATCTCCCCACATTTCAAATTGAGTTTTAAAACCTCTTTGAATACCAGATGTCATAACAGTTCTTGGTACATCAGCTACTGCTGCAAAGAAACCTGTAAGCATTGTTAAAGCATTATAATGTTTCATTGATCTCATAGCTCTAGATGTCCAAGCATGAGGATCAGCAGGTAATCCGTATGTACCTCTAACCAGCTCAATACCAGCTTCTAGATCTTCTAGAACTTTGTTTCTTTCTGCCATAATTTTAGCTTTTTGTGCCTTAGTTTTTGCCTTAAATGCCTTAATGTTATATTCTTCAGCTACTTGATATAATCCAGGAAACGTCATTGATTGAGCTTCATCTATGTATTTATATCCTAGACCATTTGGATCTCCATATTTTTTAGTAAATAAAATGTCTGGAGTTACTTGTCTGTAATATGTTTTCATTAGTGAGAAAATATCACTAACCATAAAATCATTTTCTAATAGTTTTACTTGTGTTTCTGGTAGAAGGTTTAACTCTCTAGCTCTTGTAGCTCTAGCATATCTAGGTCTGTTAAAAGCATATCTTTCAAATATAAGATCTTTAACATCATCAGTATATTTTGTTTTTTCAAATCTTTGAAATGGAAAATGTCCTGCTAGATCATCTACTAAAGTATTTAATTTTTTTTCATTAATATACTTTCCTCTTTTAATTAGATCTTCTCTAATTATATTTTTAAACAATTCTTTGTTTTTATCTATATTGGTTTTATTATAAATTATATTAACATAATCTTTTATTAAACCATCTGACGCTTTTAAGCGTTCTTCTAACTTAGCAATTTTATTTCTGATTTCTGTTGCAGAATATTGTGATGTAGTACCATCTACTTTAGACTTAAATGATTTAGAAGTTTCACCCTTCTTTTTCATTGTGTCCATTGTACCTTTCCAGAAATTTAATTCTCTCTCAATAGGTAATTTACGAATGCCTAGTTCTTGCATTTCTTTACCTATTGGTCCATACACTTTGTCTTGTGTAACTCTTGCAGCTTGTGCTATTTCTGGAATATCATTCTGCATACCTTTTAATCTTGTTAATGTAACTTCTCTACTAAACTGTGCTAAAGACATTTGACTATTCATAATATTGTGCATATTTAAACCTATTTCAGTTTTAGGATGTGCACCTTGTACTCTAGCAATATATTTCATGTATTGTTCTTTAATATCTTTCATAGCTTCTATAGATCCTACTTCTCTCATTCTAAGTTGTACTTCAATAGATGGATCTGTTGCTTTAAAACCATACTCTTTAGTATTTTTTAATTTTAATAATGGTGTATCTAATATATCTGCAATCATAGTTCTTGCATTTTTAGATACAGCTTTAGTAACTCTAAATACATTAGTCCAAGGACCATCTTCTCCAAAGACACCTAAATTACTTTTAACAAATTTTTCACCTTGAAATTCTTCTAATGGTGTAGCTTTAATTTTAGTTTCATTGGCAGCAGCTCCTACACTTCCTGTTGTAGGTCTTTCATTGGGATTAATAAATTTACCATCTTCATATATTTGTTGTGTAATTTGTTTTGGTGGTGAATGAAAAGACTCATCTGATTTAATAATCTTTTGATGTGTTGCTGCACTTACATTACCTTTGGCCATTTTATTAATTACATATGGTAATCCATAACCACCAGCTACAGTCCAAGGAATATAACTATCATCTCTAACAGGATTTATATTTTGTTTTGCTATTTCTTCGGCAGCAAATGCTGTACCAAATAACTTTGCACTTTGCCCTGCTTTAGTAAATAATAATAAAGATGATGGATCTAAAAAAGCTCCTGTAACTCTACCAAGATGATACCAAGGACTAGCATAGTTTGTTTCAGCTTGTTGATCTAACTTACTTATAATAGATGTAGTTTCAGCTGCACTTTTACTAAACATAAAATGATCATAGAAATCATTATAAGGTTGTATTTGTGGATCTTGTTTTGGATTATAATTTTCATCAGCAGGAAAATCTTGATTATTTGTTAAATATTCAATTGCCATATAAGGCAAGTTTTCATCTTTAAAACCTGTACCAAAATCAGATACATTATATTCTACTGGTGTAGTTTCTTTCTCAAATGTTTTTTGAGCATCTTCTGGAG